>TARA_R100000655_G_scaffold29559_1_pt1 | contig 11749 bp, 12 predicted proteins | sample TARA_R100000655 | Tara Oceans TARA_R100000655 (sample SAMEA2622497) | marine metagenome | biome: marine biome (ENVO:00000447); feature: deep chlorophyll maximum layer (ENVO:xxxxxxxx); material: "saline water (ENVO:00002010), including plankton (ENVO:xxxxxxxx)" | depth 90 m
TATCCTTCTTTTGAAAGTTGTTCTAAAGAATTATTTCTTTCAGAATGAGGCAACATTATTTCACCTCTTTGTATTATTTCACCATTTACATTAGTAATAGTACCTTGCAACCTAGATGATGGAGTTTGCGCTAGATAAGCTTGACCACCATATCTATCACCATTACTTAGAACAGCTCTTTTTCTTTCTAATACAGGATTTATAAAATGATTATATAGTTTATTGTAAACTTTGCTTTTATCATAATATAGTGGATTAGCATCTCTTGTTAAACTATTCCAGTAATGATGTCCATGCAAGTAAGACAAACTACTTCTACCATCATTATCTATAGGCATCGACAAATCTGCATCTGTCATAACCATAAATTCTCTAATACGAATTGGGTCTTTCATAATATTTTCTATATTATCTAAAGCGTTTTGCAACTCTGCTTCGTATTCTGCGTTATAAGTATCTATTTCTTCTTTAGGATTTTTAAAATTATTTTCTGATTGTGAACGACTAGCATCTGCAACATTAGTATCTTTACTTGGTAAAACACCAATAGATTCTAAAGACAGTTTTTTAATTAAATCATTTGTTACAGGTATTTTGCCTGTTGATATTTCGGATATAGATGACTGTATAACAGCAGATTCATTGTTGAATATTTTTGCACCTGACTTAGCAAGCAAAATATCTACTTTAGGATTTCTTTTAAAGAAAGGGTCTACACTAGAATCGTACACAAATAATGTTTTACCAAACAACACAGATGAATTAACATCTGAACTTATAACTGGTTTTAATGGATTTAATGAATCAGATTTATGTCCAACAATTGTATGAAAAAACCTCATCAAATCTTTAGAAACAAAACTAATACTATCATAAGCAGAAACTTTATTATGTGCATCACCTAATATTGTGTTAGCATCAAAATCAATACCATTTTCTTTTGCTAACTTTTTTGCTTCTTTAATAACATTATCATTTGCTTCGTCATCCCAAATAACTATATCAAAAGCACCATCTTTATTATTTTTAGATTTATATTTTTCTAAAACTCGTAACGTTTCTTTATTAGATTTAACTTTTTTATTTAAAAATATTGCATTTTCTAAAACGTTATTTTCTGCCCTTACAAACTTTTTTGTATTATAGAGTTTAAATCTAGAAAGAGTTTTTTCTAAGTCTTTAACATTATTGTTAATAAAATCTACATAAAAATCACTACCATCTTTGCCAGTCATCATATTTTCAAAAGTTAACATTCTAAACATTGTTTCATATTCTGCTGGTGTAGGTATTTGCATCGCTACATCTGGATTAGTTTGACTATCAATTTTTGTTAAAATACTATTTACTCTTTTTTCAACATTAGGATTAAATTTACCTTTATAAGTTTCAGATAATTTTACAAATGGAGCATGTAGATTTTCTAACTCTGTTCTTCTAACTGCTATTGGTTCTGCATCTTGACTAATATGAAATACTTCCATACCCATACTGCTTAATCTACTTATAAATAATTGTCTTTCTGCTTCATTCTGTTTAGCTATTATATCTGGCAAATCTTGACTTGCATATAAGTTTCTAGCAACCCTAGACCATCCTGTGTATTTAATACCTACAGGATTAACTAAAGAATAGTTTATACCTAAATCAATATGTAAAAAATCATGAAATCTATTTTTATAAATATGTGTTTTATCAACTTTTACGTTTTCATTGTCAAACTTAATTTGGTCTATTTGTCTTGTTTGCGTTCTTACTTCTATCAAACCTATTATGTCTTGAGTAAAATCTGTAAATGCTCTAGATGCTTCTTTCCCTCTTAAAGAACTAAACTTAACATATTTACCATTAGAGTTTTCAACATAAAGCATATCTATTGCTTCTTTTACAGAAGTTTCGTTTATATCAAAGTTTTCATCTATTTTAAATAATGCATTAAATGTATCTATTTGTTGTCTACTGTTTTCAAAAACAGGTTCATCTTTAGTAGTTCTATATTTTTTCCAAAACTGTTCTACTGTCATATTTCTATCAGACTTAACTACATCTGGAAATTCATGATATTTATCTAATATATACTGTCTATGTTCTTGATAAATTCTTTCACCATATTCTTCTGTTACTCCCTGCTTGTCATAAACTTCTAATAATTCTTTTTGCTTAACTTCATCAAGAAGTTTTAAATCAACAGAAAATTTTGAACCTGATTTAATATTGTCTTTAAAAGAAACAATTCCAGTTTTTAATAACCAGTTATTTAATATATTTTTATTGTTTACACTTTCGTCTAAAAATGTTTTAGTTCTAAATTCAATAGTTCTGTAATTACTACCTATAGCACTTATAAAAGCTTGTACAGATTCTACGGCAGATTTACCTGTAGCATTTTGTATGTTTTGCATAACTCTATATGCTTCAGAAAAACCATCAGGGTCATGCACAAGTACTGATTCTCCTTTAATGACACCTTTGCCTTTTTTTCTTATTTCAGTAACAATCTTATTATATTCAACAATTTTTCCTTTAACTATATCGTCTTTTATAGATATAGGACTATCTAAATCGATTGTATTTAAAGTAAATCCACCTACATCACCAACTGCTTTAGATGTAAACTTAGCAAATGGAGTATCTATTAACTCTATAACTCCATTTAATTGTTCAATAGACAAATCCATTTTTGATGCTTGTTTTTGTAAAATCTTACCAACAACATCATTTTGTAACCAATTAGGTAATGTATCACTATAACCTAATTCTTTTAATTTGTTTCTTAATCCGTTTACTTGTTCTGGAGTTACATCTATACTTCGAGTAGATTCTACTCCATCATATCCTAAAGAAAACTTTTGCAAAGCATGTACCCTTGCTAAGAATCTTCTATCTGCACTATTTTGTATATCATCTCCACCTACAAGGTTTATAGAATCTAAATCATTTATAATTGATAAACCAATTTTGCTATCAGAGTCAACTAACAAACCAGACTCTTTCATAAACTTTGCTAATACATTTCTATTTTCTGATTGTGGAGAAAATATTTTTGTATAACTATCTGCAAGTTTTACAGTTTTATTAGAAAGCAATAAAGGAACATAGTCTATTTGAGATTGTCTAAAACTAAATGGTAATGTTTTATTTGAATTAGTAGGATATTGTGTTTCAACATTTTTTTGAGCATCTACAATTTCAGTATATACATCTTTTAACAATGCTTCATCTTTTATAAATACAGTCCTATCGTCTATAACTTTATTAAGATTTACAGTTTTATTAGTGGTTGTTTTTATTTCTAGTAAAGCATTTAATCCACCTATTGCATCATTTAAAGCATGAAAAGCTTCTTCACCTTTTAGATTTAAAAATAACAATTCTCCCCTTTCAGCTTTATCGTATAAAGTTTGGTCTATCTGTACCGACCTAGGAAGAGCAGAATCTTTTTCATTACCTATATTGTAATCAAATTTTAATACATTATTATTATCAACACTTTGAACATTTGCAATTAAATTATCAATAATAGATTCAAAGTCTTTAGTAGAATCATATTGCTTTTCATCTATAAAGTTAACAAATTGCTCATCAGAGTTAATTCCAAGTTTTTGTAATTGTGCTTCAAAATAATCTGCATCTTCTTTAGATATATTTTCTAATTTTCTTTTTAACCCAGTAGAATTTTCTAAAAAAGTAGCAAATAAAGGATTACCTTCTCTTGTAGCAGTTTCTGTTCCTTCTGGTAATGGAGCTTCTATTGCTTCTGCATTATCTTTACTGACTATATTTCTATTTTCTAATTCACTATCTAAATCTTTTAGTTCTGCAATAGTTCTATTTTCTTCAAATCTAGATGGTTCAGGATATAAACTAGGCATATAAGAAATTTTATTAACATCTATTTCTAAAGATGCTAAGTTGCTTCTTAATCTATTTGCAGTATCTTGGTCAAAATTAAAATCTTTACTTCTAGGTCTTTGTCCTCTTTCAACAAATGCACCTATTAAAAAATTAGTTATTGTGTCTGCTGAATACAAATCACTAGCTTCTAAACTCCCTATATCTCTAAACAAATGAGCATTAAAAGCGACACCACCAACCATTAATCTTGGAAATTGCTCTGCTAAACTTTGACTTTCTTCTTTTACGGCAAATCCAATAATTTCTTTACCAAACTGTTTACGTTTTTTTGTTAAATGTGTTCTTAATACATTTTCCCACCCTTCAACAAAATTTGCATCTAAAGTATCTTTTAAATCATCCGAAGATAAATTTACTTTTACTTGTTTACCACCATGTTCTATTGTAGTTCTGTGCATAGTAGGATTTTTACCTAAATTTTTAGCATCTACAGTTCCATAAAACTTTGCAGTAGCAAGAAGTTTATCACTATCATAATTTTTAAAAGGGTTTCTACTAAACGAAGAACGAATACCTTGTATTAAATCTCTTTTAAATGTGCCTTTTGGAGTGCCTGCAGGCCCAAGAGCTTCAGTAAAACCAAATAATGTACCAGTAATAACACCAAAAGCAGGTGCAAAATAATCAAAATCATCACCATAACCTTGACTTCTAACAGCTTCAAATATAGTATCAGTAGTACCAAAAGCTACTGCGTCATTAGCAGCTCTTGCAAAGTATCTTGCTAGTCTAGTATCTGCACCAAATCTTGATTTGATAACAGACATAACATCTTGTATTGGAATATCTGTGATATTATCTTCTATAACATCTTTAATTTTTTGTTTTTGAGACAATGTTAATGCTTCATTAGGTATGTCATCTAATGTACGTTTTAATTGTGCTTTTGTATTTTCTATAAATTTAGGTCTGTAATCATTCCATCTTATGTTTGCATTTTGCGCTGAAGCTTTATATTGTTTAGATAATTCTTTTGCTACAGCTTTATTACCAGATACTTGTTTTATTTCTGATTTTAATGTTTTAGCAACATCACCACTTAATGTTTTTCCTTTTAAACCACCTAATCCTTTTGCAAGTTTAACAGCTCCTCTTGAAGTTGCCATACCTACTCTTAAAGGAGCAAAAGGAACACCAGCTACAAATCCAGCAAATCCACCACCTGCCCTTGCTATAGTAGCAGCTATTCCTTCTTGTTCAAGGTCTAACCCTATATCTTCTAAATCGACACCAGTTTTATCTAAAACAAGACCAGTAGCACCAAAAGTAGCTGTATCTAAAGCAGTATATAATCCTACTCCTACTGCATTAAGTAGGTCTAAATTATTAGTTTCAGGTTCTGCTGTTTGTATTCCTTCAAATGAAGTTAATGAAGGGGTTGTTTTTCGTTGTCTATATAATGCAATTGCTTCTTCTATTTGAGCATCACTAGCAACTTGTCCTCTTTTTTCTAGCTCCCTTTTTAACTTTTGGGTTAAGTTGTCTGACATTATTAAAGTGTATCAATTAAAGCTACCATATTTTCAATGCTAGCAGCGTTTAAATCTCTATCTATTTTATAATCTTTATTTTGAAATGATTCTGTTCTTTCCTTACCTACTGCATCTAAACTTCTTTGAATCTTACTTAACTGAGTATATTTGCGTGGGTCACCACCAAACAAATTTTTCTTGCGAAATGCATTACCTATACCTGCTGTAAACTTTTCAGATACACCAGCATCTTGTGTTTGTAAGTTTATTTTACTTTCTAGTTCTGATGCTCTGTCTAAATAACTTCTTAAAAATTTAGGGTCTTCAGTACTTAACTTTTGCATTTGTATAAAATTTAAAGCTGCTACAGCATCTTCTCTTGAAAACCCAACATCATCTTTAACTAATTTATTAACAGCTCTTTCAGTATTAACTGTATCCCCATCATCTATTGTTTTTATTACATTAGATATAGGTTCAAAACTTTGCAATTCAACAAAAAGTCGGTTAGCAAAATCTACTTGTTGTTCTTTTAATTCACTTTCTATAAGATTTAACCCAGATTGAAATCTGTTAAATTTAGATTCATCTATTTTTAATTTTGTTAATTCTGTATTTAAATCTTGCAATTCTTCTGAAGTATCCAATTGCCTTTCTTTTAATGCAGTAGTTATATCAAACTGCCTTCGACTTTCATCAAGTTTCATTATATCTGTAGTTAGTCTTGTGCTTGCGTTGTAACCACCTTCTAATTTTTTTAATGCATTTAAAATAGACATTTTATTATCCTATAACGCATTTCCAATCATACCAGCAAGGGTTCTTGATTGTTGTAGTTGCGCTTTTTGTAATGATAAATCTTGTAATGACTTATCTATTTCAGCTAATTTATTAGCTTCTGATTCATCAATTTTTGCTAATTGTGTTCCAAATTTTCTATCAATTCCTGTCGTAGTCCTATCAGCTGTAAGATTTAATCTATCTATTCCTGATTGATAAGTATCTTGCACTCCCCCTGAACTAGCAAATCCTTGTTTGTTAAGATTGGACATTAAACTTTTTGTTAAATCAAACTTTTGAAAACCAATACCTTCACTTGTAAACTCTCTATCTTCTCTACGAACAGTTCTTGCTATGTCTTTTTCAATTTGTGCAATATCAGAAACTTGTTCTTTAGAAGATTCTAAATTACGCATTGTCGTATTAAGCATAGGTATTTGTTTACCAGCCATTTGATAAGCATTTCTAGCTCTAGCTGCCCCACCTATAAGTTGAGCTGCAAATTGAGCTCCCATTATCATACCAATCATTTTATTATTTCTATCGTATATGGTTTATTAGGGTCTATTATTTGACCTAAATTATTATAAAGACTTGGTTCGTAATCAGTAGAAGAATCTAAAATATCCAAACTTCCATCTTCTTTTAAAGAAAAAGAAAGTTCACCTTCCATAGGTTTTTTAGGAGGCCCGATTATAGGTTCACTTAACTCAAAAAATTTATACAATGAAAATTTAGGTTTTTCAACTTTCATTTGTTGTATTTTTCTAGAAACAACATCAGAGTCTTTTTGTTTTAATACATCTTGTTCTAGTTTAGTGTCTTCTAATGTTTCTAATTCTGGTATTTCTGCTTCTGGAATAGGAAGTCTTTTAGCTCTTTCTATTTTAGCCTGCCTATCTGTTTCTCTTGCAATCAATACATCACCAAGAGAATCAGTAAATTTTGTTAATCCTTGAAATAATTTATCTTGAGCTTTTTTTCTAACTTCTAAAAGTTGAATATCGACTAACTGATTTCTTAACTCAGATTGAGTACTTTTATAACCAGCAATTTTTTTCCCAAGTTGTTTGTAACTAGATAGCATAAGGCAAATAAACCATTAGATGTATTTTTATAAATTTAACTATATTATTTAAGTTCTCAAATAACATTATTTTACGTTTTTACCCCTATAAATAAACGATATATCATTAATTTCAAAGTCTGAATTTACTGAACCATCAAAGTGCAATTGTATACTATTAATATCATTTGCTTGACTAGATGTTGTTGGAGCTAATTCTATAGAAGTCCATTCGGAAGTGCCAGTAGTTGTTAATGGTGTATCGGTACTATTAAACTGTCTTAAGGTTGTAGACCCATTTGTTGAATATTTAACGTTCAAAGAAGTAGCAGTACCTTTATAACTAACTTTTACTTTATAAACTTTTTTCTTAACGCCTGGTTGTCCAAAATCTATATCTCTAGTAGAATAGTCTATTGTAGATGTTTCTGTACTATATGGACTGTATTTTTGTATTACAGGAGTTCCACTATTGTTATAAGAGTAAATTAAATCATTGTTCCAGTCTACTGCAAAATTAGTTTTTAAAGTATCTCCACCAAATTTGCCATCTATTACTTCCCAAGACTTAGTTACTATATTATAAACATAAACATCACCATCGCTTAAAGTGCTTCCTAAAAATATAATTTGTTTACTTTTTGGTGAATATCCAACTGAACCAGTTAAATCAAAAAAACTATTCCATGTATTAGTCGCAATAACTTTAATATTATTTTTTTCTAATAAATTTGTTATTCGTTTACCATCGTAAAAATATGCTCCTTGCTGATTTGCCCAAGCAATACCAAATTCTGTTTTACATACAGCAGATTGTTGGTTAACCCCCATGTATTTATGTTCTGATTCTAAAAATTCATAGTTACCAGATATGTTTATTATATATAAAGTTTTGTTTTTGTATTGTAATATTCTATCAGCAAAATGTTCTAAAGCTATAATATCCTCACCATCTTGCACATTAACTTCTATTTTATTTGTTTCAGGAAATACATCAAACTTATTAACAACACTTTTATACATAGCGTCAGATTGTTGTTCAGTTTTATTTTTAGATGTTACTCTTTTAACATTTCCAATATACATTGTTCTTCCTGCTACAACTGCAGTTTTATAATTAGAAATAGTTATAGATGGTTCATCAGAATCATAACCATTTATAGATGCATAAGTATCTGTATTCATTTCTAAAGATGTACAAATTCTATAATTATCAGTTGATGTTGTAGAATCAGAAGTTTTTAAATCATTAGCTGCATATTCACCCCATGGAGCATAATCTTCAGTAGTTAATGTTGCTCTTAAACCTTTTTCTACATTCATATCTGCTAGTAATTTCCATTCGTCATCTGAGTCTAATACTTTAAAATAAACTCTACCACCTTTAACTCTTTTAGAAATAGAATTTGATTGTGTAAGGTTTTCCATATAAGCAACCATACGAACAGAATAATCTTCTGCTACTGCAAATGTATGATTTGTCTGTGGTATATATAGTAATGATTCCTGATTATTATCATATACTAAACTAAATGCAATTTGATATGTATCTGCAACCCATGATGAACTAGCATCTGATGCAGTAGTAATTTCTAAATTAAATCCTTTATTAGAAGGACTTGGTGCTGTATTAGAATTTGAACCATATTCAGGAGTCTCTATTGCTGTATTAAGTGCGTACCAACCTTCTATTTTGTCTAAAAATACATTACCACCACCAGTAATAACTGCTCCACCTGACGGATGATTGTTATTTGGTATTGCTAAAAATGTACTTATACTATCAAATCCACCACCACTATATGTAACAGATGTACCTGTTATTGCTCCATTTTGTCCAATAGTAAAAGTTCCTGCTCCATCTAAAAAGTTGGTAGGTGACGATGTTTTATTTTGAAATACAAAAGTTCCGTTAGAGTATCCAGTACCACCATCATCTATAGATAAAGTATGACTTGGTACCCCATGATAAAGTGGAGTATTAACATATCCATACCATTTAGTACCATTAGTGCCACTTGCATCAGAAACCCTAAGATTACCATCAACCAATGTAAAAATAAATTTAGAATTACTTCCTAATGCAATTTTATCTTCACCCCAAGCATCATCAGTTTTATTGTAAATAGATACAGAGTCATCAGAAGAATGAAGCAAATAATCAGTTTTGCTTTCAGATTCAGCAGTTCCAGAAGCATCCTGTCCATCTCCTCTATCATGTGACATAAGGAATAATCCATAACCAGATTGTATTGTTGAAGCAGCTGGAGATTGTACTGTTGCGTGATTTTCTGTTTTACCAGATACTCTTAATTTGCCTATATTTTCAGTAGTTAAATTGGATAAAACAGGACTTTCCTCTAGAGCAATATCTCTAGGGTCAGCATTACTGTTAAGACCTCCATGAAAGTCTGTTAATTTAAATACTTGTTTAGGCATTATAAACCTAAAGCTCTTCTATACCAACCATACCAAAAACGTTCTTGCGAAGAGTTTCCATATACTATTTTGGCATAGTGTAAAACAATGTAAGATATAAGTCTATCTTTTTCTAACTTTTTAGAAGCTCCGATAGTCATTCTACCTATTCTACCATCTACTTTAATTTGCTCGTCTTTGCTGTTTTTACCATTACAAGCTCTTTGTAAAACCTTTACAGCTTTTCCTTGACCAGCATTAACTACAAAAAGAAAATAAGGTTCTCTTAATTCTTCTGGTAATTTTTCTGCTTTGCAAGGTTTCCAGTAATCTTCTCTATAAATAGCACAAGCATCTTCAACAGTAAGATTTTTTATATCTACATTACTATGAGCTCTTTTTGATATTCCGTACTTAGTTTCACCACCACTATCAAGAGGGTCATTTACATAACCCCCTTCATGGCGTAGAACCTCTTGTACTATTTCTCCAAAAGTAGTTCTCATTACTTCTTTAATACTTTTCCCAATACATCTTCAAATACATCGTAGACAGCAGAGATAATCTTTTCTTCGGTGTCTTCGTTGATAATAGGTATATTGACATTCTTATTTAATTCATCAACAATCTTCTGTTTATTGTCGTCATTAAACAAGTATTTCATAATCATTTCTTGAATCATGATAGTTCCTTTCTTATTTTTATTATTAAATATATTAATGTTGCTACTGATATTGCAGTTTGAAGCATCATAGGTAAATTTACCCACCATACTCCAACTCCAGCAGAACCAGAAACAACAGCTTTCACTGAGTCCATAATTATTTCTTTTTTCTTCGTTTTTTTGCTTTTGATTTAATCATTTTAACGACTTGTGCTTTAGTCATTTTTTTACCTGATTTTTTAGGTGGTCTTCCTCTTTTGCGACCATAAGTACCTTTTCCGTATGGCATTATCTATTAGCCTTTCTTTTTTGTTTTGACCCTCTACCATTACCAAGTTTTGCTTCAATATAGTTGAGTTGGTCTGTTACTTCATCATTTAATTCTTGGAATTTATCTACCATTCCATTCTTTGCGTCTATTAATTTAATTATAATATCATGCAAATCATCTATTTTTTTATTTAACTCATTCGTCATCCATTTGAATGTCATCCACAATATACCAGCTGCTAAACCAGCAAATCCTACTTCAGTCCAATTTTCCACAATATACCTCTCTTATATTTAATATTAACATTTCCACCTTCTTCTAGCTTGTCTAATTCTTGAATTAGGATTATTTCTTGTTTTAGCAGAACTTCTTTTTAGTTGCCCAAGAGAACGTGCGCAATATGATTTACGTCTTTTAGCTGCTTTACTACCTCTTTTAACTTTACCTGTAACAGCAGTTTTTAATTTAGAGCCAGGATTTGCTTTTCTATAAGCTCTAACACCTTTTCGAGTCATACCAGCACCTTTTTTAGTAGGTCTGTAATTACCACCTTTGCCAGTAGTTCTTCTTACGTTTTTCTGTCTTCTCTTTTTAGGCATAAACTATACCCCTACTTTCTCTTTTTTCATTTTTTCTTTTTACGTACAGGTCTTTTTCTTGCAGTCTTAGCAGCTCTTTTAAATTGTGCTTTAGTAGGAGCTCCTTTAGAGCCAGGCTTTCTCATTCTTTCACCTGAACCAGCTTTAATACGTTTTCTTTTAGCGTGTATGTTTGCATACAAACCTCTACGTTTTTTAACTTTTTTTCTTGGCATTATTTTTTAAGTCCTAATTTTTGCATTAAAGTTCTATTAGTTTCTTCTAACTCTTCAATATGTTGCGATTCCATTCCTTCTATAGAAGCATTTAATACAGTTATTTTATCTTCTAAAGTTCTAATTCTTGTTTCATGTTCTGCAAATCTCATTTGTGCTTGATACCAACTGCCAACAACAACCGCAACTGCCACCATAGCTTTGATAAGAAAAGCGATAGAAATATGTATCTGAGCGTCTTCACTAATTCCTCCTTTCACTTTGCATACCAATCAATAGATTTTTTAACATCATCTGTTTTTAAGTCAAGTTCTCCATCAAAATTTGCTTTCCAAACTTTTACTTTTTT
>TARA_R100000655_G_scaffold25150_2_pt1 | contig 11740 bp, 18 predicted proteins | sample TARA_R100000655 | Tara Oceans TARA_R100000655 (sample SAMEA2622497) | marine metagenome | biome: marine biome (ENVO:00000447); feature: deep chlorophyll maximum layer (ENVO:xxxxxxxx); material: "saline water (ENVO:00002010), including plankton (ENVO:xxxxxxxx)" | depth 90 m
CTATGTAGTGATGAGTACACTTCATGCTTCTGTAATCTCAAGAATAGTTTCATTCTCTGTAACGTCATCTCCCCACTCATAGAACAAGGTGTAAGACAGATGTTTAGCTGAGTCATCTACTAATACATCTGCTTCTACAAGTCCATCAATGCTACCTTTCATCGCTGAGAGCAAGTTGTCGATGTCCCGTGTTCTTTTATCTTTAGCACGCCACGTTATAGTGATGTGTGCTTTATCAAAAGGTTTATCAGGTCTTCCTTGTTCCAGTACATACCCAATCATCTGTTCATGTTGCTCTCTGCGTACACGAGAACGTGTGTAGAAATGTGAGTTACTGTTAGGGTTAGCTTCCTTAGGTGGCAGATTTGGCAATACTATTTTTATTGGTTTTTTTATTGCCATCCCAATAACCCTTCCTCATTAGTTTCTATAAATCTAATTTTGTGTTTGTTTGAACAATTTAAATATCTGATGAATGTATTTTTTCTGCCTATAAAAACTTTGCGGTTGGTTGCTTGAATCCTGTTGTTGCCCGGACAAAAGGGACAGTTAGCTTCGTATCTAATTTTGTTATATTCGTTGTGCTGACCTTTACTATCTTTCACATAAACCTGTAACAGTTTTTCTTTTAAATTTTTCCCAACACCTATGTATTTCAAAAGCACAGAAGCTGTTCTCAAATGCTTTGCCTTGGGTTGTTTTGCTTTAGGAATATCTTTTGAATAATCAACCCATCCGCAATGAACACATAGTGGGAACCCGTCGACATCTTTTGATAGGTCTTTGCTTTTACACTTTTTACAAACCGGCTTTTTAGATGCAGATGTTTCATTTGTTACGAATGAAATATTACTGAAACATAATTGAATCATTCTTCTGCCATCCTGTATGTCGATCCGTTCTTTTTGAACATTTCTTTATTGCGATGCAAAATTCCTCTAACAGAACTGTCGTTAATTTTTAAACTTTCACTTATTTCGACTGGGGTTTTGTCAGGGTTTCTTACAAGGTATTTACTTATGCGTTCGCTTAATGTGTCGGGAATTAAATCTGGGAAATCATCTGCTGAAGCACTAGAAATTTCATTCAAACCAAATTCATTAAAGGCAAATTTAAGCATTGGGAGTTCTACCCCGGACGAAACATCGTTACCACGATCAACTTGTAACTGAACTCCTAGTTCGTTATATTCATTCTTTGAAGTTTTTACTGAACAAATCGAGTCGGCTGCTGCTTCAAAATGGATGCTTCCATATACATGCTCTTCACTCCAACTAGTGTGAGCAATAGCGAGATATCCTCTCTCGTTATCTCCTTTTTCAATAATAGAATTAAGGCTATCTGTAATACGATTTGCTACATCATTTGAAGTAAGGTCTCCCATCCCAGACCTAGATATAGAATCTAAAATCACATACTTGATATTATGTCTGGACATTGTTTTTTTAATAGGATTTACAATGTCTTTAAGTGATCTTCCTCTGGCATGTAAGAATCTGAGTGGTCGGTTTGGTTTTAAACCTAATGCCCGATTCACGTTACCTAATCTTTGTTGCATACTTCTGGCAGACCTTTCCAGATTGACATATAGCACCGGACATTGTTCAACTTTCCAGAATTTATTTACGCCACTATCAATAGAAACTGCCATAGCAAGTGCTAAGAAGGACTTACCTGATTTAGGACGTGCATAGACAATACTGCCTCCATCTACCGGCAGGAAAGAATGTATACGATGTTTTTGAATAAGGGTCGGGTCTCCCGTAGTTAATTCTGAATCAAATTGAGATTCCCAGACTTGTTCAATCTGTTTGCAGAATTCATTCATATCAACTTTCAAAAAATCATTATCGTACCCAACTGTTTTGTAAGGGCTGTATGATTTTTCGTCTTTAGGAACTAGTAATTTATAAGCAGAATTTGCAAGCCTTCCCCTGTCGCTGTCTTTACCTATATTAAAAGTGTCATAGGCAATTAACTTACCGTATGGGGTTTTCTCTGGATCAATTTTAAAATTAGGGCTTTGCTCACAAATAGAAATTGTTGCATGGGGTCCTGTTGATCTTGGGTGCAGTCCGTTAGCAATAAAATTAAGCTGATAACCATCGAATATTAAACGCTTTGCTAAAACGCCTGTTCCGTTATTCTGATCTTGATTAAGTTCAGGGTTCAGTAAAGGAAAGCGGGTGGTCAAAACATCGTTATCCAATGTCATCGATAGCTCTCCTGGTTATTGGGACTGGTTGTAAATTTTCTCTTTTAACTTTCTCGTCAATTTTTTTATGAACAAACTTTTTAAAGCCAGACATCATTCCGGCTACGTCACTAACGTAAAGTTTTACGTCTTGTTCTTTGAGAAAATATTCACGTTCTTTTTCTAAGAGTAGTGTTGATAGTTGTATCTCGAGTTTTCCGAATACATGCCATGCACAGCGGGCTTCACAAGTGCAGGTGTTTCCTATTTCAGACAGTTTATTTAAGATGTCAACTTGCTTTTGTAATAAGCTGTCGATTTTGTCTTCTCGTGATAAATCTGTCATTAATCCACCTTTTTAAGATACGAAAAGGTAGCGCCCCCATAGGTTAAAAGAGCGCTACCTATTATTTTTATGTAATGAAGGCGAACCGTTGCAGTTACAGTTCGCCCTGCTGTTTAATACCTTGATAACTGCTTATAAGTTTCACTATATAAATCAAGTAATTTACTTGCTTCGCCTTGAGAAACAAATTCATTAGCATCTATTTTTTTCTTAGTCTCTAAGATGTCTTCACAGTTTCCTATGTGAGCATAATCTGGAGTATTTTGGCTAACATGGTCGGCAATATTTATAAAGTAACCAATTGTTTTTTCACTAGCAGGCTTATCTTTATTTTGTTCACTAACCTGTTTTGGTTTTGGTTGAACTGGAATGTCAGCTTCTACACCTTTGTGTTGAATGGTTACAGCACCCTGATACTCTGGTTCTGGCTTTGGAATACCTTTCATCTCATCTGTCACTTCATCCCAAGGTAAAGACTGGTATTTACCTAACTGGGCAACAAATGCAAAGTTAAGCCTAAACGCTTTGCTAGTAGCTCTGGTTTGAGCCATAGACATTACCGCATTACGTTTGCCGCCTTCCGTATACTGTCCTTGTGCAACATGCTCGTCTTCCCCACAATACGCCATTGCGGCTCCACCTACCGGCTGTCCAGTATTCTTATCAACTAAGATGACATGAGCTTCGTATCCCTTCCACTCATCATGTTCATATACTGCATTTACTGATTGGGTTTGTGCAGACACTCCGGCAAACTTACCTATTAATTCCCATGCTTCAACTTTAAGGTACTTATTACCTTTTAAATTGACATACATAGTTGGTTTACCTTTATCGTCTGTAGCGGTATCCACAACGTGCATTAGAGACTCTGCCCACTCTTTAGCTTCCTGGGTCGCCTGCTTTGGGCTTGTCGCAATTGCGTTGGTTGCAGCTATTTCTATGTCTGTAATATTTTCTAATGTCATTAAACTGTTCCCCCCTTATAAACACAGTTGTCACAATATGGTTCTGAGTTGTCGTCACTCATAATTCTTCCGCAATCGGGACATTCGTCAATTTCTACACTTAATATCTCGACAAAGTGTTTTAGCGAAAAATATGTTAAAACGCGATAGTCTGGTATTAATTTTAGTTTTATCTCTTTTAAGTAATTCTTTTGCAACTGAATCCAACGTGGCAACTGATTTATTAAGTCAATTACCTTCTCTCCAGTAGTCTTACATTCTTTGTAGAAATCTACTTTACTGAGATATCTCCCTGTGGGAATTGAATATTCACGTTTGCCTGCCGATATAGTCATTTCAAATACAATGGCTCCATCTAACCGAACAGTATATTTGTCGCTGTCGTTAAATAGATCGGCATGGTAATTGAATTGCATATTCGGTGCGTTATCGAATTTGCTTACGTCAAGATTTGCATAACCTAAATCATTGTCGTCATAGACCGCAAACGCATCGACAAATTTTAAAAGCTTTGGAAGTGCCTGGTTGAATGCTAAGTCAACTTGCTCTTTGTCAAAAGCTCTTAGTAACTCAGAATCTACACCATATGGATAATGGAATCTAAGTTTTGGTTTATCCGGTATACCCGGAATATTTGGATATTGTTCTGCTACCATAGTTCACCCCCTTTGATAGCTAATTTGTTTTTCTGCTAACGTAAATCGTTTTGCTACATAATCAATAATATGACCTGTCATATATCGATCCCCTTTTTCTCCGTTAGTCATAGATGCGGGCAAAATATAGCCTTTCTTTTTTAAGTCATATACAGAGCTTTTGCTTAGCTTGAGATAGTTAGCAACTTGCTCTGCGTCCATAGTCATGCCGTACTCTTTGGCATAACCTAAAATATTATGTTCTCGTTCTATTTTTTTTCTGATTCTTAAAAACCTTTGCATGACTTCTGGGTCTGATAACTCAGGGTCTTCGTCAGTAAAAAAATATGTTTTAACGTAATCGTATTTTGTTAGATCAAGCACCATGAGATATCCTATCCATTTCTAGTTGAGTTTCTAATTCGGCTATCCGTACATCTTTATTAGAATTAATAGATTCAAGCTCATCGCAACGCAAAACCAAGTCAAACATAGTTTTTAATTGAGCTGTTTCTTTCTTGCGCCCTTCTTTTATATCCACTAAATAGTGAAAGGTATAACCTGTGAGCGAATTAATCTCGTCAATTGACTTCTTGTTAAATATAGAATGTCTAGATGAATTTACCATGTTGCACTTTTTGTTAAACATTTGTTTGATTTTTTGTATGGTACCACCAACAAATATTTAGTGTCAAGAAAATTTATGTACTGTTGAATAAAAAAGTTGAATTTTTATATTAATTTGGATAAGATGGCTAAATCAACATGAATTTTAGGTAAGGAAAATATGCAATGGTTGAGACTAAAAAACTAAAACCAGACAAACAAAAAGTTAAAAAATGGATTAAGAAATTTTACGGTCCTGGGAAAAGATTTGCTTCGACCAGAGCGCTTTCTGATGCTGCCGACAGGTCTGTAAATACTGTTAGCTCAATGGCTACAACTGGGACAACCACGGCTTCTGCAATAGCTGACATTTGTGCAGCTACAGGGGAATCTGTAATAAAAGCCTTTATAGAATTAGGCATGATAGACAAAAAAGAAATAGATGAATTGCAAATTTGGAAAGACCTTACTGAAGATGAGGAGAATCTTCTTCGGTTTTATCGAGAGACTCCATCAGCTCTGCAACACGCAATTCTTCGAGTAGCCCATGAGCTGAGCGATTCTTCCGAAGACTTATATCATCTGTCAGAAGATACGATGTCTGTTTCCCAGTAAAAAGATCGTCAACAGTTATTTTCGTTTCAAACTTGTCTTCCTGCATAATTTACTCCATTACCACTACTGATACTACTTATTAACCCCACCAATAAAAGGGGGAGTCTCAACATAACAGGAAAAAAGAATCATGCAACCCCAAATCGTGTCCTGCTAGGCACGAGCCGAAAGGACAGTTTTTGTCTTATTGGGGTTTTTAGCCCAAAAATCGAAAAAAAACAGGAGTTGAAGAAATGGTTTCGAAAACCAAACAACAAGCTTTACAAAATAGAATTAATCTCCGACAAAACCCTGTAACTGGCGAGCCGGATACAACTGATTTACTTGTTTTATTTGAACGACCTTTAACTCAAAGATTAAAAGACCTTAGAAGTTTACCTACTTATGGTTTTGGAAGTAATCAAGAAAAGTTTGCTAGTGTTTTAGGCATAAACAAGAAAACATTATCAAGAATAGAAAACGGAACTACTCATTTTACAGATGACATGCGAGAAAAATACATGCAAGTTTTTGAGGATTCCCCAGATGCAGGAAATCCTTTATTTTATTTACCTGATGTATATGCAGAAAAAATTAGAGCCGATGTATCTTTAGTGCAGTCTTTAAATATAGCTAAAAGTAATTGGTTCAAAAGAATAAACGAAAAGATTGTTGCTAACTTCAATGACCTAACAAGTGTTGCAAAAGATTTTATAGAATCTTCAACTAACTTTGCTATTCAACAATGTGCTAGTAAAACGGATATGGCTACAGGGCTTCCAACATACTCAGACAATCCTATTAGTATGCGGACAATGTCGGGTTGGAAGTGGGGTAGCAGGCACTTAGAATCATACTTGCAGAAGGAAATCTGGACAAAACTCAACTGTAAATACGATAGGTTTAGGATTGTACGGGGATTGGCTTTTGAAATAAATGAAGAATCCTTTATGGACTACGAAATATACACTTCTGGCAAGGTTCCCCAATCGTCTGAGTTCGTTAAGAATTTACCCCACAAATTTGTTACGCAAACCACAATTGAATCTCCTTATATGTATATCTCCAATCCCAAAACACGGCCAGAAATGACTACCGCAGGAGTTAAAGTACTTGATATATATGGCGATCCTGAAAATAAAGACAGGGAATTAACAATCTTTTTTCATTACGACAGTTACAAAGATAAAGATGGGAAAAAACTTAAAAAAGATGATTTTTTTAAATTAGTGTTGGATGACCTGGAACACACTATTATGCCAACTATAGAAGAGTACTTACTCGAACGTGACAATCGTTATTTGCAATCCATTACAGAACTTGCTAACGCAAGGGCGCAAATCATTATGAGCGAAGGAGAATAAACAATGCCAAAAAAATTAAGATACAGCAATCCAGAGCGTAAATGGTTTTTCCTTTGTGAGTATGTCGTTGATGGCAAAACTGTCGAAAGTGGAAAAGTTTGGGCTTCAAAAATAGGCGAGCCGTTAGTGTACCCAAAAGATATGCCCCAATCAGAAAGGGAAGCGTACAAAAATGCTCATTACAAAAAACTTAAAAGCCAAGGTGCATACCCCTCTGAAACAAAAGCTATAAACGCAATTTACGATCTAAAAAAACAATGGAATGCAAGCGGTCAAGTATTTGAAACAAACGACAAAATGTCGCTCTTTCAACTCTTTGATATGTACCTAGACAAGAAGCATTTTAAAAAAACAAGCGCAAAAAAATCTGTTGAGCAAGCATTAAATCTTATAAAACACATACTAGCTCATAACCCAAAGGTTAAAGATTTAAATATTAAACATTATGAAACCATAATTAATTTTAGAGAAAAGTACAAATGGAATCAAAAAATTAACGAATGGGTTTTATGGCAAAAACATCCAAACCCAGTACGGATTGCCCCTACTACAACTGAAAAGGAACTTATTTGTTTACGAACAGCATTAGACTATGCTGTTAAAAAAAATTGGATTACAAAAAATTATTTGCCCAATTTCCCAGAGAATTTTAGAGACAAAGTAACAGAATACAAAAACTCATCGAAAGACATTTACTTTAGCACCGCAGAGGTACACGCTATAGCAGATTGTATGAAAGAAACATCTTTTATGTTACCTACCCTACTAGCATCTGTCACAGGTTTAAGGCGCAATGAAATATTGTCTTTACAATGGAAAGACTGGACCCAGGAACCTGTTATGAATGATTCTACAAATGAAAAAATAATGGTTCATTTTTTACAAGTTAAAAGAAGTTTATTTTATGACGATAACAAAAAACAATGGACTGTAATTAAAGCAGATGGAACAATTAACCCACCAAAAACACCTGCTTCTATTAGAAAAATATCTTTAGGTTACTGTGGCGAGGACAATTTTGCTGTCAGGATATTAGAGGAACAAAAAAAAATCCAACACGCAAATAACATTAAAAGAGGAAGTATCAATTTACCTAAACAAAGTGATTTCATATTTTCTCATAAAGACGGAAGTTTATTTGCAGAAAGTTCTTTTACTCAGGCATTTATTAGGGCTAGGAATGAAGCAAATAAAAAATTTGAAAACGGATTATCTGATGTTGAAATACAACCGGGGACATTACATGATTTAAGACATTATCATGTAAGTGAATTGATAGAGGAAAAGGCATCTGACAAACAAATTTCAACAAGATTAGGTCATAAGAGCGTTGCATTTACCATTGATAGATACGGGCATCTTAGAAAAGGTTCAGACGTAATTCACGTTTCTAATGTGCAGAAAAAACATGACGATTTTTTACTTAGTTAATGTATAATAAGTGTTCCTTAAAAATATATTTCTCAGAAAAAGTGGGAGAATAATGGGAGAATATCCTTTTTAAGGGGTTGAGAAAACAACGGAAACACCCCGTTTTCGTAGCTAAAATAGCGAAAATGGGCCTGTAGCTCAGGCGGTTAGAGCGCAGTCCTGATAATACTATTGTCTTACAATTTCCTACCCTGCCCTTTTCACATTAAGCCATTTTTTGTGACTAATTACACGAAAATTAGTGCAACGTGATGAACGTTTTTAACATACACGCATGGGTTTTCCCATGGAATAATGGGAGAATAGTGGGAGAATTTCCGTTATCTGTTCCGTTTTTTCTTACGAATTTTCCCGCTCTTAATTGCTCGGTTTAGGTCGTGGCTTTCGATGTAAATATATTTAGCTCCCGGAATCCTGAGAGTCGGCAATATTCCCGTCTCTGGATGGCACCACTCATCACGAATATGCCGAGCGCTTTTATGGGTAATTGCTGCGACTTGGTCCGTTGTTAAAAGATCGGGAACTACTGCCCCGATATATTCCCAGTCGCAGTCATTACTTTTGCATTCATACATGAACTTACCCGTGCCATACTCAAAGGCCCTCGACTCGTCGAGTTGATCGTCACATTCAGGGCATATTTTATTGATAAAAATTTCTTCAGATATATTATCCATCGTTTACCTTTTCCTTGCTTTGATTATATCAATTATTTATTTTGCTTTTGCAATCGTCACATATGCCGACCGGCAATTCTAAATCCTGCTCTGGATCGTCTCGGACGCTCCAACAAGCGTCGCATTTTGGGCAATGGTGGTCTTCAATAAAACGTCTCTCTTCACATTCATCACAAACTATGTATTCTCCAATATCTGAACTCATCTAATTTCTCCCTATAATTTCCATTTCTTTGTTTACTTCTGATTCCTGTTCTTCCGGCGTTGGGTCTCTCCCTAACTTTTCGGATAACTTTTCCCATACGTATTCAAAAACGTATTCGTCGTGTTGATCGTTAACTAAATGGCTCATTTTTATACCCTCCAGGGTAACTAGCCCCTGCCCTAACAGGGGCGCTATTTTATTAAGCTACTTGATTTAAAATTATTTCCTGCATAAAATCTTCGACCTGGACAACGAAGCCGGTCCTATCTTTACCGGCTCGGCCTTTACCGTGTAATCCGATAATTACGCCTTGCGGGTCAAGGAATCGCATATCGTGCAAATCGCCGTCAATTACCGGATAGCCAAGGTATATTTCTGGTAGCGGGTCATTGCGCTTTACATCGAATACGACGGCGACACGGCGACCGGCTTCTAGTGTTGGTATAACTTGATCGTGATTAGATTCGGATCTCGAGAAAGTCAGATCATAATTTGCCGGTATTCTGGTACGTTTATTAATTGGGAATTTTGTATAGTCGTAGAATTGAACTTCTGAGAATTTGGGCATCATATCTGGGTAAACTAATTCCCAAGCTATATCACTAGTGCCGTTTAATCTGACAGCCGGCTTCAATCCTTTTCTATGCGCCCTTTTGATATGCGCTTCAATCTCGCCGAATAGTTGAATTTTGAAAGCTTCACGATTCGTGTTAAATGCCTGTGTTCTGTTGTGTCTGGCTTGCTGTGCCATGTTCATACGTCCGGAAGTTACCAGACATGCCAATTCACAGCCGGCGCTAGAATATGGGCATAAATTTTTACCCGATTGGGTCGATGGTTGAAGGTACATAATTGCTGTGTAATACTCGCTCCCATACCCGTTTGAATGTTCAATCTTAGTACTCGAGTATGAAAGTAATTTTGATTCTGATATATTTGCAGTAGTCATTTGAAAGGCACCCCTTTTAAGTGATTAGAGCGTGGAACGAATGACGTTTCGTGCCACGCTCGCTATTTATTTATTGCTTTAAAATTCTTTGCTTTCCCATATGTCGATAAATCTTTTTAAAAAATCTACAATATATTTATACTGATTTTCAGACTCGCAATCTTTAGGCGTTAATCCATATAACACTTCGGATGCATCGCCATCACTTAAATCAACGCCTATTGATGAGCAATGCGAAATAAAACTTTCGTAGACATCAATATGGGTACTTATATCATTAGATTCCTCAAGTATTTTTAAATTGTTTAAACTATCGTATTGCATATTTGTTACCCCCTTAAGGTAAAACTTATTTATTGTGTTTTTTTCCATTGCTCAATTGCGTTTAATACTTCGTTCCAATCATCAGTCAAATCATCATGTAGCCAATCAATATCGTGACCGTCTATTCCTCCTTCTAATTTTTCGAAAGTTTCGGCATATTGAACACAATATTTTGGAATGTGGATTATTCCATCATTCGGATAATATTCCCCCCACATCTCAATTAAAAGCTCATCACTTATGCGTTGGCTTTCACTCCATCCAACATAGTCATAAAACAAAATTCTAAATGTTGGCCTGTTATCATCAGTAACGTTATAGACTGCAGGCCATGACGATTTGTTCAAATCTAATGTTGACTCATCAAGCGCGAAACCCTCGGGTATCTCAATATTATTTGTTAAATCTTTGAATCTTTGCATTTTTATTTACCCCCAAGTAAAACTTATTTATTTGTTAGGTACAATACACCCCTTTTTGCGACGTGTCAACATTTATTCGTGTATCCGTTGATAAAATAATCATACAATCATTTTTAATCAGTAAGGAATAGCTATGGCATTGAATGAAAGACAAGATTTGTTTGTAACTCATTACCTTAACAATGGTATGAATGCTACCCAAGCTTACCGGGACGCATATAATGCCCACGACCGGCCGGATAGCTCCGTTAATCCTAGTGCTAGCCGGCTTTTACGGCACCCTCGAGTGAGAAAAGCAATTGTTACTAAAAAGCAAGGTCTTATCAGTAAAATTGATCAGGAAGCGCTTGTTAGCAAGTCATTTCTGATCGAGAACTACATTGATTTGTTGGAGCGGGCGAAAAGCGCCAATCAGATAAGCGCCGGTCGTCAATGTCTCGATTCGTTGGCGTCGCTTTGCGGGTTCGCCGATAAGCAAGTGCAAGTTACCGGATCGGTCGATCATAACTTGCTAGAGTTGCCAACATCGGAGCTACTGCAAGCGCTCGAATTCGCACGCCATCGGGGCGCAAGCGATGGCGATGCAGGCACAATCGACGGCGATACTGGTACCCCAATCGATGGAAATTTTCGAGAAATTTCCAACAGCGAATAGCGCCGACGACGTTAGGCACAGCGCAACCCCGTGTTTTTTTTAGGGGTGTCACATAAAAAAAGTCCCAAAGTTGAACGGCGAAGGGGGGCGCCTGCCATAAGCTCATAAGCTCTCCTTTCAACCAAATTTGTGAGTTTTCCTAGATAATACGTTTACCGTTTCATGCAACGTTTCATGCGTAACGGTTGAAACGCTCGTGACTAACTTAGCGTTTTTCGTTGTCTTATAAAGACATAAGAAGGGACGCTAAGTGTTTCATGCAACGCTATTTGAAACGCTGTGCAACGCTCGTGACTGGGACGCTATCTTTCTCTTCGTAGAGTTAAGGGTCGTTTTATATATCCCCTTTAGGGGGATATAAAACGCCTTT
>TARA_R100000655_G_scaffold21147_1_pt1 | contig 11696 bp, 19 predicted proteins | sample TARA_R100000655 | Tara Oceans TARA_R100000655 (sample SAMEA2622497) | marine metagenome | biome: marine biome (ENVO:00000447); feature: deep chlorophyll maximum layer (ENVO:xxxxxxxx); material: "saline water (ENVO:00002010), including plankton (ENVO:xxxxxxxx)" | depth 90 m
GTAGATATAGAAATAAAAGTAGAAGAAGCTCAAAGAATAGTTACAGAGTATCTCAAAACCACAATTGAAATATGCGTAACTAATGCTCTTGAAGATGAGAATGACTTACAAGAATATGATTGGCATAGGATTGCTAAATATCTTTCTAGCGAGATTATTGAACAAAAAAGTCATTGGAAGTTGTAAAGCTGATATGAAAAAAGGAGATTGCTACGAAGCAAACTTAAAAAAATATCTTAATAATATAAATAAGAATACTGTTCTAGTTCACGCTATGAGAGAGATAACATCTGAGTATTGGGGTGGACACGCTTTTTTACTTGACAAGAAAAGAAACAAGGTCTTTGACTTTTCTAATAGTAAATCTCAAAAATGGGATAAACACGAGATATTTAATAAATGGAATATCCAAGTAACAGGTAAAGATATGTATTTTGAATATACAAGAGACCAAGCTATGCAAAAAGTTTTAGAGCATAAAACTTATGGCTCTTGGGATTTAACTTTTGAAAATTGGAATGATAAAAACTATTTGGAATATGTCAGAGATTATTTTATGCCTAACTTCCAACCTACAATTTTTTCTATGATAAGAGAAGAGGAATAATGATTTATCAAAAAAGAACTACTTTTAAATTTGATTGCATAGAATGTCATTTAGAATTAGAAGTAACACATTTATTTTGGTCTGCTTTGGAATGTTTATTCTGTAAAGCGGAAATAGAACAAGAAGATATAAAGTTAAAGGAGAATAAATAATGATACCCCCTTCAAGCTGGATAAAGCTGTTTGAAATGAACAATAAAGGAACAGCTAAGGGATATAGAACTATATACAATATTTGGGTTCAAAAATATTATTATACAAGCTCTAATGGTTTGCGAAGAATAAGATGTTCTAATTGCAACGGCATAAAAGCAAATGCAGGTCTGTATGATTTTTTATGTGTTGATTGCTTAAAAGATGATAAATTAAGAAAAAGAGTAAAAAAGTTAGTAGATAATCGGAATGAAGAAATATTAAAAGATAATAAATTAGACAAGAGAATAAAGAAAGAGAGGAATAATGTCTGAACCAATAATAAAGAAAATAAAAATATTGTTTACTGGCGAGATGACTTATCTATGTAATGATACTGAGCAAGCTCTAGCTTATGCAAAAGAACAATGCGATAGATACCCGCAATTAAATTTAAGAAGAACAGGAATTGTTAATCTTGATTTTAAACCAGTAGCTTTGGAAGAAGAATGAATAGAAGTTACTGGGTTAGATATAAAGCAAAAGAAATGAAAAAGAATCCTAATCTAGTTCGTGATGAACTTGTTAAACAAAGATTAGAAGAAATGAAAGCAGAGGGATTGTAAATGGAAACATCAAAAATAATAGATATCATAAATGAAAAAAGTACATTATCTTGTTTAGTGCATACAACCGAAGATGACGACCAGTATTGTCCTTATGACGCAACTGGATTAGAAGTCAACATTGAAATCAAATCTCGCAGGCAAAAGTTTGATGAATGGTTTATTGAGTTTGATAAATTTGCAACAAACCTTGAATTAGCTAATGAAGAACAAAAAAGATTTTGGTATGTTAACGAATACAACGGAAAGATAATAGCTTGGGATATAACAGAACTTTGCAGAACAGGTTATGACTTTAATTGGAGCTTTAAAATAATGAATGATAAAACAGATTTCGGTACTTCAGAAAAGATATATAAACGAGTAGGATTCTTAAAAGAAGAATACGGATTCGAGATTTAGCAGGGACTCTTAGGTCTTTCTTTAAATTCCCTTTGTTTCTAGGGGTCTCTGCTTTTTTCGTGTATAGTTAAAGCTATGGCTAGTCTTACAAGTATTCGTTCAGGTTTAGGAACTAGACTTGAAACGATAAGTTCTTTATTAGTATATGATTATGTGCCTGATTCGATTGAACCACCTTGTGCAATCGTAGGCACTTTATCTTCATTGGAATACGATAATACTTTTAGTCGTGGTTCAGATACTTACACAATTCCAATTCAACTTTATGTTTCAAGAGTTGACGCTGAAGATTCACAAGATACTTTGGACGGATATCTTGCTGGCTCAGGTTCAAGCTCAATAAAATTTGCGATTGAGGGCGATACAACACTTGGTGGAGCAGTATCTTCTGCTAGAGTTGTTGAAGCAAGCAATTATGGTGTTTATACTATAAACAGTATTGAATACTTAGGCGTAGAATTTGAAATTGAGGTAATAACTTGAGTTATATATTAAAAGTTGGATTAATGTTCGGCGACAAACAGTATGAAGAGGGAGACATTATTGAAGATGTTCCTACGAAGTCTGTTAAGTGGCTAAAAAAACAAGGTCTAATTGAAGAAGTAAAAGGACTAGAACAAGCAGAAGCTCTTCAAAAGAAAAGAGCTAGAAATAGCAAAGGGCATTTCATTGCCGACGACCCAGCAACAGAAAAAAACGAAGCTTACGAGGAGCAAGAATGAAAAAAGAAAATATGAATTTTAAAACATTAGATTTAGCAATTTCTGATGAGATAGAGGGAAAAGTAGAAGCAGTTTTCTCTGTATTCAATACTGTTGACTCAGATGAAGATGTAGTACTTCCTAACTCAATTAAATCAGCTTGGGGAGACAAAGGAGTTCCTATGGTTTGGTCTCACGACTGGAAAGATGTTATTGGTCGTGGAGACATTGTACAAGATGATGAAAAAGCTGTATTCAAAGGTCAATTCATTATGGATACCGAAAGAGGTAGAGACGCTTTTCATACAGTTAAAGCTATGGGCGATTTACAACAATGGAGCTTTGGTTATCAAGTAACTGATTCAGAAAACGGAGATTTTAAAAAAGACGGACAGACTCAAGAAGTTAGATACATCAAGTCCGCAACAGTTTTCGAAGTTAGTCCCGTTTTAGTGGGAGCTAATCAAGAAACGCATACTTTGGCAGTTAAGGAAGATAATTCCAATGCCGAAGTGGATAGTGAACCTAAATCTAATTTAAGGTTTACTGATGAAGCTGATAATGTGCTAATCACAATTAACAGTTTTATTGACAGGGCTAAAGAACTTACTTCTTTAAGGCTTGAAAAAAAGAAAAAGTTATCAAAGGGTGCTACTGAATCTTTGGTTAATTTACAAGACAGAATCCAAGAAGTTTATAACGAATTGGATATGATTATCGGATTTGGTTCTGATGAATCAGATGTCGAAGTTGAAATTGACGAACTAGACGCAGAAGTAGAAGAAACTCAAGAAGCAGATACTTTGATAGCTGACACAACAAGGGTTCTAGGGGAAACTTTAGACCCTGATATTATTTAAGGAGAACAAATTGGCTAAATTAGAACAGCTTAAAAAGGAACTCCACGCACTTAGAGAGAACACTCTTGAAGAATTTCAAGGAGTCGATACAGTAGATTTCGATTCTGAGAAAAAAGAAGAGTGGGCTAAGCGTAATGAAAAAATGTCAGAACTTGTTAATGAGATAAAAGAAGCTCAGAAAATAGAAAAAGAGAAAAAAGAGCTAGAAGCTGAATTAGAGAAAAGCAACAATGTAGAGCCAATGGCTATACACGCTGAACCTAAAGAAGAAGTAAAGACTCTTGGACAACGATTTCTTGAATCAAATTCTTTTAAATCATTTAAGGAGAATGGACAAAAAAACATTACCTCTGAGTTAAAGTGGAATCCACAAGTAGAATTGAAAACTACTGTAACTGAATCTAACTTTCCACCAGCAGTCGTTAGGTCTGCAAGAATTGAGGAGTCTGCACAGTTAGACCCTTATGTTATTCCAGCATTAATAGATACAATTACTACTGACCAATATCAGTACAAGTATCTTGAGGAAACAACATACACAAACAACTCTGCACCTACCGCTGAGGGTTCTGCTCTTGGAGAAAATGCTTTGGCTTTTACCGAAAGAACAGAAGAAATTAGAAAAATCGGTGCTTTTATTCCAATGACAGAGGAACTTCTTGCAGATGTTTCCGCTTCACAGGGATATATTGACAGTAGATTACGATTTATGGTTAGACAAACAATATCCGACCAAATAATTGGTGGTTCAGGCTCAGGCGTGAACTTAACAGGTATCTTAAATAAAACAGGTATCAATTCATTTAACTATTCCTCATTTAGTGGAAGCTTAAAGAGAATTGGACAATTATTCGAAGCGATTACAGAAATTCAAAAAGACGCATTTATGAATCCTGACGCTATCGTTATGCACCCGTCTGACTGGTATCAAGTAGTTACTGAAGTAAATGCTGTAACAACAAGTGGAGCTTTAAACCCTCTATTCGTTGGAGCAGGAAACTTTAATGACGCTGTGAGACCAAGCATTTGGGGTGTTCCAGTTGTAGTTTCAACAGAAACAACAGCAGGAGACTGCATAGTTGGTACTTTCGGTGGTGGACAAGCAATTCATATTGTCGCAAGACAAGGTATGGAAGTTGCTATGTCTGATTCACACGACGAGAACTTTGTAAAAGATATTGTTGTTATGAAAGCAACTGTAAGAATGGGCTTGCCTATTTATAGAGCAACTGCTTTCGCAAAAATATCAAACTTCTAAGGATAACTTAGAAATTATTATGACTTTAATAACTCGCTCAAGCTTTAACGGCACGGGCGAGTTAAAGTCAGGAGAGAAAATTATGATTTTAAAAAAATATGTATGGATAGATGAAGCAGGTAAAGTAGCTGAAACTACCGAAAATCAACTTCCAAAAACTTGGAGAAAAGGTAAATTGCTTGGCGTTAAAGGTCAAGAAGTTGCTGACGCTGAAGTTAAGGAATGGGGATTAGGTAAAGCAACAAAAGCTAAAGCACCCGTTGAAGATAAATCTAAGTAGGACAAATTATGGCTATTACTAATGGCTATACTACTTTGTCAGGCATAAAAGCTTATATGGGAATATCAGGCTCTGCTCAAGATGATAACTTGGAAAGAGCTGTTGAGACAGCTTCAAGACAAATAGATAAAATAGCTGGAAGAAAATTTTGGATTGACGGCTCAGTTGTTGTTAGAACCTTTACTCCAGTAACAACTTATTACCTTGATGTGCCTGATATTGCTACGCTAACTGGTTTAATAGTTAAACTAGATACAAATGATGACGGAAGTTACGATACAACCTTAACAATAAACACAGATTTTTATGTAACACCCGCCAATGCAGAAGATGAATCACTTCCTTATGACTGCATTAAGATTTTAGATACAAGAAGTTCTGAAAGATTCGATACAACAATAGTTAATAATGTTCAAGTAACAGCTAAATATGGATTTGCTTCAGTTCCAAAAGATATCGAAACAGCTTGCTTGATACAAGCTTTAAGACTATTCAAAAGAAAAGATACTCCATTTAATACTTATGGAAGCGATTCAACTGGCGTATCAGAACTATTTTCAAAGGTTGACCCTGACGCTTTACAATTGATTAAAGGGTACAAAAAAACGACTTTAACAGGTCAAATTATATAATTTTTTAAATTATTTTTTAAAACCCTATAAACATTGACTTATATATTGTGATATTTACAATTAATACTTGAATATAATCAAAGATTATGTATTATTTAAGTATGAAAGAAACAAACAAAGGAAATAAAATGAACGAAAAATTAAACACAATAGACTTAAGCAATACTCTTGAGCTTCGTAAGTTTGTAAAAGAACTTATTAAAGAAGAAACAGGAGATGATGTTGTAGAAAAAGAATATGATTCAAACGACTTATATATTTATACAACAGAATTGACTTGTTGCTCTGACGAGCTTGAAGACGGTTTGACTTATGACTTTTGTTTAGAAGACGAAACAGGAGATGTATTTGAAATCTATTGTGGTAGCAAATGTTATCTTCGTAAATATAATGGAGCTAATCGTTTCACAGAGGGTTATACATTAATCACTAAAGAGCAGTTTGAAGCAATGAGCATACACGCATAAAGAAAACATAATTCAGAGAACCCACCAATCAAGGTGGGTTTTTTGTTAGTATAACTTTATGACACAAAAAGCTTTTAGAGTTACAGGAACAGAAAAAATTGCTCGTGAATTAAAGAAGATGAAGTTTACTGCTTTACCTTTAAGAAGATTTATGAATGATTATGCACAAGTAGTTGCTGAAGAAGCAAAAAGACAAGCACCAAAAGCAACAGGAGAATTAGCAAACTCTATTGAAGCAGGCAAAGTTAAAGACAGAGGTAGGCTTCCAAATTCAATTAAAGTTAGTTCGAATGTTCCTTATGATATTTATGTTCACGGAAGATATCAAAAACTTCCTGCGGGTTATAAGAAACCACCTGCGAAGAGAAGAGCTAATGCAACAGGATTTCCTAGAACAAGACCTCATAGACCACCTTTTCAACCGATTGAAGATTGGGTAAGAACCAAAGGATTAGATTTTGGCGGTGGAACTAATAGAACAGCAGGAATGGTTTCGGGTGGAATTGATAAAAGAGGTACTCCAATCGTTCCTTACTTGTTACTCGCTGAAAAGAATACAAGGAAACAAAGAAAAGTTTTATTAGCAAGAACTCTAAAAGAAATTCAATTGGCTTGGAAATTAGGAACTAAGCTGTAAGATAGATATTAGAAATATGGGTAAATATAATAGATACGGAGCTGGACGCTCAGGCAGTTCATCTCAAAGAAGAAGAAGAAGAGGTAAGAAGTAATGGCGTTTAAAAGCGGAAAAGATACATTAGTTTATGTTGGTAGTACAGATTTTTCTAGCTACCTAAGTAATGCTGATGTTAATAAAACAGCAGATGTTGCTGAGACAACAACATTTTCTGATGAAGCAAAAACTTATATTGGTGGTTTAACAGACGGAACTATATCACTTGCAGGATTTTGGGACGCAACAGCAGACGCTACATTGTCAGGACTAATGGGTTCATCAACAACTTCAAATGTTCTTATAGGTTATGACGGAGTTGATACAGGAGATTATTGCAACTTTGCAAAAGTTGACGCAACAAATTATGGAATATCTTCTCCAGTAGGGGAAGTCGTAGCAGTTACAGTTGATTTACAAGCAACAGGTGGAGTTTTTAGTAATGGATATATACTTTCAAATTCTGCTGTAACAGCAACAGGAGTAGTTGGTTCTGCTCTTGACAACAGCGCTTCTTCTAGTGCAGGAGCTGGCGCTTTTGTAATTTGTACCTCTGTTAGTGGAACAAGTCCAACAGCAGATATAAAGATTCAACATAGTGCTGATAATGTAACTTATGTTGATTTAATAACATTTACTCAAGTAACTGGAGCAACAAGTGAAATAAAAACAGTTGATTCAGGAACTACAATAAATCGTTATGTTAGAATATATAATACAATTGGCGGTAGTTCTACTCCGACAGCAAATGTCATAGTAGGATTCGCTAGAAATAGTTAAGGAGAAAAGAAATGGCATTCGTTCACGGAAAAGATAGTGTATTTAAACTTGATAACAACTCAGGGTCTTTAACAGACATCTCTGCGTATGTTAACAATGTTGACTTTCCTGAAAGTGCTGATGTTGCAGAAACAACTATGCTCGGAGCAGAAGCTAAATCCTATATTGCAGGATTAACTGACGCTACAATCTCACTAACTGGAATGTGGGACTCAACTGCTGACGCTATATTAGGAGTTGTTATAGGAAAAGATGATACTCTTTCCTATGAATACAGTCCTGAGGGAACAGCAAGCGGTAAAGTTAAATATACAGGCGAGTGTATTATGACTGCTTACTCAGTTTCTTCTCCAGTAGGAGACGCAGTAGCTTATAGTGCAGATTTTCAATGCACATCAACAATTAGTAGAGGCACACACTAAATTTAATAATACAAAGGAGACGCAATGGTTGATAAATTTTTATCGGTAGATGACATCAAGTCATTGCCTGATGTACCCGAAAAGGTTATTGAGATTCCGCAATGGAAAACCAGTATCAAAGTTAAAGGTATATCGAAGAAAATGCAGATAGAACTTGGACGACTCATTCAAGGAGATACCACAGACGCTTTCGATTATCAGAAAGAGTTACTCAAAGCAAGTGTTATCGAACCTGCATTAGATGATGAAGCAATCGAAATACTTTATGAAAAAGACGCAACAGTAATCGATATAATATTTGAAGAATTAAACGAACTCAACGGGATTGGAAGTGAGGTAGAATCGGCTTTAGCCGAAGAATTTCAAGACTAATCCTGATATATCATTTCAATTTAGACTAGCTAGAGAACTAGGAATGACAGTTGGAGAACTGCGTACTAAAATGTCATCATTAGAGTTTCATCAATGGGCTACTTTTTATTTATGGGAACAAGAAGAAAAAAATAAACAGTTAGCAATGCAAGAAGCTGAAGCAAAAAAGGCTAGAATGAGAAGATAATGGGTGCAAAAGTATTAATAGATATAGTAATGCGTGGAGCTGGTACAGCTTCTGCGCAAATGAGCAAACTTGGTGGTGTATTTGGAACATCAGGTAAACAACTTTCAAAATTTGCAAAAATAGGTGTTGGTGCAGTTGCAGTTGCACTCGCAGGAATAACAAAAGGAGTTATGGCTTCTGTTCAAGCTTTTACAAAGTTTGAAGATAAAATGACTCAGTCTCTAGCGATTATGGAGACTACAACCGCTCAACAACAACAAATGGCTAGGGTCGCAAGAGATGTAGCTACACAAACAATTATTGGTGCAAGTGAATCTGCTGAAGCATATTTCTTCTTAGCTTCTGCTGGTTTAAATGCAGAACAATCAATGCAAGCACTTCCTCAAGTTGCAAGATTTGCACAAGCAGGTATGTTCGATATGGCAACTGCTACTGACTTAGCAACTGACGCACAATCAGCTTTAGGTCTTACAGTTAAAGACGCTCAACAAAACTTAATGAATCTTACTCGAGTTACTGATGTTCTTGTTCGTGCTAACACTTTAGCAAACGCAACTGTTCAGCAATTCTCAGAAGCACTCACTAACAAAGCTGGCGCTGCGCTCAAAATGACAAACAAATCTATTGAAGAGGGAGTTGCAGTTCTCGCAGCGTTCGCAGACAGAGGAGTTAAAGGTGCTGAAGCTGGAGAAAAGATGAATCAGATTCTAAGAGATGTTTCAAGAGCTGTAAAGAAAAATAATCAAGAATGGATAAACTCAGGAATAGTTGTTACTGACGCTACTGGAAATCTTTTAAATCTTGCTGATGTAGTTAAGAACTTATCTGAGGGAATGGACGGATTATCAGATGTTCAAAAAGCTGGTTTATTAGACCAATTAGGATTAAACAGAGGTGTTGCAGACGCAGTAAAGATTCTCGCAGGTTCTGAGGAAGCTATTAGAAATTATCAACACGAATTAGAAAATGCTATGGGTTATACGGAAAGAGTAGCTAAAAAACAATTAGAAAGTTTTACCTCGCAGATGAAAATACTAAATAACCAATCAGAAAATCTAAAGATAACTATTGGAGAAGCTGTTGTTCCGTCTCTTATTAAAATGGTTCAAGGTTTACAAACAACAGTTGAAAGATTACAAAACTTTAGAAATAGATTAAATTCTAGTGAATCAGCAATGAAGAAATTTAAACTTGCTCTTAAAGCAGTTATGGTGGTTTTAGCTGTTATGTTCCCAGTAGTTACAGCAGTAGCTGTTGCTATTGGATTTATAACTAAAAAAGTTAATAAAGGCAATAAAGCTTATGAAGAAGCTTCTAAAAAAGCCGACCAATATACAGAAGCTCATAGGAGACAACAATATTATTTAGGTTTTACGGCAGAAAAAACTGAAGAAGTTATTGAAAAAAGTAAAACTTTAGATGATATTTTAGACGGAACAAACTTTACAGTTGATGAACTTACAAAACAATTAGAACTTAACGGAATAGCTTTAGATGAAAATGCACAAGAAGCACTTAAGACTGCTGAAGCTTATGAAGATAGTTTATTAGGTGGAATGGAATCTGTTTTAAATGCAATGGAAGCTTTAGAAGATAGACAAGAGAGAATTCATAAGGCAGAAACTAGAAGAAATAAAGCTTTAGAAAAGCAAACCAAAGCTGAGCAGGAAGTTAAAACAGCTACTGATAAGCTTGAAAAAGCTAAAGAAAAACTCAATGAAGTTCAAGGTCTTGGTGCAAAAATTACTGATGAAGAAGCTCTTGCTATCGCAAGACAGAAACAAGTAGTTGAAGAACTTACAGCAACAGAAGATAAATCAGAAATACAAAAATTAGAATTAGCAGTTGCTATAAATCAGTTAAATAAATTAGAAGAAGAATCTATTGCTTTATCCCGTGAAGAAGAGGACGCAATAAGACAACTTGAACAAGCTGAAAAAGATTTAGTTAAAGCTGAAGATAGAAAAGCTGAAGCTATTAAAAAAGTTCAAGAAGAACAAAAGAAACTTAATAAACTTACTGAAGCTTCTCTCAAAAATACTTTAGAGTATGCAATACTCCAAGAAAATCTTAACAAGGCTCTTGAGGGATTTGGAAAAGGAACTAAAGGTTACAATGACGCTTTAGCTAAAATGTCTGCACTAACTGGAGTTACAGTTGATGAAATGATTGCAATGTATGACAGATTGTTTGCAAGTATGAGTCGAACAGGAGTATCTGCTCCGTCTGTTACTACTACTCCGTCAGGAGATTCTAGTTTTGGAGACGGTGTAAATCCAGCAGGCGCTCCCGCAGGAAATGTTATAAACAACTTAGGACAACAATTTATGAAAGATATTGGAAGAAGTTCTATTATGAGTGAACACGGTGGAATAGTTGGCAGTAGAAATTTAGGCGGTGGACAAACATTAATTACTGTTAACACAGGTAATTTATTAGGAGATGAACAATCTGTTCAGAATGCTGTTGCTTCTGCATTAAAAGAAGCTCAAAGGCGTGGAATAGAAGTAGCTTTATAATGAGTGTTGCTTTTGACGATAATGTAACACTTACAGTTGAAGTAGGATTTAATTCAGAACCTTTTGATAGTTCTCAATCATTTACAGATATTTCTGCCTATGTTAGAGCAATAAATATTCGAAGAGGAAGAGTTAATGAATTAGGTCAGTTTCCAGCAGGAACTTGTTCATTAGCACTTTCAAATACTGACAACAGATTTAATCCAAATCAATCAACTTATTATTATGATTCGGGAAATGGTAGAACAAAGATACAACCATTAAAAACAGTTAAGGTATCTGCTACTTATGATTCATCTACTTATGTTTTATTTTATGGGTTCTTAGATACTATACCAGTTAGTTATGTAGCTGAGGGAATTGACTCAATAGTTACTTTTACTGCTGTTGACGCATTTAAAATATTTAAAGGTCAAACAATTCAGTCAGTTGGTTGGAGAGTTGGAACAAGTGGTTTCTCAGAACTAGGAACTTCTACACGATTAGGTTATGATGACGAACAAGAACTATCTTCTGCAAGAATAACTAGACTTTTAAACTCTATTGGCTTTCCAAGTGCTTTAAGAACAGTTAATACTGGAACAAACCAAGTAATAACACAAGCAGTTACTACAAATCTTTTAACTGCAATGCAAGAATGTGAGACTGCTGAGAATGCACAATACTTTATTGCTAAAGACGGTAAAGCAACTTTTAGAAATCGTGCTTATAAATTAACAAATGCTACGGCAACTGATGTTCAAGCTACTTTTTCTAATGACGGAAGCAACTTACCTTAT
>TARA_R100000655_G_scaffold15882_3_pt1 | contig 11688 bp, 9 predicted proteins | sample TARA_R100000655 | Tara Oceans TARA_R100000655 (sample SAMEA2622497) | marine metagenome | biome: marine biome (ENVO:00000447); feature: deep chlorophyll maximum layer (ENVO:xxxxxxxx); material: "saline water (ENVO:00002010), including plankton (ENVO:xxxxxxxx)" | depth 90 m
TACGCATATCATATAACATTGTACAATAAAGTAAAGGACTTTTTTTAAATAAATATTTTTTATTTATTATTCTAGAGAATTTAAGTATGATAAGAGTACAGTTTACTACTGCAGCTTTCAGGTACAGCAATAACCTGCCTTAAAACAACTACATATAATTGGAGAATAATATGCCTGGAATGAGAAGTAAGAGAGAAACAATTAGAGCAGGAAAAGACTGGTCTAAAGGTCAATACGTAGAAGAAAAAACTAATAAAAAATCTAAGAAAAAATAATGCAGACAACTGTCCCAAGACAAGGGATAGCAGGTGCTGCTGAGTATCTTGCTGCACAAGGTCGTAATGGTGACACAATGCTGTCACACACAACTGTTGGTGAAACAGTTATTCCCAAAGAGATTTTAGATAAAAATCCAGGTTTACGCAAAGATTTACAAAACGCTTTCGATTATGAAGACATCCCTATGGATCAATATGTTGTTGGTTCAGGTGTTATGTCAGTCAACCCAGCTACAGGATTACCAGAGTTTGGTTGGTTAAGCAAGTCTTGGAAAAGTGTAAGAAAAACAGTTAAAAAAGCTGGTCCAGTAATAGGTGCTATTATAGGAAGCATAGTGGGTGGTCCAATAGGTGCTTCTATAGGTGCAGGAATAGGAACTAAAACTTCCGCTATGCCTAAAGAAGACATACTTAGAAACATGGCTATCGCTTATGGTGGTGCTAATGTATTACAAGGAGCAGGTGTCGGAAATGCAGCAAGTGCTGCAAAAACTGCTGCAACTTCTGCTGGTGGTTGGAGTAATCCATTTGCTGCAGCATGGGATGGTATAGGTGCATTCTTCAAGGGCACTAATTGGACTCCTATGGGTGTTGGCGAAACATCTGGTATTGGTGGTTTTTTCCAAGATATCGGTGGTGGTTTTAGTCGAAGCATGGGATTTGGTGGCACAGGAACATTAATGGATGCAGGTTTAACAAGTGCAGAAGCAGCAAAAGTGTCAACATTAATGCAAGGTGGTATGGATGCAGCAACAGCAGCTGCACAAATAGGTATTACTGACCCAACAATTTTATCGTCATTAGGAAGTGGTACTTTTGGTCCAGGATTGTTTACTGCTGGTGGTTCTGCTTATGCTAGTTTAAATCCTTTAGAACAATGGGCTGTAAATACAGGTTTTGATGTAGCAACAGGTATAGCACAAGAACAAGGTGGCATGGGTGGACCAATGGGAGCAGGAGCTGCAGGTTACATGAATCGAGGATTAACATCTGGTGGTCCAATACCAATGGCATCTGTACAAGGAACACAAGCAGGTGCAGCACCAATAGGTACGAACATCAACGCACCGACCTCTGTACAAACAGGTATAAATGCTCCTAGAACTGGAACGACAACTATAACGGACAACCGAGCAGGAAATACTGCTATGTTGCCAACTGCAGGAAGTCCTTTTGAATCTGCTATTGCTCAAACAACAAAAGGCAACGAAATGTTAGACCTATTGGCTGGTAATTTATCTACACGTAGACTACCCAGTGCACCTGGACTCGCAAGTCTAACGACTCCTTTCCCTGTGTTTCAACAACCAACTTTCGCAGCAGCTGGTGGTGGTCGTTTTGTAGGACAATCTAGACCTATGTTCTCAGCAGGTGGAGGTGTGTTTGAGGGTGGTGGATATGTACAAGGTCCAGGAGGAGAAAAAGAAGATAGAATAAACGCAAAACTATCTAATAATGAATTTGTAATGACAGCAGATGCTGTTCGTGGTGCAGGTAACGGTAGTATTGAAGAAGGTGCAAGAAAAATGTATCAGATGATGGATAAATTCGAAAGGAGAGCATAGTGTCAGAGCAACAAACAACAAGTTACACTCTTCCTCCTGAGTTTATAAGACAATTTTTAGCTGGTGGTGGAGAAGGTTCTGGTGTAGCTGGATTATTTCCACTATTAAATCAGTCAATGATGAATCAGTTTGCCACACTCGGGCAACCTGGAGCGACTCCGTTTACATATCAAGGAGAACGTATAGCTGGGTTTACACCTAGAGAACTTTCAGCGTTCGGTTTGGCAGATCAAGCAATCGGTAGCTACATCCCATTTTTAAATAGACAAACAGCACTGAACGAAGCTGGTCTTGCTACAGGTTTAGAAGGTTTGACTCAACAGCGTGCACAAGCATTGCAGGGAAGAGACATGGGATTAGCAGGTCTTAGAGATGCAGCATTATTCAATAGAATAGGAACAAGAGAAACTCTTAGAGGTCTCGGTGAAGCTGGTCGAAGACTAAGAGGTTTAGAAGGTTTACAAGATAGAGGTTTCAATCAAGCACAAGATTTGTATGGCAGAGCAACAGGCTCTGTCCTAAGTGGTGCTGATAGAGGTGATTTATTTTCTCGTTTAGGCACAGGAAGAACATTAGCAGGGTTAGGTGATGCAACTTCTACAGCTAGAGGTGCATATGGATTACTAGGAAGTCAACTAGGTGGTTCAAATTTAACAGCAAGAGGCACACTACAAGATGCAGCTAGAACATCGCTAGGTGCTACACGTGGTTTTGACCCTTCTTCTGTTTCTAGGTTTATGAATCCTTATGAAGATCAAGTTGTACAACAAGTTTTACGTGATGTGAGAGAACAGGGTTCAGTAGCAGACCAAAGACAAAGAGCAAATGCAATCGCGAGTGGTGCATTTGGTGGATCAAGATCTAGACTACAAGCTAGTGAACTAGCAGAAGCACAAAGATTAGCAGAACTCGATGCAGTAGCACAACTCAGAAGAGGAGGTTACGGTGAAGCGATGGGTCAAGCAGCAAATGCTTTTGAAAACCAACAAAGAAGACAAGCAGGTGCTGCTGGACAGTTAGGTAACATAGCAGGTGGTTTAGGTAGTTTAGCAGGACAACAAGCAACAGCTGGTCAAAACTTATCTAATCAACTAGCTAATTTCGGTATGAGTGGTGGTACAGCATTAGGTAATTTAGGATCAACTTTGTCTAATCTAGGGCAAATCCGTGGTGGAGCATTGAGTGGTCTAGGTTCAGCAATACAAGGTTTAACTGGTGAACGTGTTGGACTTGGAAGCCAACTAGCTAGTGGTATAGGTAGTTTGGGTGCTGCTAGAGGTGCTGCTTTCTCAGGTTTAGGTAACACTTTAGGTAATATCGGTAGACTTGGAGGTAATCTATTTAATCAATACGGTGCTACACTAGGAAGTACAGGCACAATAGCTGGTGGATTACAACAAGCAACAGGTAATCAGATGGGTGCTATAGGTAATAATTTAGGCAACCTACAAAGACAAGATATAAGTTTACTCGGTTCTGTAGGTGGTGCTCAAAGAAACATGAATCAAGCTATCAACGATCTAGCTTATCAAAATTTTGTAGGTCAGTACAATCTACCACAAAATTTATTAGGACAGTACTCGGGCATAGCACAAGGTATCGCACCTCTTGCTGGTGCTACTAACTACAACATGACAAGTACACCAAATATTGATTATTTCAGTTCTGGTCTTGGCGGTTTTACTAATGCATTAGGACAAACATTTATGAATCCGTTTAACAATGCTAGTGTCAATGTTGGTGCTAGTGGTAGTGTTGGCGGAGGCAGTACGGGACCTGGAGGATTTAACTAAAGGAACAAATTATGGCTATAGATCCTAGAATATTAGAACAAGCACTTAGAGCTGAACAAGAAATGCAACGAGATGGTGGTATTACAGATATGTTAACACCACAATTTAATCCTACCGAGTTTGCTGAGGCAGGTTCGTTACCAGATTTAAATTTAGATTTATCTAACGTAATAGCAGGAGGTGGTTCAAACGACCTTAGTTTCGACCCTCAAGAGTTTTTATATAACTCTACAAACTATGACCCAGAACTAAGAGAAAAAGTTAATAACGAAATTGGTCAAGTTTTACTAAACGCACAAGCTGGTGATGAGGAAGATGGCATACGTGCTATAACAGCATTTGCATTAGATGAATCAGGAGCAACGCCACCTGAAGTCGAAGAAGGTTATACGAGTATATCAGATTTAATACAAGCAGGTGGTCTACCTGCTGTTGAACAGTTTGTAAGAGATGTGTACACAGATGGTGACAATACAGAATCTATACCTAGTTGGGCACTTCCTGCTTCTGTGTTCGGTACGTTTTTAATGAACGAGCCTGGAGACTGGAGGCAAGCGATATTAAAAGCTAGAGGAAAAACTGCTCAGACTATGTTTAACCAAAGGGCTCAAAATAAAGCGAACAAAGATAAACTAGAACTAGACATAAAGAAAAAAGCACTAGATTTATTCGCTTCTGGTTCGCCTACAGCAACAAGTCTCGTAGGGTTAGTTGGTAAAGTAACACCTGGATCTTTAGCTAAGTACGAAAAATCTGGTAAACTCAGCGATTTACAGTTAATAACTGCTCCAAAAGATGTAGACAAATTATTAGAAAAATTTACTGTTGAATCAGTTGCGAAATTTCAAAAAACAGATAACTACAACGATTTAGTTAGACTTCCTGGAAAAGGAGAAAAAGGCACAACTACGCTAGATTTTTTAAAAGAATTTACTCCAGCTTCTGTTGCATTATACGAAGAAGGTGATAGAAAAGATCCTCGTGTTCTAGAAAGAAAACCAAACGCTAAAGGTAGTAGTGGTATGTCAACGGAAGAAATGACTGAACTGCTAGGAACATACACAGCAACAAGCATAGATAAATTTGCAAAATCTGGTTTATTTGCTGATTTAGAACCGAAAGATGCAGGCAGTTGGACACCGACAGTTGGTAACACAACTGAAGCACAGCAACAAAGTGATTTAAATATCATGGAAACTGTAGATTTTAGAGACAGATTAAAAGCACTAAGTTTACCTGAAAAAATAAAACAACTTAGAAACTATTCGTTACTTCACTCACAAACTACACGAAAAATTAATGAGAAAACACCAGCAGGAGATATTTTAAAACAACGTCTTCCTTTAGCTAAGTTCAGTGTTGAAGCTTATGCAGAAGATATTGGTATTCCGTTAGATAACCCAGAAGTAATGCGTATTTTAAATGTAGCTAAAACTCAATTACCTTATGCATCTGTAGAAGACATAAATAGATTAGGTGCGTTAAATAATGTAAAAGATAAGATGACTAAACTGGGTGCTATACTCGAAGCAACTCCTGAAGACCTAACTGGTGTTGCAGGTTTTGTGTTTGACACAAATGCTGCAAGAGCTGCTGCTGACATAGTTCCTGGATTCGACATACCTATAGGTGCCACACTTTCACAAGTGTACACTAGTGTAGCAGAAATCGATCTAATAGAAGAAATACTGAAAGAAGCTAGATTTAGTGATCAAGATAGAAAGCTAGTAAGAGATTATATAAAAGGTCGTGATTTCGCTAACCTTACTGAGAAAAAAGCTAGACACATAGAAGTTATGAACATTATTGATAGAAACTTAGATGCTTTAGATTTCAGATTAGAAAATTACCAACTGCCTCCTGGAATGACTGAAGAAGACACAAGAGGTCAGGATAACTCAGAAGAAAGACTTAACCAGTTACGTCAAAACATACTAAACATGACTAATCAAGGTGATTAACGATGGCGATAGATCCTGTATCAGAAGCATTAAAAATTAAACCTCTGATAACAGATGACATATACAACGCATATATAGGTTTAGACGCTGCAAACCAGAAATCATTTTTAGCTAGTTTAAATGAAGACGAGTTAATAAACATGCAACTGCGTTTAAGTAACCAGTTCAATTTACCCGACGAAGAGTTTGAAAACGCATACAATCTAGCTAGAAGAGATTTTATGCTAGGTGGTGATTTCCCAACAGATCCTACAGGCATGCCAATGTATGATATGCCAGTAGCAGGTTCACAAGCACAAGATTTTGCTCAAGAAATATTCGCTGGTATGCGGGAAAAGGGTTTCGATTATTCAGGGTTACAAAATAATAAATTACGCAGAGGTCTAAGTTTTATGGACACTGCTGGTGAAAAAGAAGACTTTCTTACTAAGAACGTTGGACCACAAGGTGTTGGTTGGACTCAAGATAAATATGGTCGTTATGCGATTATGCCAGAGTTTCGTGAACAATTAGGAGGAACTCCTGGAGATATGCCTCTTACTATTGATAATCCTGGAACTTTTGAACGTGGTGATATAGCTGATTTTGCTGGTAGTGCACCAGAAATAACAGCAACGATACTAGCAAGTATTGCTACTCGAAACTTAGGTTTAGGTCCAGCAGTCTTGGCTAGTGGTACAGCTGCAGGTACAGCAAAAGGTGTAGAAGAGGGAGTAGAAACTCTTGCTGGGTTACAACAACAAACTTTAGGTGAAGTAGGTAAAGATGTTGCTGCTGAAGCAGCACTTGGTGCTACAGCAGAACTCGGTGGTAGAGCGTTAGTCGGTGGTGGTAAAATGATTTTTTCTCCTGCTGAAAAACGTATTCCTACAGGTGAGCGTGGTTTATTTAATTTTAAAACATATACGTATGCTCCTCGTGTAGATGCAGCTTCTGGTCCAGGAGTCAGAGAAACATACACATTAGTTAAAGAATTAGTAGACGAAGGTGCTATCCCCGATGTACAAAAGGCAACAGGAAGACCATTTCTAGGTAGATTCGCAGGATTAGCAGAAAACATATTCGGATATAATCAACAAAAGAATGTCGTTAATGTTAAATATCTACAAGACAGGATAGATGGATTTTTAACAGAAGTTGGTGCTGAACCATTCGACCCATTTATGGGTAAAGTTTTCCCGAAACTAGGAGAAGAACAGTTAGGTGCATTAATACAGTTTCAACGAGAAAAGTCTAAATCGGTTTTAGAAACTGCTGTAGACACTTCGTTAGAAGCGTTAAAAAGTGCTGTTAAAACAGAACAAGACGCTTTAGCTGGTAGAGTAGGTACAGGCGAAGTACCACAAAACATAGGTAGCGAACTTTCAGGCAACGTAAATAAAGCATATGGTGAGTTTCAAGATGCAACGACTGCTTTGTACAACGAAGCTGACCAACTGTTAGGCAACAAAGCAGTAGTGCCTACGAGTGCATTAAAACGAGAAGCACAAGACATATTAAACGATATACCTAAAACTGCTGATGGTCAGTATGTAGGTGGTGTAAGTCAAATAACTTTACAACTTTTACAAGACATAGTGAATATGCCTGCCAATATCAGTGCTACACACATGTCTGCTCTTAGAACTATGTTTGGTGATGCAGGTTTCTCCGACGAAATGCTCTCTGGTTTTGGTCAAAAACAATTTAATATGTTGAAAGCTGCAGCAAATGAAGGTTTTGATTTAGCTGTGAGCAATGGTGTAAAAGGTGTTCGTTACATAGATGCAAATGGTAATCTAGTTTCAGCTGAACGAAAGTTAACAACACAAGAATCTGAAAGAGCAAAAGCAGGACTGGCAAAACTAAAAGAAGCTACAAGTGCCTATGGTGAAGGCATAGCTGTTTTTGACAACAGGTTGATTAAAAGACTTACGAACAAAGATGGTGTAGATCCTGATCAATTAATCTCTACAGTTATGTCTAGAAACTCGCCAGGAAAAATTAATCAATTTTTAAAAGCTACTGACGATCCAGATGCAGCAAGGAAAATGTTACAGAGTGGACATTTTGATTCTATGGTTGCTAACGCAACAGATGTTGAAGGTAATTTTTCTGCTTCTTCAGTTTTAAAACAAATAAAAGCGTTAGGCACCAGTTATCCTGCGCTATACAAAGATAGCGCACCTACATTATTAAGATCACTCGAACAGTTAAACAATGCTCAAAAAATTATACCTAAAGAAGAAGCTGTAAGAATAAAGAACTCACTACAACAAGCACTGGATTCTGGTAATATGGGTGAGTTTACAAATGTTGTTAAAGAATACACTAAAACTGTTGACGAACAGTTTAAATTTTTAGATGCTAATTTTAATAAACAGATAGGTAATTTTTCACCTGAAGAAGTTATACCATGGCTCACTACTAAAGCGAGTTCAGATGACGTAGCTGGGTTTATAAATTACTACAGTAGAGAAGCACCTGAAATCGTTGAACAGTTTAGACAAAAATATATGGTAAACCTTATAGATAATGTGTACGATACAACTAAGATAAATCCTGTTGGTGTGATACTAAATGGTGAAAGACTATTAAAAGCTGTGCGTGCTGAACCTGCAAGATTAAATGCAGCATTCGGTGCTGAGACAGCACAAGCGTTAGAAAGGTTTGCAGAAAAATCTGCATTTATAACAACAGGTAGTGGTTCATTTTCGGGTGGCTTAGTAGCTGCTCAAGTAGCACTTAACCCATTACAAAACGTGTCTACACTACTTAGAATAAACATACTGTCCAAAGTTATGTCTAGTCCCACAGCTTTACGTTATTTAACAACTATAATAGAGAATCCTAGTGTCAGAGCAACAGGTTATGCTGCTGGTCAACTGGGTGCTGACATAATAGCACAGATTGCAGCAGAAGACTCTACAGTAAACCCTGACCAATTAGAAAAAATGAAACTAGAATTAGAAAACGCACTTTTAGGTTTGAATGATGAAGACTATAATAATTATGAAGATGAGGAAGAGTAATGGTTGAACGAGTAAATTTCGGAACAATGGGGTTTAATAACCAACAGTATGGTGATTTAGAAAAACTTGAACAGATGCCTGCCTATACACCACCTCCTCCTAGATATAACGAAGGTATACAAACATTAGTTAACACATATTCTCCTCCTAGCGATTTACAACAACAAGCTGAGGCACAAAGATTGCGAGCAAGTCTAACTAATGTTCCTGCTCAAAACTTAGCGAATCAACAAGCTTCTGCTTTTCAAAATTTATTAGTAAATGCTGGTGTGATAGCAGATCCTAACCCTCCTGTAGACACACCACCTGTAGACACACCACCTGTAGATGAACCACCTGAAGACGAAATCATAATAGATCCAATGGACGAGGTTATTGAATACAATCAAAATGTACAAGATATACTTGATAACTATAATTTTTACAATCAAGAAACTATACCGAATCTACCTATAGTTCCTAATATGCCTCTAGCTGAGCTACCAGTTAGAGGTGTTACACCTTTGGGGGGACAAAATTTCATACCACCAACAGGACTGACAGGTATGCCTTCAGGTTTAGAAACTTTGTTACCAGACTTCACTGCATCAACTGTGGTTCAAGATCTAGAACCAACAAGACCAGCAGATAATTTAGCTACACTCGCAGGCGGAGGTATGTATAATAACAGTTATTAATTTTAACAACGGAGAAAAAATATGCCAGAAATAACTAAACAACAAATGCAGCGTTTGAAAAAACACGAGAAACATCACACTAAAGAACACATGAATTTTATGAAAAGTGAAATGAGAAAAGGTGTTTCTTTTACAGCTGCTCATAAAAAAGCTATGTCAAAACTAGGGAAATAATGTGGCAGAATATCAAGGTAAAAAAGTAACTTTAAACAAACCAAGAGCGATACGTCCTGGAGAACCTGGATATGGTAAGAAACGGAAAGTAGTTTTCGTTGGTCAATGTAGTAGTGGTGGCAATAAAGTTAAACGTATAACTTTCGGTGACAAAAAACTAGGTAAACATCCTGGAGACAAAAGTAGAAAGAAAAGCTACTGTGCTCGTAGTGGTGGAATAAAAGGTTCAACTGATAGATGTAGTGCAAACTACTGGGCACGTAGAGACTGGAATTGTTAATATGGCACAAGAATTAAAACCACCAGGAGGACGTAGATCGTGGAGAGACGAGGCTAGGTTCAGACTACAACAAGCGTTAGGTGAAACAGGTGAACGTCTAGGTGAAGGGTTGTTAGGCGAAAGCGAAGAAGAAAAATACTTAGAGTTTTTGCAACGAACATATGGCTCAGAATTACCTAGAGACGAAGAAGGAAACATAGATGTACCTTTATCTAGACCTATGCGTGAAGCTATGCTAGATCCTTCAGATTTAGGTATGGCAGATAAAACATTAATGATTTTATCAGGTGGTGGTACAATATTCCCTAGAGTAGCATTAGGTTCTGGTCTACTAGAATCAGGTATGCTTATGGGTGATGCTAAGGGTATGATTGATAAAGGTGAAACACTTGCAGGAGGAATTACTGCTGCTCTAGCAGGTTTACCACCAGCTGTTGCTGCAGCTGCAAACAGAAAAACTTTTGCTGATTTAGGTAGAGATGCTATGTCTGGAATAGGACAACTGTTTAAATCAGGTGAACAATCTACTATGGTAACTCCTGAGGGTGTAGAAATACCCCTTTACTTTTCCAAAGGATCAGATAATATGACTGGCGGAGGAAGTAGAATGGAGAGACAAACACAAACTTTAAAACAAAAACAAAAAGAAAACATAGAAAACATGAGCGATGCTGAGTTAGATGCATTTATAGCTTCTAACGAAGACAGGTTAGCAGATTATGCTGATGATGTTGCTAGAGGTAATGAGTTAAGTCCTGAACTATTAAAATCTAGAACAACTTTTGAAAACAGAAATCGTATAGCACGTGAAGTACAACTCAATAGAAGAAAAGAAGAGTTAATAAGAAATCACGAAGCGATGACTGAACGTATGCCACCTGATCAAGCACGTAGATTATTTCCGCAAGATGAAATAGATGAGATAGATGAACAACTGTTTGATTTAGGTGAAACATCTAGACTAAAAACTCAAAGATTGATGCAAACTTCTGGTACAGAAACAGGTAGCAAAACACTTAACGATCCTATGTTTGACAGATTAACAGAAAGTGAACAAGCTAGTTTATTAAAAACTCAGAACTTGATGAGACAAGAAAAAATAAATGAGTTAGAAAGAGATTTATATAGGTTAGAAAGTGAGTTAAGACAAGAAGGAAGTTTAATGTCTGTAAGAAATCTTACAAAACTACAAAATAAAATAAGCGAACTAAGATCTCAAATTAATTCCTTAAAAGACTAAAAACTCGCGTGTGTGCGTTGGTTTTTGTGTAGTTGTTAAGGTATAACTCTATGTAAAGTCCTTGTGTGTATGACTATAACCACTCTTTCCAGTTGTCTTCGCCCATAACTGTTTGTGCTAGGTTAAGTTTGTTCCTCAGTGCTTTTACTATCTTTTCATCGACTGTATCTTTACAAACGATGTCAATATATGTAACTTTATTAGTTTGACCGATACGATGAGCACGATCTTCTGATTGTAAACGCTTTTCTAAATCATAACTGTTAGAAAAATAAACAACAGTGCTCGCAGCAGTCAACGTAATACCATAACCACCAGTCTGTGTGTTACCTACGAAAAAACGTAGAGGACTATCTTTGTCTTGAAACTTTGTAATTAAATCTTCTCGATCAGCATCGGAGGTATCTCCGTAATATGTTCCTACACTTTCCTCACCATACTCTTTTACAATCAGCTTATATATCCTGTTTATATCGTGTCGGTAATTTGCCCATATAATCACCTTACCTTCTGTTTCCTCTAATATCTGTAATAATTCTTCCGTACGATTATTTTTAATATCTGTAATTACATTGTCGTCAGTAGAAACAAAACCACAGGCAATCTGATGTAAACGTATAATTTGTGTAATCACCGAAGAAGCAGACACAGTGCCTACGGACAGTTCTGATATAGCATACTTCTGTATTTCCTTATACACTTTTTTCTG
>TARA_R100000655_G_scaffold55609_1_pt1 | contig 11686 bp, 7 predicted proteins | sample TARA_R100000655 | Tara Oceans TARA_R100000655 (sample SAMEA2622497) | marine metagenome | biome: marine biome (ENVO:00000447); feature: deep chlorophyll maximum layer (ENVO:xxxxxxxx); material: "saline water (ENVO:00002010), including plankton (ENVO:xxxxxxxx)" | depth 90 m
GCTTGCAAGGCAAGCTCCTACAAGGCCCGTACCCTTAGAGAGCGGCCCTTGATCTTGCCCTGGCTGAGGCGCTGCAGGGCTTTATCAGCGATCGCTCGCTCCACCGCCACATACGCCTGATTATCGAACAGAGTGATCTTGCCCACCTGCGCGCCGGGAATACCGGCGTCGCCGGTCAGGGCGCCGAGAATGTCCCCCGGGCGCAGCTTCTGCTTGCGGCCCGCGCCGATGCACAGGGTCGCCATGGGCGCCTGCAACGGGCCGCGGTCCACATGGGGGCGCACCTCGTCCAGCGGCAGCCACTGGATCGCGCCTTTCTGCTGATCCTCGATGGCCAGCGCGCGGCGCATCTCCTTGGGCGCCACCAGGCTCACCGCCAGGCCCTTTTCACCGGCCCGCCCGGTACGACCGATGCGGTGGATATGCGTTTCCGCGTCGCGGCCCAGCTCCACGTTGAGCACCAGATCCAGCGAGGCGATATCCAGCCCGCGGGCGGCCACGTCCGTGGCCACCAGCACCGACAGGCTGCGGTTGGCGAACATCCCCAGCACCTGATCCCGGTCGCGCTGGTCCAGGTCGCCGTTCAGCGCCATCGCCGAGACACCCTTGGCGGCAAGATGATCCGCCACCTCCTGGCACTGCTGCTTGGTAAAGCAGAACGCCACGCAGGACGTGGGGCGCAGGCTGTAGAGCAGCCGTGTTACCGCCTCCAGCCGGGTCTCCGGCGTCACCTCGTAGAAGCGTTGCTCGATCTGCTGATCGTCGTGCTGGGTGGCCACCTCGATCCGCGCCGGATCGCGCAAGAAACGCCCCGCCAACGCCTCGATGCCGGCCGGGTAGGTGGCCGAGAACAGCAGCGTCTGCCGACGCGCCGGCGTTTGCCCGATGATCTCCGCGATGCTGTCCACGAAGCCCATGTCCAGCATCCGGTCCGCCTCGTCCAGCACCAGCGTGTTCAGCCCGTCCAGCGACAGCGTGCCCTTGCTTAAATGCTTCTGCACCCGCCCTGGCGTGCCCACGATCACCTGGGCGCCGTGCTCCAGCGAGCCAATCTGCGGCCCCATCGGCACCCCGCCGCACAGCGTCAGCACCTTGATGTTGTCCGACCCCCGCGCCAGCCGGCGCAGGTCCTTGGCCACCTGATCCGCCAGCTCGCGGGTAGGGCAGAGCACCAGTGCCTGGCAGCCGAAAAAGCGCGGGTTCAACGGGTGCAGCAAGCCCAGCCCGAAGGCCGCCGTCTTGCCAGACCCGGTTTTGGCCTGGGCGATCACATCCCGCCCCTGCAGGATCAACGGCAGGCTCTGCGCCTGGATCGGCGTCATCTCGGCAAAGCCCAGCGACGCCAGCGTCGCCAGGGTCGGCGCGGAAAGGGGGAGGGAAGCGAAGTCGGTATCGGTCACGGGTGGGCCTGCTATATGAAGGGGGCGGCAGTGTAGCACTCGGTCTGGAGCGCGGGCGACAGAGGGTTTGGGCGGGTAAATGAACTGACCAACCGGTCGTCGCGGAATTCATGCCGGTGGTCCGTAGGCCCAGATACGCGGGTAAATTTTTTGTGAACGTAAGTTATTGAAATAAAAAAACTAACCGCCACCGCTGTAAGAAAATGCTTACACCGCCGGGAAATGGCGTAAGAAAATGCCTTTGTACCGATAACTCGGGGTCTGATAAAAAATAAAAAAAGAGAGTTACTCGCCAAGGGGAAGCAACCATGCGGTTGGGATTTTTAGGGATCTCATTACTTTTATTTCTTTTCTCTTCTTATGCTCATGCTGCGCGCGACTGGGCATTCCAGGGCGTCTATGTCGATGACGTCCTCGTTTACAATATGAGCGGTTATAACGTCGTCACCGTGAAGATGAAGGACGTCGGTCAGATAAATACCGGATGCGCCCAGACGGACCTGCATCATATTGTATCTTATTGGACCACGGGCGGGCTTGGTTCCAACGTGCAAACATGGGTCTCCTTACTGCTGTCAGCGCAAGCGCAGAAGTTTCCGGTCAATCTTTTGGTTGAGATGAATACCTGCAGTACCGGCGCCGAATGGGACGCCTTCGGCAGCCCGGAGGGGCTTGGTTTGAAGCTGTTCGGGGTCAGGGTAATTAAATAGTTTTAAGGAATAGATAAGGCAGGGATGAATATGTATACAAAAATCATTTTGGCTACGTTGGCTCTAATTTTTTCTGCCGAAGCCGTTGCGGGGCGGATGTGGCTCGAGAACAGTGTAAAAGTGGACGAGGTCCTGGTCTATCACAATAGCGGTTATAATATAATAACAGTAAAGGTGTCACCTTCAGAGCCGCTTGAAACAGGATGTGTGCCCACTGACACTCATAATATCTTTAGTTACTGGACCCAAGGCGGTCTTGGCGGTGCGACACAAAGCTGGGTCTCCCTTTTACTTTCTGCACAAGCTCAGGGTTTAGAAGTCAATCTGCTTGCGAATACTGCGAACTGCAACACTTCTACGACATGGACTGCGTTTGGCAATCCGCTTGGCCTGGGTGTTGCTTTCTATGGAGCCAGAATAGCGCAGCAAGATTAATAAAAAAGCTTGGTCGACAATGCTATTGGGTTGTGTGTTGATCCTCAATTTTATAGAAAGTGGGGAAAAAGGGATATAAGAAAGGTGGGTATGAGGATGCTGGGATTAAATAGAGGTCTCGCTTTATTTGGTGTATTGTTTTTGCTGTTTTGTGCGCAGGCTGGTGCCTCCACGAATGGCCTATTCGAAGAGAAGTACTACGATGTCTATTATGAGGACGTCGAGAGTAATGAATATGGTCTCGATGGTTACCCGGATATCCTCCTTCGGTCTGTTCCTCGAATTATCCCGCTCGGTGTAAGAATTACCTTCCCCATAGCCGTAAATTCCGGCTTTGAGACGTTGTTATTCTGCGGAACATCGTCCGGTGAGTTCGTTGCTTGTACAATATCCCCAAATGCTGAAATGCCTGCTGAACCCACCGACGATTTTGAGTTGATGGTTGGCGATTTCGACGGCGATGGCGAAATCGATATCCTGCTCCATTCAAAAAATGCGTCTGACAACACCGTTTACTTAAAAAATAATGGAAACGGCGGCTTCGATATCGAAGACCAATTTACGCATATCGGTGATCACGCTGTATCCGGAAACACTAATGTCACGGTAACCGATAATATCGGCGCTGAGGGTGCCGAAATCGTTATCGATGATGAATTTTACTCCGAGGCACAAGGGGGAGACTTTAACGAGCCGCGTCGCATCAACCTCCTTTATTCCTTGGTTGGCGCCTCCCAATCCAGCTTCTCGGTCAGTAAAGGCCAGGCGCAACTCTCTATACCTATTCAGGTGGCGAGTGGTGGTGCCGGCGTAGCACCTAGCGTGTCATTGAATTACTCCAGTAACGGCGATTACGGCCAGGCCGGCATGGGCTTCCAGATATCCGGCCTCTCTACAGTTAAACGCTGTGGCCGTAACAATCTTCAAGATGGCTATGTTCAGGCAGCAGATGGCTCAAACCAGGACCTGGCCTGCTTGAACGGTGGCAGACTGATCCTGGTGAGTGGGACCTATTGGCAGAGTGGTTCAGAGTATCGCCTGGAGCAAGAAGACAGTTCCCGAGTTGTGTTTGAGAACGGCGGCTTCACCCATTATAAAAAAGATGGCGACATTTATCGTTACGGCCAATCCGAGGCCTCACGGGTGCGTGGTATCCGAGCCAATAGCGCTGTGGCTGCATGGGCTTTGGAGAGCGTATCCGACCGCCTTGGATACGGTTATCGAATTTCATATCTTCCAGATCGGGCTGCTATGTTCCCTGAAGCGATCGAATATACAGTCCAAGCTGGTTCCGCGCAGGCGGGCTATGCCCAGGTAGAGTTTCACTATGAAACGGATCCCTACCAAAAGAAGACGCCAATTTTCGGCAAGCAGTTTGACTTGGGGCTTCGTCTGAAAAGCATCCAAAGTCGTGTGGACGATGCATCTCTTCGCGAATATTACTTCTTCTACGAGACAAATGAAGTCACTCGTCGTTCATTAATGACCAGTTTTGCAGAGTGTAACTCCGAAAGTGAATGCTTTCAGCCAACTACGCTTGACTGGCAAGAAGGTGCGCCGGTTAGCTATGCTAACGCTGAATATATTCGATTCCCAGGTAACCCTTCCTCACCGTATGTATTTGAAGAAGGGCTAGCTTCCGGGGGGTTCAACCGGTGGGTAGATATAAACAGAGATAAAAAAGACGATTACTGCCGCGTATCGCCTCTAAGCGGCGGCAATGCGGGTACCGAAATAATCTGCTATATAAACGACGGCTCTGGTAACTTCGGAAACCCGATTCTTATCGATGCTGGCCTTAATGGTACCTATATCGACAGCAGTGACAGCGGCAACTATTTCGTTAATTGGAATGTCGATCCGGCCTGGAGAGATATCAATAACGACGGTTACGTCGACTTTTGTTACTCCATACCCCTTGGTGATAAGGACTGGGATGGTTCGGACCGTTTAAAATGTCATCTTAACAGCGGTGGCTCCTCTATCGATTTTGATGAAGTTGTTACCTTTGTGATTGACCGACCAGTGGGGATAATGCAAGTCGCCGGTCGCACCTGGGTCGATTTCAATGCGGATGGCCATCTTGATTACTGCTTTTCATACGTGCGAGTGGATGAAAACAAGTACGTAACATGCGCCATAAAGCAAGGTAACCAGTTTCAGTTCGAAGATCGGGCCATGGTTCGGCGCGTTGAGGGTCTGGGTGGCTATTGGGTCGATGTTACGGCGGATGGTTTGCCCGATCACTGCCGGACGAAAGATAACAAAATTACCTGTGATATTAACCAAAAGGGTGAAGACCTTCTTGGCGGACGTTGGTCTAAGAGCGGCAGTAACTATACGAGCACGGAAGGTTCGAATTATATCTACTACGGCGCTACGACCAAGTATTTTAGTGCCCGATTCACGGACTTTACTGGTAATGGCTATTCTGATTTCTGCCGCATTTATGTGGCCAGCCAAGGCGGCTATGACGGGTATCGCGCTGCTTGCCTGGAATCAACCGGCGAAGGATGGGGCGTCGAGACGGTCTCGCCATTCATGCAGGTCGATCATCATCCTGGTTCAGGTTTCGACTACGAAGCCATGGCGGAAGCGACCCAGTTCATGGACGTCAACGCGGACGGTCTCATGGACTGGTGCGCGGAGGTCAATTCTGAGCTTAAGTGTATGTTATCGACCTCGGAAGGCTTTGGTGATTCGGTTGCCACTTATACGCTACCGGATTTGGGCGGCACATCCGGCCTGCGCGGCCTCAGAGAAATTAACAGAGGCTGGGCGGATACTAACGGCGATGGCAAGGCCAGCTATTGCGCACTCTATTGGAAGTCACACGTTCCACTGAACCGTGGTATGGCCTGCTTCGATTCCGGCTCCGTGGAGAATCATGACTATCTTATTGGGGTGACCAACGGCCTGGATCTCTCCTACGAGGTGGAATATAAGGATATTGCGGACCCGTCGGTCTATTCGTACGATGCGGAGACCGGCCCCTATGGTGAGATTTACGTTACGTCCGGAATGAACGTGGTCTCCCGTCTGCTGGTATCAAATGGTATCGGCGGCTTTAATGAAGAAACCTATTTTTATGAGGATTATGGATATCTTGAGGGCGAAGTCGGTGGCCTTGGTTTTCGCTATATCGAGACAACCTCTGAGGATGGCAAAAGAATTAATGAAGCCTGGTATTTGCATGAACCCTACCTGCATCAAACCGGCCACTTAGAACGGAGTCAAACTAGCTATCTGACAGATAGCGGCTCGTTACAGGTTGTTTCGGAACAAGAGAATACTTGGGAAACGGTTCTATATAGCGGATCAGGCTTTAACGTGGTCGGCTACGATGGTTCTATCTGGAACGGAGACGCCGCTACATCGCTTCGTTATCGTGTTCAACAGGTTGAGAGCGAATCCACCAGCTATGACCTGAATGGTGCCTTCAAGCAATCGGCAGTATCCACTAACGACTATGATGATTTTGGTAACCTGACCGACGTAACTACTAGCACTTCTGGCCCTCAGCAAACTTTCACCAAGACGGTAACCAGCCAGTTCGACGATTATCTGGACGACTGGATTCTGGGCCGAATCGCGCGGTCTACGGTGACTCAGACAGGCAGCTATAACGGGGTTGCCGTACCCGCCATAACCAAAACCTCGGAATGGGAGTATTACTCAGCCTCCCAGTCTCAGTTCGGCGGTATGGTAAAGAAAGAGATCATTGAGCCGGACCAGCCCGACCTGCGTAAAGAAAAGAGTTATACCTATAATGCCTTCGGCTTGAAAGAATCCGTGACTACCTCGGTGCCAGGAAGCGCCCCGCGCACCGTTCAGTTTGGCTACGACCCTAGAGGTCGTTTCCAGACCAGTATGACTAACGACCTTGGTCATCAGGTGACCTATACCTACGACGAGGTAACCGGGGCCAAGCTGACCCAACAGGATCCGAATGGGCTTGTTTCTTCCTGGGAATACGATTCCGTGGGCAGAGTCGTGCGTGAGCAGTCACCGGGCGGTCAAGCTACCGAGGTACGACTTGCAAGTTGTGTGTCCGGTTGTCCTGAGCATGCTGCGTACTACTCCGAAACATGGACAGAGTCGGCTAGCGGCGCGGTTATGTCGCCGAAGACCCGCGAGTACAAAGATAATCTTGGACGGACAGTACAAACGCGCTCCCAGGGCCTGGATGGCACCTATATTTACAACGTGGCTCAGTACGACTCCCAGGGCCGCCTACTCCGTAGCAGTCAGCCTTACGAAGCCGGAGATACCGTCTATTGGGACGAAATTCTCGAGCGTGATGCCATGGGAAGGACCACCAAAAAGCTCAATGCATCAGGTGCGTTGGTGGAAACCCAGTTTAACGGCCTCACAACCACGCAGACTACCTCCTGGACCGGCCAGCTAGGCGCAGGCAGCCAGGTTCGTGTTTCGTCCGTCACTGAGGACGTGGCGGGTAACATGCGACAGGCGACGGATAACGACGGTCGCCAGATCACGTATTTCTACGATGCCACGGGGCAGCTTACGAAGGCGTTACTGCCCGGTGGCGTAGAACTGGTCAATCAGTATGACAAGCTTGGCCGCAAAGTATTGTCCAGCGACCCCAATATTGGTACCTGGCGATACGCTTACAATGGATATGATCAGCTGATTCTCCAAGAGAACGGTTCAGGCCGTCGAGTCTGTTTCAGTCACGATGTTCTTGGCCGCAAGGTCGCTCGTACCGATGATTATCTAGCCGCTTCGAATTGGGAGCAGGCCAAGTCAGGTGCCCTCAATGGCTGTCAGGGGCAGCTCGCGGACGCTAATTGGAGCTACGACGCACCAGGTAAGGGCGTTGGCCGTCTTTCTTCTATACAGACATCCGAAGGTTACTCCCAAGAACCGGTCTATGACGGCTTGGGACGAGTTGTTCGAACCGAGACCAGTTACGGGCAAGCCGATTACGTGAGCACCCGGCAATATGATCCGGATACCGGCAAGGTCACCCTGATGACGCCGACCCACCGCGATCAAGGCCCGAGTATCAGCGTCGAGTACCGCTATAACACCCTAGGCTTCCTCACCGAGCTCGGTAAAGCCGGGACATCGGATTATTACTGGCAAATTCTCTCGCAAAATGCCCGAGGCGATGTTACTCAGCGCCGGTTCGCAAATGGCATGATCGATAACCAAGCGGCCTACGACGATGCCACCGGCATGATCTCCCAGATCCGGTCTAAGATGATGCTGTCTTCAGGGTGGGATATCCAAGACGAAACCTACGTCTATGATGCCAATGGCACCATGCTGCAGCGCACGCAAACGAACACTGGTCAAAACCTCGATATCGAGGAAGCGTTTGGCTACGACAATTTAGACCGATTGATCAGTGCCAGCGTTGACAACCTAAGCAGCCCGGGCATGTCGTTCGACCAGACCGTCCAATACGATGTTGCGGGCAACATAACATCCCGCAACGATGTCGGCACCTATTCCTATCAGGAAACCTGCCAGCATCAAGGGGAGACCTATACGCCTGGCCCCTATGCGGTCACCCAGGTAAGCGGCGTCAGGAACGAGCAATACTGCTACGACGCCGGTGGCAACATGCTCACGGGTGGCAACAAAGCGATCACTTACACCTCGTTCAATAAGCCAGTGTCGATCAGTACACCCGACGCGCAAGTCGACTTCGTTTACGGGCCTTCCCGTGAAATCCTCCGCAAAGTAAGCAGCGCGTCCAGCAAGACGATCAGCAAGACCTCAATCGGCTCTTACGAGACACTCACGATCTCTGAGTCAGGCAGCACGACCGTTAAAGAGCGCTGGTCTTTACCCGGTGGAGTGGTCGTCTCCCTGGAGGACGACGACCTCTCAACGCTTAAGGACGAATATCTGTTCTCGGATGCCCTGGGATCCATCGTGGCCGTCGCTAATCAGTTGGGCGGCGTCACCGAGCGCTTCCAGTACGATCCCTGGGGCCGTCCACGACACGGCTTGAACTGGACCCTATTGTCCGATACCGCCTGGTTCGACCTCGAGCGTGATGAAAACACCACCGGAAAAGGCTTCACCGGCCACGAGATGCTTGACCAAGTAGGTGTGATCCACATGGGGGGGCGTATATATGACCCAACCCTCGGCCGCTTCATGAGCGCGGATCCCGTCGTAAAAGGCCGAGCGAATACCGAGAGCTATAATCGCTATAGTTACGTTCTAAATAACCCGATGAGCTATACCGACCCCACAGGTTATTCTTGGTGGAGCGAGAACATTACTGATAAATTCCGCGACTTCCGAGAAAAGTATAAGAAAGAGATTATCGGTGTTATGACTCTGGGTATTGAGCCGGCCTTACGCTACGGCGGCCGTGAACTGGCGCGTTTTGCGGCCCGTAATAAGTACGCTGGTGAGGTGATTGGTTTGGTGGCTACAGTTGGATGCTCTTTCACGGGCCCGGCGGCGGCCGGATGCATGGCAACAGCGCAAGGTACGGTTTCTTCAAGTATTACCTATGCTACGGGAGGCTCAGTGTCTGATGCGCTAAAAGCTGGAGCAAAATCAGGCGCGTTAGCTTATTCTAACGCTAAAGTCGCTGGTTATATTGGCGATGTCGAAGCTGCAGGTGTGTTTGAAAAAGGTTTGTTGCATGGCGCAAGAGGCGCATTTTTTGCCAAAGCCGGTGGATCAGATGTTCGCTCTGGATTTATCGGAGGTGTGACGGAAGGGATGCTCGGTGGATATATTGATGAGCATATTTCGCCAGATAGCGATGCCGGCGGTGTACTGGCGGCTGCGTTTATAAGTGGCTCTGTTTCAGAGGCAACGGGAGGGAAGTTTGCGGTAGGCGCGGCGACCGGGGCGATGGGGTATTTGTTTAATGAGCTTAGTGCAAAGAAGCGGCTTGAGAGAAGACGTAATATGGCGGAGCGAGGCTCGAGCAAGATGCCAACCCTCGCAGAGGGTAGGTATACAGCTATTATCGACTCCGGTTCAGTGGAGTTAATCGTGGACTTGGAGATCGGTGATTTGTGGATTATTGATGGGAATAGGCATTTGCATTTTGGGTTTGTGGGAGTTGGCGGGGGCGCCACCATAGGGGCGTCAGTATCCCGGCAGTACGGTTCGCTACATGTTTCATCGACCTCTGACGTTGAAGGTTTTTCTTTCTCTTTTGAGACGGACGGGACGTCGGGTATCGGCGGAGCGGCCACCGTTCAGATGATGAATCAGTCTGCTGATCCACCGTCCGCTTTTGGTGGACCATCTATCGGGATGGAGGTGGGTGCGTCCGGTGTTGTAAACTATACTTGGTTCAAGAAGTCCTATTCATCCTCTGATTCTCCTTTGGTATTCTCTCCATGAGTAGCATGTATCAGTTTTTGGTCCTTTTTGGCATGATCTGGTTCCTTTGTTCATCTTTGGTTTCTGCCCTTCTTTTTGTTCTGGGGCTGGATAAAAAAACTTTTAGAGGCTCGAGGAAGATTGATGTTTTGTTTTATAATTATTGGTCCAAGGAAAATATAAAAAATTTTTGTGAGCCGGCTTGGAGGCCTTATTTGTACTTTTTTAGAGCCTCTACCATTGCTGCCCTGTCGATGACTTTTGTTTTTTATTTTATAGGTTTTTTCTTGTCATTGTGAATGGTTTAAATGACATTTAATTTGGTTGTTTTATTTTTAGGATTGATTTGTGTTGGTTTGGCTCTAATCGGGTGGATGTTGTGATTTTTTTTGGTTTTTAAGGCTTGGAGGAAAGTATGAACATTAAGTGTCTTGTTTTTTTAAGCCTGCTTATTGCTGGTAACGCTAATGCCCAGATAGGATGGTTCATACGAAACGCAGAAATTGTTTCGGTTGGCGTTTTCCATGATGGCGCAAACTCGGTGTTGCAGCTCAAGTTCAAAGCCTCTCCTTCTGATGTGGATGGCGATGTGCTTACGTGCGCTCCGACTTGGGTTGACGGGAGCACTACCTCATCTGACGTTATGGCCGTGTCTTGGTGGTCTGACAACTATCCTAACGCCACTGCACAGTCCCAGTACTCGACTGCTCTTTCGGCTCAGGCTCAAAAGCTGCCGGTTGATCTGCACGTAAATACAGCAAGATGTGCGTCTACCTCGGCCAAGCCCTATGGTCATTTTTGGACGGGTATCAGGTTTTCAGAGTAGCGATCGAACAACATCAGTCGAAGCTTGCGTCGGCGTCCCGGCGAAGTGCTTTCATGGCGCTATGCAGCCGTTCATTGGGCCGGCCGACTCGGCCCAGAAACTGCTCGAAAGCCAGCTCCTGTTCCGACGTATCAAGATTCTCAAAATTGAGACGACCGTCCATCATTTCCCCAAGCACCGCCATTGACTGATCCGAAATACGACGCGCTTTCGCCATGGGTGCCACCTCCGGCAGGCCTTAACTGAGTATCATGGTGCCACGGTGAGAGTCCTCCGCCCATGGGCCGCTCTGGCCAACCCCATGTAACGACACGTAAAACGCCCCCGCCGTGGATGAATTCACCCTCTCTTCCCGCTAGACTAGCGCGTTTGAACCGTCCGCCGGCGACCCGCCGGGTCGCGGGCGCTTTGGGTGTAGGAGCGGCCTCGGCCGCCATGCGAGCACTATGAGACTGAAAACAATCAAGCTGGCCGGGTTCAAGTCCTTCGTGGACCCGACGCCGGCCTCGTTCCCGGAAAATCTGACCGCCGTGGTGGGCCCCAACGGCTGCGGCAAGTCGAACATCATCGACGCGGTGCGCTGGGTGATGGGCGAGTCCTCCGCCAAGCACCTGCGCGGCGAGTCCATGGCGGATGTGATTTTCAACGGTTCCAATGCGCGCAAGCCGGTGGCCCAGGCCTCCATTGAGCTGGTGTTCGATAATTCCGACGGCACCGTCACCGGCGAATACGGCAAGTTCAACGAAATCTCCGTGAAGCGCCAGGTGACCCGGGACGGCCAGTCCAACTACTACCTGAACGGCACCAAGTGCCGCCGCAAGGACATCTCCGACATCTTCCTGGGCACCGGCCTGGGCCCGCGCAGCTATGCGATCATCGAGCAGGGCATGATTTCCCGGCTGATCGAGGCGAAGCCGGAAGAGCTGCGCGTCTATATCGAGGAAGCGGCGGGCATTTCCAAATACAAGGCGCGGCGCCGGGAGACC
>TARA_R100000655_G_scaffold34973_1_pt1 | contig 11671 bp, 10 predicted proteins | sample TARA_R100000655 | Tara Oceans TARA_R100000655 (sample SAMEA2622497) | marine metagenome | biome: marine biome (ENVO:00000447); feature: deep chlorophyll maximum layer (ENVO:xxxxxxxx); material: "saline water (ENVO:00002010), including plankton (ENVO:xxxxxxxx)" | depth 90 m
GCGGTCAACTATCGCGCCACTCTTTTTATGCCGTACTCTCTGAGTGCTGGATATTGGCCGAAAGTTAGTTTGCTGTTCTGTGATAAAATCAATTTCAACTAACCCGTATTCACCGCCAACATACATTCTTCCATTAAGCGCGTAGACAGAAGTTAAACTGCTGGTCGAAATAAATGCCGCGTTAGTTTCCCAAGCTGCGGTGTGCGCGTTAAAAACCATCCACATTGGCATCGACGGGTCATCCAAGTCGTAAATTGTAACGGTGTTCGCGCCGCCAATATCGCCAACAATCAGCGCGACAGACGGAAATTCTGAACGTGCTGAACGTGTGGCACTTGCGGCTTCGTCAAACCAAGAAAGTCCAGCGCACTTCTTCCTCCACGCGCCAGAATCAGAATCGCTGCGTGTGTCGTACAAAAATACTGCACCGACTGTCGCGCTGCTTGTTACCGACTTGATCGCGGCTTCAAACTCGTTGACCTGTACACCAGTTTCACCAGAACCGGCAACCTGTATAATGCCCTGCTGAACAATCCGTGCCATAACTAGGAGACGTTAGGTAAATTAGTATGTGATGTGTCTGGAGCGGCAAGCGTTAAAACAACTTTACCTCCAGCGGCACTAGAAATTGCATTTAGGCTACTGCGAACTGTATCAGTTAACTCTACTTGCGTGCCGGGAGAAACTTTGGTGTGATAAACTGATGTAGTTGCAGCACCTCCATAGCGTAAGTAGATGTCTGTAGAACCTACGTTCTGCAACAATGCATAACGATAATCTACGCTAGTGTCCCAACCAAGAGACGAGTCTGCAACATTTGATGTACCAACAGTTACCTCAGAAGGTGTGTTGTAAGTAACATCGTAATTTCTGTGAACCTGTGCTTTTACAATAGCCATAATAAAAAAGGGGGGAGGAAAGCCTCCCCCCATGTTAGAATTAAGAAGTACGACGACGACGATATACAATCGGTAAGCAATGTCTTGCATCACCGGGAATACCACCGTGAATCGTTTGAGAGATAAACTTCAAGTAATCACCATAGACGTTTAAGTCCCAAGATGTTGCCGGTGTAGTTCCAAGGTCAGCAGTCGGAACCAAGAACTGATCGGTCAAATCAATCTGACCATTCCAGTTCATGCCGTACAGCTTCTTCTTGGAGATGTTCTTACCAGCAAACTCGCGTGGCGGTGGGCCAACGGAGATTGTCTTGAATGCATCTGCACCACACAAGAACGCAACCTCAAGAGAACCGATAGTATCGCTAGCGGTACTGCTAATCTTGGTGTAGTTCGAGTTAGGTATGACTTTACCTTTACCCGGGTCTGTACTAACAACAGTTTGCGGATCAACCCAAGAACCGTTATCTGTGAATCGCAGCGGAAACGGATCGTACTTGACTGTAATCTTGCCGAACAAGTCGCCAGCAAAACCTTCTTTAAGGAAGTCGCGACTCGTAGATGCAAGTGCTTGACCAGTACCGTGCTTCTTCAAATCGTCATCCCACAAGAGAGATGCCCAAGCCTCTGTAGAACAGACAAGGATGTATTTACCCTTGACCATTTCAGAAGTTTTTGGAGTTCCAAAAGTGCGATCAAACGGCGCAGCTTGTACGTCTTCCTGCAAGACAAGCATAGCTTTATACAAGTCTTTCAGAGTCAACGCACCAGCGTCTTGGCCGGAACCGCCTTTTGCAAGTGAATCACGATACTCGCGTCCTCCACCTTCGCCAACAGCCGCCGACGTGCCAGCAGTACTATCATTATCATCGTCAATAGTACGAATCTGATCTTGCGTTAGCGCAGCTTTTTGAGCATCACCATCGAGATCAACAGAACTTGATAGATAACCAGCACCACCTTTAGCGATGTAAAGGTCTGGTGTCTGATAGTACATTAATGTACGCACAAACTGGTTGTTTGAGTTCTGAATCTGACGAACGATGTCTTGATGCTGATATTGCAACTGATCTCTCCAAAAATCTTCAAAGCTCGAAAGAAACCTAAAGCGTCCACTCTCGTACCTGTGATACGATAGGTAGGCTTCTTCTTCGCGTTCACCGATCTTGTAGATGTCTTTCTTTGCTACAGCGTTGAGACGATTTGGTGCAAATGTAGACCGTGAAACGGGACTAGGTGTCGGTGTTAAACCGTGCAACTTTTCCCCCATATTAGGTTGCCACTTGATTGAACCGTACATGGAATCATAAACATTCCATTTCGGAAATAGGGCAACCTCGTTCTTAACTAGGTAAAAATCTAACTTGTTAAACTCGTTAGATGCTGACTGTGTGCCTAATGCTTGGCCAAGCGAGCTGCTTGACGTTACTCCTGCTACTGCCATGATATTATAATTTTAAGTGTTAAACGTGTGATGCCCTTCACAAGTAGAAGCGTGCCATGCCCTTGGCGTAGAAGCGTATGTATTCTAGCAAACTTCGTGCCACTATTTTATGAGAAATAGTCTGCCATGCCGTCTGAAATAGAAATTATGTCGTCGTCTTCTACACCAGATGTTGTTGCTTTGGGTTCTCCGCGAAGCATATCTTTCTTGTTTGTGTTCTGCTTCTTGATCTTTTGAGTTAATTCATGCTGTTGTTTAGCAAGAATCTGGTTCATTACCCAAAGATTCGTGGCAAGTTCTGACATAGGATGGTTTGTGAATACTTTGGGAATAGCTTCGCCAAACGTCTTTCTGAGCTTATTTATCGAGGTTTTTCCGAGATTAGGTATGTCGATAACTTTTTTGCCCATCTCCTTATCTTGTAGCCACTTGAACTGTTTACGCTGTTCTTCTTCCAGCATATCAGTAGACTCTTTGTAGTCTTTCGTGTGATTTTTCTGGATGTCGTGCGCACGTTTGCTGTAGCTTTTACTTAATGTTTGAGCTTCTGTCAGCGCAGATTGCACATCAATTTCAGACTCTCCAGTTGGCTTGTATTCTTCTTTGCCAAGTACAAGTTTACCGTTTTTATCGTAGCCTTCAATTGATCGCCAAGAATCTCCGTTACGAATAGCAACAAGCTGACGCTTCCAATGCGCCTGTTCTTGCGATGCTTTATCGTAATCGGTGACAAGTTCTTGATACTCTGGATTTAACGTGTACGCCTCTGGATGAGACATTAAATCCTGCGTTTCTTCTGCTGCGTCTTTCTTGGTTTTTAGTTCCTTGAGTTTTTTCGAGAAGTGTTCATACGCATTGTTAGACATCTGCTTTGCATATTGTTTATCTTCATCGTCAAAACCTTCGTAACTTCGTCCATCAGACTTTTCTTCTTTTTCCTCTAGCGGGTCACCAAGAATATCTTCAGTCGATAGTTCTTCACTAGATTCTTCGGTTGAATCTTCGGTTGAATCTTCGTTAGGTTCTTCATTAGATTCTTCAGACGAGTCTTCTGTAGATTCTTCACTAGATTCCTCTGTAGTTTCCTCTGGTGATTCCTCTGGTGTTTCTTCAGTAGGTTCTTCTGGTTCTTTCGCTTCAAGTTGCTCTGGCTCAAGACTTTCACCTACCGAAATGTCGCCAAAGTTGAACTCAACTTCCTTTGTATCTGTTTCTGTCATTTATGGTTTCTATTATGTCGTCTGTTGTTTTTAATTGTGCAGCAATAATACGAACTTCCGAGTCCGATACTCCACGCTTAACCGCAACATATTCTATATCTTTGACCAAGCGTTCACGCTCCTGCCTGAGTAGGTTGAGGAATACCTTGGTTGTTGGGTTGTCCAGCCATTGCTGATGAGCTTGCTCCTCCAGCACCTTTCTGGTCGCCTCCCGAAAGTGCTTGGACTTGTTGTTGTAATTGTTGTAGCTGTTGGGCATACGGTTGTGCTTCTTGGTTTAGTTGTCCTGTTTGTGGGTCTGTGACTAGACTCTGAATTATCGTCATCATCTGCTGGATCAACTGAGCGCGAGCCGTATCTTCTTGCATCATGTTGATGTATTTTGGAGCTTCGTCAGGGAATAGCATACTCAGCATATCCTTCATGTAGTCTATTGCGAGTGCGCTGTTCTGTTGAATTACCGGCCAAACTTGCAGCATCTTTGACGCTTTCTCCTGTCGCTCTACAACATCGGTGTCACCCGCTGGTTTCATGTTGTACTTGTGGTCAGTAAAGTATTCTAGTGAGATGTTTGGTTCAATTAAACCGTCAAGAACGCGAGAGTTATATATGTCGAAACACTTTTCGTAGATGCGTTTGATGGCGATGCTAAATAATGCAACTTGTGTTGCCGATAACATTTGTGCTTCAGCGGTTGCTGTCTGAATCTCTGTTGCTGTTTTGCGTGAATCTTGTCGATTCATTGCAGCATAGTTCATCTGAGATTGCTCCTGTGCATTCTGTGTTATCAATGTTTGTATCGCTGATAACATCTGTGCATTAGGTGGTGACAGTTGGAATTGTCTGACGTTTGAATCTATTAGTGCGCCGGGAACAAACTGTACATTTGTTTGCTCGTTGCTTTGATTCGGATCATCAGAGTCTTTGGCAAAGTAAAAGTTAGATGCACGACGATGTGCAGTCACAAACGATGACATCATTGAACTAACTGCTTCTTGTGTGTGCTTATCTAGGAAGGCACGACCAACAGAATTCTTGATAGTCATGTCCTCTGCTATTGTGTAATGGAATACGACGTATGGATATTCTGTCTCGTAGATTTCTCCTTCTGCGTCTCGCTTGCCCAAAAAGAGGGGACGTGGCTTGCGCAACCAGTCGTTGCATCTAGCTGCGCAAGACCACCCCACTTGAACTATCCCCTTGCTTCTAAACATGACCTTCTCAATCTTAAACAAGGATTCCGTCTGCTCGTCAACAGGCTCGCCTACTAAAGCCTCGACTTCCGATTTGCTAAAGTCTCGTGTCTTAACCATGTCCAACAGTTGCTCACGAGTAAAGTAATGTCGATGAACTAGCATACCACACGCTTGTATGTCGCGAGTGTCATCTGGAAATGCAATGTCCTCGTAGTTTACAGATTCTATTCCAAAATGACCGGGCTTCGTGTCATCGAATTCTACTTCTGCAATACAGTAGCCATGCAACTGCATACAGTCTATGACTCGGAATAATGGTATCTGCCAACCGTCGTAACGTGAGCGTTCTGTAAAGTCTCGCTCTAGTGGGCCGGTGTTAAACGCTGGGTCTGTCGAGCTTGAAAAGATCGCTGTGCGTCTTGAGTTTACGATGTACGAAACATACTTGGCTTGCTCACGACGAATATTTGTGTCGATGATGTGCGTTGGTATATAAATCTCATCCGGTGCTAGATAGCCATCGCGACGTTCTAAATCGAGATCGACGTTAAGACGACGTTGCTGACGTTGGTCGTTGGCACGAACACTTTGGGCATCACATATACCGACTAACTTGTGTATGTTAGTTGCGGCCTCTTGATAATTCTTGTAGTTGTTGTATTTCATCTTGTAACCACGGATTCGATCTTACGTTAAAGCCGAATACCGCTCTTTGTCTGTTTGATGTTAAATTAAATTGTTTTGGTGTAAATTTTTCTGTGCGTTTTTTACGCAACTTCTTGGGCTTGATACCACGATAGTCTGCGAACGCAAGTACGAAAGCATCTGCTCTGTCAGGCGATACATGACCCTTTGATCGTGCCTGTTTCTTACTTTCAAGTTGTAGTTTATTTTGCGGTGTCACTACGAAGTAGCGAGATGCTAGTTGTTTGCGGAGCTTTGATTCTCTAGGAACCATGATCTCTCCGTATTCTATTAACTTGCCCACGCTGAACCAGAGTTCTGCACCGCGATTTAAGTAGGCTAGATTGTTGTATGGCTTTGCTTGGTTTAAGACGTAGGTGACGTTCCAGTTAGCTTTTAGTTGGTCGAGTATAGGTTTGCCTAAACCTCCTGCATCACCGTAGATTATTGATTGTTCGTGGTCTAGTTTGTATTTTCTGAATAAGTGTTCTAGGTGATTTATTAGGGCGACTGTGTCTCGAAAGTTGAAGGCTTCGACTGCAAGCGTTTTGTTACCGTTTCGGATTACTAGAACTTGCTCGTCACCTCCTGCTGATAAATCAAGGCCAGCTACGTTGTATTCTTCTTCTAGATGTTCTATTTCGTGTTTGTCCAAGTCTACAAGTTTCTGGTGATTTATTACGACTTGCTCGTCCATACCACCAAACTCAGCCATTATCATAGACTTGTATAAAGCAGAGGTTTCTCCATACGAGTCTTTGATTTCAGCAATGTATTCTTCTGATAGATGGGGGCAGTCGAAAGCTGTGACATGATATTGCTTCCAGTTACCTCCAGTACACATATTGTAGAAGTGACCGGAAGGTGGGCCGGGACTAGATACGTCCACTCGTTTAGTAAAGCCCGTGCAACGAGCCAACGCTGTAAATATCTCGTCGGGTACTGACTTGGCCTCCGAGACAAATATTGCTAGTTCCCCGCCGGGAACTACCGGATGCCAACCCTCTGCTCTACCAGCCTCGTCCGTTACGAATAGCTCGATTGTTGAGCCATTTAGTAAGTTGGTGTAATGACGATAGTTCATCTTCCAGACTTGTGTGCCAAACATCTTGTTAATGGTGTTCATTAACTGCTTGATGTACTTGTCTGTTTGGCGATCTAGCTGATTACCAGATGCAGTTGTGACTATCGAGACTGCATTAGCTGATGCCATGCAAGTCCATAAGGCGCAAGGGGCTATAACAAATTGATCTTTACCAGAACCATTCGCCGCTCTTACTGCGGCCTTGAATGGTTTACTGGCATTTGATGGCTTGCCGTAATCCTCTAGGATTTCACGCTGCCATTTGTGTAGAGAAATGCGTCCCTCCAAGATGTCGTCGTCAATAACGGTCAACATCTCGTAAGGGTCTTTAAATTGTATGTTACCGCTTTTCTCCATGGTAGGTTTCTGCGTAACCTTCTTCTACCAGAGTCTCGTTTAGGTTTTTGTCGTCAATGAATAATGTGCCTAACACACGACCGTATTTACCTTTCTTGTCGAGTGACGTTTTTATAATGCATTTGTTTTTGTTTTCCTTGAGCATCTCAACCAAACGTCTCGTCGCAGCTTTACCATGCTTCTTCTCGATCAAGTCGCGAGTTCGCGTCTCCGGTGCGTTAATACCGTAAAGACGTACACGCTGCTTTGAATGCATATCAAAACCAAGATCAATAAAAGCGTCAACAGTATCACCGTCAACAACTCTGGTAACTTCTGCTTTATAATTGTATAGTTCCATTAATCAAACCAGTCAGTTAACAAGTTTTTTTCGAGCAAGTCTTCTGGATTATCTTCAGCACGTTTTCGTGCGACTCGTAACTGGCTTGGCGTGAATAAGTAAGGTAACTCGTTGTCACCGTTACTGTCTTCAAGGTACGTGAATACGTATTTGTTTGTAGCACCGAATTTTCGGCTCTTGTTCTTTACGGCGAATAGCCGTCCATTTTTTACTGTCATACTTCTATGGCTTTATTCATAACCTCTCGCGCTTTTTCTAGTCGGAGGTTAAAATCTGATATGTTCACGTTAGTTGTACCATGAGGTGTCTTGAGTCCCTGCCTCTGGTCAAGAACGTAGAAAGCAGCTTTCAGCGCAGGAGCATTCGCTGTTCCTGTTTGTAGCGCAACACGAACTACGTCTAGTGCCGTGTCTTCCAGTTCTTCAAATTTTTTGGCAAGCGGAGTATCTTTAGCTTTCTTATTTCCTGCTAGGATTAACTCGACGTTCTCACGCTCATACCCAAGGTCTTCTACAATTTCTTCAACCGAGAAACCTTCCTTCGCTAATCTAACTACTTGATGACTACTCACCTAAATCAATACTCCCTCCTACTGGCGCATCGAATGTTCGCCAGTTACCTTGTAACCAAAATGGTGGACTTGTATCATAATCATAAGCCCAACCAAAACCGTCTCGATAAACGTATGGAGTTACAGTTTCAGTATGTATTTCATTTGTTTCTGTATTTACCCACGTTATTCTTTCTGGCGTTAACTGTCCCGTATTTCTTGCGTGGTCTGCTACTTCAGGTTTTGTCCATACTTTTTGCCCGCCAGTAGCCTCGCCCCCGCCTTGAGGAATGTCGCGTTCTGGCCCCCAATACTGTGGATTGTCGGGATTATTAGACTCTGGTAAATCTGGATTCCACGGAACAAAATCATTTATACTAGCGTCCCATCTTACACCTGTTTGTGAATCTGCGATTCTTTGGTATGTGCTTGGGTCTTCGTTGTAGCCTTGACCGGGAAAATCCGGATTATTTAATCCGTATGGATTTTCTTCCATGTCTATCTTTACCGAACCTCCACCGCCGATTGTTGGATCTACATCTCCAAAATCAACTTCATAGTTAGTTCTTGATCCTACATTTTCAGACAAAGCGTTCCTGTCTCTAAAATCTTGCATTCTGGCATTCCAATCCATTTCTTTCCCGCTTGGTTTTTCGCCTACTTTACCACCAATTTCGGGATTATTAGGATCAAGTCCAAATGCCATATTTAATACCGGAAGTGTTTTTCCTTCGTATCGACTTTCATCCCAACCAGAAGTTCCAAAAGGATTGCCGTCAGCATCAACGGGAACATTATAATAAGTGCTGTAATATAAACCATCGGGAGCTTCTACGCCTGTTTCTGGTGTATATTCGAGTTCATCGTCTGGCTGTTCCTCTGGTGGATCATCTAGCTTTGCATCTTCGTCTACCTCGGGAGCAACAATTTCTGGCATAAATGGTAACTCAGTTACCGGAGGGTCTGTTGTAGGTTCTACTTCTTCAACATCTATTGTGAATTTTGGTTTGTCTTTAGACTTTTTACCCTCCTGTTGTTTACGTTCTTCTTCGCGTTTTTGTTCTTCGCGTTGTTTTTGTTCTTTCTCTATATTTGACTTTATTTTATCGAGTTCAGACTCATCTAGTTTTTTATACTCTAAATTTAAGTCAGCTTCTTTTACGTCTTTTTTGTCTTCTTTGTCTTCGTTTGAAACAACACCATCAACTTTTTCTATTTTAAGTCCTTTAATTTTTGGGTCTGGTTTTTTATCACCTTCTTTTACTTTTATTGATTTAGCGTCAACTAAATCTGGTTGAGTTTTAGGAGTTTTTAGTTTCTGATTTTTTTCAGTTTTTATTTCATCTTTTTTCTCCTTACCTTTTGGACTTACTACTATCGGGTCTACAATTTTAGTTTCGACTGGTTGCTCGTAGCGTAAGTCTAGGTCTGCTGTTTCTATATCTTTGTCTTGGTCTTTTGATTCAAAGTCATCTACGTCTACGATTGTTATGCCTGTAGGCTTTTGCTCTGTTACTGTTGTTCCATCATCAATCTTTTGTTTATCTTTATCTGTTATATTGGCTGTAAGTGTTTCAGAAGTTTCGACTTTTGGTAGTGTGCTTGTTGTTTGTGAGACAGGTGTATCACCAGTTAGTCTTGTTGTTGCCCCTGTTGGTACACCTCTGCCTATGTTTCGGACACTTATTGGTCTAGCTGTCGCTGTCGCTGGGTCTGTTACTGTTGATGTGGTTTGCGCTGTAACTTGTTGCCGCTCTGCTTCTGGTATCCCTTTGCTTATGTTTCGGTCTGTTCTTATTGTGCCATCGGGATCGGGCATTGAGATTACGGCTTTTGTGCCCATTGTAGGACGACGAGGTGCTTTCATAAACTCGTCGATGTTTCCTAGCTTGTCCTTTATCCGTGTATCTTTGATCTTGGGTAAGACTTGGCCGATTGTGTTGTTGTAAGTTTTTTGTAAGGTTTTGCCGAGTACCCATGTTGTACCATGCACAAAGTCTTGTATTGGGTTTCCTGCTAGTTCAGGACTCTTGGCGAACATATTGTTCATGCCTGACATAATGTCGTCTGAGGCTGTGATTAAAACGGGGATTGCACCACCGATTGCACCATACTGACTGATTAAGGCTGCCGTGTTTAATGCAGCAAGTAGCTGAAGGTCGCCATATTCTTGTGTGCGTATGTTTTCTTCGTTCTTGAGGATGCGACCAAAGTCAGCCAGCATCTTGCCATATTTCGGGCCAACAGGTGCGCGTCCTGTTGTTTCTGACGGTATACCTTTAGTCTCCCATAGCTTGAATTGTTCTTCAGTTAAACCATCTGACCAATCTTTGAACTTTTTGAGTGTGTCAAATGTCTGACGTTCATCTTTGCGTAATGGGCCTTCTGCGTCATAACGTGTTTTACCAAAAAGTATTCTTGCTGGCTTTTCTGTTGCAGAGAATATGTCTTGTAATGTTTGTGCCGCTTTATCTCCTAGCGTTGGCTTAAATATTCCTGTTGTATTTTTTGAAGTTCCTTTTACTGGTGGTAAATCTTTTTCTGGTTTTGGTATTCCTTTTGGCGTAATCGAAATTCTTGGACGATCCTGCTTTGGTTGCGGTGTCCTTGGTGCAAGTCCTATCGGGCCTCCACCACCGGGGCCAAGAGGAATCTGTATCGGCTCAAAATTGCGGTCTGCGCTGATTAGGTCTCCAGATAAGAAATCGGGGTCTTTTCTGTAATCGTAGCCGGTGTAGCCAATATCGCTGGTGTCCCAGTTGATTTTTGGGTCTGGTATGTCGAGTCGGTACTTATCAAAATCTACTAGGTCATCACTACTTGATCTGCGATACCAATCTTCAAGTTCTTTATTTGCATCATCACTTTCTTTTACTATCGCGTCTATTTGGTCGTTCGATAATCCTGTGCCATCTAAATCTGTTGGGCCTGTTGGGCCTGTTGGTTCTGTGTCTAGTTTTGTGGTTGTGGGTGTGACGAGTTGACCCCAAAACTCTTGGTCGCCGAATTGAGCGCGAGCAGGTGGTAATCCAGTTGTCTCAGCCCGGAATTGGGCGAAACCACCGGGATTGTACTTTATGAGTGGGCCTTCAGCTACTTTGCCAAATGCGTCAACGGTGTCAGGAGTTGGCCCATCAGCAAACTCTTGAACAATGTTAGACTCGGTAGGCATCGAATAGATTGGGGTTGAAGAAGAGGGCGTACTGAATTAGAGGCGTTGATTTGCAGATTTCGATTGATCGTTCACACATGGGGCGGTTGAAGCAGAGTTCGTGCCAGAATTTTATAAGATAAAGTATGTTTTGTCTCATAGTGTTTTTTGGGTCATTTTTTCAGAGGAGGTTATAGTCCAGTAGCGGCACGACTTCTGGCCCCCCTCCCCCTTTGATCCCCTCCCCCTCTAGGCACAAAAAAAGCCCCTCAACTGAGGGACTTGATTACTACGATTATTATAAAGCCTAGCAAAAAGCATAGACAGAATTTATCAGTTCTATTCATCAGCTTCTACTGGTTCCGAGGCCATGCCAGTTTTCTCAAGGATACCCTTGAGCCTGTCAGTCTCTTTGGTTTCATCATGCCACCATTGATAGTATCGACGTTCGTCCAGCTTGAGTTCGTCATACTTCTTTTGCAACGTATCCAACTCAAGGATGGTTTCATTCAATACTGAAGCCATTCCGCGAATTGCCAACTTTAGGTTTTCTATTGTCATAACATTTGCGGTATTACCGCACCCCCAAAGTACCAGAATCAAGAATTGTGTCAACCAATTTATTTTTTATTTTTATCTTGACTTGTTATGGATGGTTGATACTCTGTCCCTGCCTTCGGGTTATTATGAGAAAACGTCTAATGATGAAATACGCAGGGCGCAAGTTTCTGTTTCCACGCAATCCA
>TARA_R100000655_G_scaffold64481_2_pt1 | contig 11666 bp, 22 predicted proteins | sample TARA_R100000655 | Tara Oceans TARA_R100000655 (sample SAMEA2622497) | marine metagenome | biome: marine biome (ENVO:00000447); feature: deep chlorophyll maximum layer (ENVO:xxxxxxxx); material: "saline water (ENVO:00002010), including plankton (ENVO:xxxxxxxx)" | depth 90 m
GCTGGAAGACAGTTGTCAAGGCATTTGCCAGTAAAGATCTTTCTGAAGACATTGCATTACAAAATGCACGACTAGCAAAGATCCTTACCGCAGATGATTATGACTTCAAAAACAACAAGCCGATTCTCTGGTCCCCCACCTTTTCCGATAACGAAGATGACACTGGAGCAGCAGTTCAAGTACAAACAGATTGAAGATGCTGTTAACAAGCCTTCAACATCACGTGAGGACATCATCACCCTGCTCATGGCATTACAAGAGCAGGCATTTGTCCTCGGTAACAACATCAAGAACCTATTAAACGCATGGCCGACTCCCCTGGATACTATACGAGAGGAAATATCGAAGTCTGGGACTTCATCAGAGACCAAGACTTGAATTATCACCTGGGATGTGCTGTTAAGTATATCTGCAGGGCTGGCTATAAAGAAGACACCATCCAAGACTTAGAAAAGGCAATCCACTACCTAGAGAATGAACTACATCATGTGCAAAAGTCTGTTAGACCAGGCTTTCGAGTTTCGTCAGGCTTACAATATTCTGCAATCTGGGGAGAAAGCCAGACCGATCCAGAAATGTTTGATCGATGAAGAATGGAGTGAGTTCCATGAGGCTTACCACCATGAAGAAAGTGCCAACCAATTAAAAGAACTCGCAGACCTGGTGTATGTCTGTTATCAATATGCAGCATCCCAGGACTGGGACCTAGACGAGGCTATGAGACGTGTTCATGCATCGAACATGTCAAAGCTTGGAGAGGATGGCAAGCCTATCTACAGAGGCGACGGAAAGGTCCTGAAGGGACCCAATTATGCACCACCTGAACTAAACACACTTATCCACTAATGTCTAAAAGTTATATTTCCCGAACTGGTCGGGTTCAACAATGGATCGATGAACCTAAGGGACGCTTGCCTGTTTCCTGCACAGTGTTTGTCGTAGAAGATGAAATGGAGGGACCCAATGGCATTGAGGCCAGTTGGAGGTTCGCCAGCCACGCCTTGAGGTTTGGGGCAGGTTGTGCGATCCATCTTTCAAAGCTTTCACCTAATGGAAAGGAACGTCCTAGTGGTGTTCTGCCATCAGGTCCAGTCAGTTTCGGTAAAATCTATTCAGCACTTAATGAAGTTATTAGACGAGGAAACCGGTATAAGAACGGCGCCATTGTTCTACATCTGGATCTCAATCATCCTGATGCTTTCGAGTTTATCACTACTCCACGATCACAACTCCCATGGGTCAAACGATGCATCAATATTACTGAAGAGTGGTGGCAAGCCTGTACGTTTACAGAAGACCTGCTACACGGAATCAAATCAGGTGACATCTGGCTCAACAAAGTAAGGCACGATGATGAAGGTAAGAGGATCCGAGGTAATGTATGCCTCGAGGTTTATCTCCCCAGTCGTGGCACTTGCTTGCTCCAACATGTGAACTTAGGAGCTTGTGAATTTGATGAGATCCCCCTTGCCTTTGAGCAGGGGATGGTCGAGCTATGTGAACTACATGGTCGGACAGGCGTTGGTCATACTGGTGAATACCTTTACCCCTCAGTTGATCGCCAAGTCGGACTTGGAATGCTGGGACTAGCAAACCTTCTCCGCCGATACGGCATTACCTATGAACAGTTCGGACGTGCACTTGAACAGTACATCGATCAAAAAGCAGTCCGATCACCTGCCTATGAGCTGGTGGCAAAGATTGACTCTGGTATCAAACTTGCAGCCGGAGTGGCTCGCAATAATCATATGGTCAGAGCCTTTGCTATTGCTCCCACTGCCTCCTGTAGCTATCGAAGCTTGGATCTGGACGGTTATACTGCAACGCCAGAAATCGCTCCACCTATTGCATCGACAGTCGATCGCGACTCAGGTACTTTTGGAGTACAAACATATAATTATGGGCCAGTCGAAATTGCCAGCGAGGTAGGCTGGGAAAATTACAAGCGAGTAGCAGATGGAATTATGACGCTACTCAATAATACGGGACTTCTTCACGGTTACTCATTCAATTCATGGTCAGATATGATCACTTACGATGAGGAATTTATTGAAGAGTGGTTGGCATCGCCTCAGACTTCCCTTTACTATTCTCTCCAAGTTATGGGGGATACACAAGATAAGTCTGACGCATACGCTGCACTGAAAGACAGTGATGTGGATGATTACCTTGACTCTTTATTGAAACAACCTCAATGTGATTGTGCAGAATGAATCCGTATCAGAAATTACTCAGTAGAAAAAGAAAATGGACACCAGTACAGACAGATGCTGGTCCTGTTAAAGAAGGAGCCGAAGAAGTTATTTACCGTGCGCTAGCCATGCGTCACATGGAGTTACCAGTAGGAGATTTTATTACAGATGCACTGGCTACCGAAGTTCCATCTCACGCGAGAGAGTTGTTACTCTCGAATGTTAAGGATGAGGAGAACCACGACGTCGCTCTTGGTTACATTGCCAACGCCTACGGTGTTGACGAGAAGGCTGAGGCAGAGGCGCTACGGCTACGCCAAGCTTGGATGGAACATCCTGATCATACGATCCTCAAGGCGATGGTTGCCGAGCGTGCGATTTTCTTCGTTCTACTACCCTTCTTTCGCGCTTGCGGTGACGCTGGTATGCGAACAGTCAGCGCGGACATATCAAGAGATGAACAAGTGCATGTGGCTGCAAACTCGTTGGTCTGCACGGAACTTGGCCTGGAAAGTTCTCCTTCCTTGGACAAACTCAGGAAGGCAACTATCAACTGGGTCATGCAACCACTAGGTATAAATACTAGTGATAGAAAATTGGACAAAAATTTTTGGCTGAAACAAAGCGACAATCTTATGTATCAGGGCAAAGCACCTGAACTTTCTTTCACCAGAGCTTCGAGAATGCCTGCATTCTTTGAGCACTCAAACATTAACCTCCCACAATATGCCTGACACCACACTATCTCTCCTCGAAACTAAGGGTATCCAACTCGGTGCTCTGATCAATGAAATGGAGGAGAACTTCCCACCCGTTACACCCCATCCAAACATGCAGATCGGACAGATTATGTATCGTGCTGGTCAACGATCAGTTATTGAATGGGTCCTTAAAAAACTAGAAGATTAACTATGTGTTTATTTAATCAATCTAGGAGTCCATCAGCTCCTAAGCCACCGACGCTTCCACCACCTACACCACCTCCGGCACCTGCACCTGAACCTCCCAAACCACCAGAGGATCTGCAGGCAAACAAAGAAGGTGTCAAGGTGAAAGCCAAGTCCAGCAAACGTGAACAGGCTGGTCTTACTAACAAAGGCACAGGCTCACTGAGAATTCCTCTCAATACTGGCACTGATGCTGGTCCTTCTGGAGGAGTGAATGTATAAGGCACGCCTTCGCTATCACGAACTGACCGGTGGACGGTCTCAGTTCCTTGATACTGCACGCGAATGCTCACGCCTTACACTTCCGTATCTCATCAAAGATGATGACAGCGGTGAAGTACACAAGAATCTTGTAACCCCATGGCAATCAGTGGGAGCCAAAACAGTCACGACTTTAACTAGTAAGTTGTTGTTGGCTCTCCTTCCACCTCAGACTACATTCTTTAAGCTACAAGTTCGTGACGATAAGCTCGGCACTGAACTACCAGCTGAGATTAAGTCTGAGATGGAGCTGTCCTTCTCCAAGATGGAGAGGATGGTCATGGATTACATCAATGCATCGAACGATCGTGTTGTTCTCAACCAAGCACTAAAGCATTTAGTTGTTGGTGGTAACGCACTGTTGTTCATGCATAAAGAAGGTCTGAAGTGCTTCCCTCTTAACCGCTATGTTGTCAACAGAGATGGTGATGGAAATGTATGTGAGATCGTAACAAAAGAATTGATTGCACGGAAACTACTTGGTTTCCCTATGCCTGAACCTAAGCCTAACGCTGTAGGTAATGATGGTATCAATTCTAATTCAAAAGATGACGACGTAGAGGTGTATACCTACGTCCGTATGGATGAGAAGAGTGGTCGCTGGACCTGGCATCAGGAGATCGAAGATAAGATCGTTCCTAACAGCCGTAGCACGGCACCCAAGTCTGCCTCACCCTGGTTAGTTCTTCGGTTTGCGTCTGTCGATGGAGAGGATTACGGAAGAGGTCGAGTAGAAGAATTCCTTGGAGACTTCAAGTCTCTTGAGGCACTCTCTCAGGCCCTCGTAGAAGGCTCTGCAGTGGCAGCAAAGGTGATCTTTACTGTATCACCATCGAGTACAACTAAGCCCGCTACAATCGCTAAGGCAGGCAACGGAGCCATCGTTCAGGGTAGACCTGATGACATTGCATGTATCACCACTGGTGGTAAGACTGCAGACTTCAGGACTGCTGCTGATATGGCACAGCAGATTGAGCGTAGGTTGCAAGATGCATTCCTTGTGTTTGCAGCACGTGACTCTGAGCGCACAACTAGTACTGAAGTTCAATACACTCAGTTGCAACTAGAGCAACAACTTGGTGGACTGTTCAGCCTAATGACTGACGAGTTCCTCAAGCCCTACCTAGCTCGCACCTTGATGGTGCTGCAGCGTAGTGGTCAGCTCCCTAAGATCCCCAAAGACTTTGTCCGTCCACAGATTGTGGCCGGTATCAATGCACTGGGACGTGGGCAAGATGCACAGCAACTAGTTTCATTCATAACAACGATTGCTCAGACAATGGGTCCTGAAGCAATCCAGAAATACATATCACCAGTTGAGTACCTCAAGAGATTGGCAGCAGCTCAGGGCATTGATGTTCTGAACTTGATCAAGACTCCAGAGCAACTACAGGGTGAGAAGCAACAGCAAATGCAAGATGCACAACAGCAATCCTTGGTGGATCAAGCTGGTCAACTTGCAGGCACACCAATGATGGACCCAACAAAAAATCCAAATTTAAATGACCAATTCAACCCCACGCAAGAGGCGGAAGCCGACCCAGAAGGAGCCCCAACGGACATCCCGCAAGGTTGAGCAACCACCTACTGAGAAGCCGGAACTCACCGTAGAAGAGCCGGTGCCGAATCAACTTGGAAATATGAAGACCAGGAGAGTTGGCACACCCACACTCGGACGTTCACCCAACTACGTGACAAAAGTTGGACTTGGAAACTTAGAAACTATTACTGTACATGGCCACACTGACGTATGATCCCACCCCTGCTGATCAACCTGAATTCAATGAAGAAGAAGTAGAAGCTCTACAACGTGGAGAGGAGCTGCAACAGGAAGAACAGCAGCTACTCGCTGGTAAGTATCGAGATGCAGAAGAGCTTGAAAAAGCATACATGGAGCTGCAAAAGAAACTTGGCAGCAACGAAGATGAAGAGGATGGTACGCCAGCCTCAGTAGAAGATCAAGAGACAGAAGAAGAATGGGAGTACTCAGAAGGTGAAACTCTGATCATGGATGCCTCGACTGAGTTTGCCGAAACAGGTGAACTCTCTGCAGAGACCATGGAACAGTTCTCCAGCATGTCTTCTGCTGACTTGGTTAAGGCATACATGGAGATGAGATCTAAACATCCTGAAGAGGCACAAGCTCCTGAACAAGCTGCTGATCTGAGTGACAGTCAAGTCAATCAGATTAAAAATGCAGCAGGAGGTGAGGATGCCTATAGCAAACTTGTCTCTTGGGCAAGTGATAATCTCCCCGAACAATACATCAATGCATTCGACAACATTATTGAAAGTGGAAACATGGAAGCAATCAAAATAGCTGTTGCTGGTTTGAAGTCAGAGTATGAGGAAGTGAATGGCTATGAAGGACGCCTACTGTCTGGAAAATCTGCACCTCAAGTGACTGATGCATTCCGCAGTCAAGCTGAAGTAGTAGCAGCAATGTCTGACCCTAGGTACGACACTGACCCTGCTTACCGAAATGATGTATTTGAAAAGTTAGGTAGATCCAACATTGATTATTAATGTATTGATTGGGCTGTTTGTATTCAGCTCAGCTCTTGCCTTCATGCTGTGGACACATAGACCAGCTTCTGCCCTACATAAAACTAATGACGATAACAACTAACGAATTCGGACAACAAAATATTTTTGCCAAAGAACCCCCAATTATTATGACTGATGTAACTGAAACTCACAACGAGCGAGCTGAGCGCGTAAATGGTCGCCTTGCAATGCTTGGTGTTATTGCAGCACTAGGTGCTTATGCATTGACTGGACAACTTATCCCTGGAGTGTGGTGATGTGTAAAAACTGCGCAGAGAAAGTATGCCGAGGAGGCTGTAAAGGATCTAAGGGATCTAAAGGTGGCGGCAAAAAAAGTAAAGGCTATTAAGAAATGATTGGAGTTGGGACTACACTTCTCCTTATGGCTAGTTGGTATGGACCTGGATTCCATGGAAACCTTACAGCCAACGGAGAACGTTACAATCAATACGCGAGTACAGCAGCACATAAGACACTCCCTTTTGGGACCAAACTAAAAGTTTGCTACCAAGGTTGTGAGGTTGTTCGTATTAATGATCGCGGACCTTTCATATCTGGACGCTCTCTTGACCTAAGTAAAGGCACAGCAGAGCGTATTGGATTCATCCACTCAGGTATAGGTCAGGTAAAAGTTACACGTTTAAATTAATTATGTCACCACAAGCACCCTCGCCGCATGGTCGTTATTCAGCGCGGCAAATGGAAACAGGTATCAGCGTACCTGAACACGATCATATTTCACTAATCAACAACGCTGACGGAAATCCCACCCAAGTTGTCTACAGGACAGGGGGGTCCTCTGGAACGATTGTAGGGACTGTAGTTATGACATACAACTCTACAAGTGGTTACCTGGAAACAGTTCAAAAAATTCAGTAATGATCAAACTTCACCCAATAACAGGTCAAATAGTATATGCACCTGACTTCGGTCCAATGGGACCAGTAGGTGAGAATGGAGAAAAGGGAGATAAAGGAGAACAAGGTCCACAAGGTGTAGAAGGTATCCCTGGTCACGACGGTAAAGACGGTGCAAGAGGTCCTAAGGGAAGCACCGGCAATGCAGGTCAAGATGGTCTTGGAATACTCAGTGGAACAGAACCACCAGATACTGATCTAGGTAGACCTGGAGAGTTCTACATTGATTATTCTGCTTGGGTTATTTATGGACCCAAAGGAGAGGAGTATTGGCCACCAGGCATTTCAATGATTGGCCCTGCTGGTAAAGCTGGCACACCTGGACTAAATGGTTTTGACGGCCTTGATGGTAAAGACGGGAGAGACGGGATTGATGGGGCAGAAGGTCCAGCTGGTCCTCCAGGTCCACAAGGACCACAAGGTGTGCAAGGACCACGTGGCTCACAAAGTTTCCGTACTTCAGATAATACAAACGGTCATCAAGATGATAATTACAAAGGAATCAATGTCTTTTCAAAATAATTTGTTATGCCGTATCAATTTACAGTTATACCAGGATTCTACCAAACCGTTGGTGGAGGAGGATCAGCATCTACTTCAATCTCGGTAGCTAGTTATAGTGATACTATTGGCGGTCAAGCTGTTACAAGCACAACCGCAACGGTACTTACTGATATAACTAATGCTGTTATTGAAGATGCTCCATACAGCAACTCATCAGGTGTTATTACTATCTCTGAGGATGGCGTTTATGAAGTCTATGTTTGTGTAGGTATTTACGGTACTCAATTTTACCGCTATACCGCTGAGCTAGATATTCGTTTAGATGGATCTATGGTTGCCCGCCAAAGAGGTGTCTATGTTCGTAGTTTAAGTGGTTCAAACAATAGTTATATCGACTGCACCACAATCATCAATGTTACAGCTGGTCAGACTATAGATACAACAATCAGACGGATTAGCTCAACCACTGGCACTGGTGAAACCGTAGCTGATACTTCTCGAATCCTAATCAAGAAGCTTCAGTAAATCTATGGAGCCTATTACTTTTAAGCTAAATGATTTCAAACAGATAGCCAAATGGATAGACAAACATTTTCCTTTGCCTATCGCCTTCTTTCTTAAGGGTTGGTTGTGTAAGTTGGAAGACTACTACATTGATTACAAGGTAAGAAAAGAAGTAGACGAAGCCATTGCACCATACATACCACCCGACCCTGTTATAGAGCCTCCTAGCTATCACACAGAGGCTTCTGAAGTAGAGGGTCTAGATACGATCTCATTATCAGGTAACTGGGATAGAGATTAATTGGATTGGAGGCACCTCAGAGTCGGACCTCCTTTCTATTGGTTGCCAGCACCATAACAACTGGTCTTACTTACCGATGAAATGAACAAATGAACTTCTAATTAAATGACCACTGCAATTCAACAACAACAAAATAATACTTGGAACGACTTCTGTGACTGGGTAACCAGTACTAACAACCGTCTTTATGTTGGTTGGTTCGGAGTCTTGATGATTCCAACTCTATTGGCAGCAACGACCTGTTTCGTTATTGCCTTCATTGCTGCACCTCCTGTCGATATTGACGGCATTCGTGAACCTGTATCTGGATCACTTCTATATGGAAATAACATCATCTCAGGCGCTGTCGTGCCTTCAAGCAACGCCATCGGTTTGCACCTGTACCCAGTGTGGGAAGCGGGTTCTCTTGACGAATGGCTTTATAACGGCGGACCGTATCAGCTCGTGGTGTTCCACTTTTTGCTCGGTATCTTCTCTTACATGGGACGAGAATGGGAACTTAGCTACCGACTAGGTATGCGTCCTTGGATCTTTGTGGCTTACTCAGCACCTGTAGCAGCAGCTTCTGCCGTGTTTCTGGTGTATCCACTCGGACAAGGATCTTTCTCAGATGGAATGCCTTTGGGAATCTCAGGCACTTTCAACTTTATGCTTGTCTTTCAGGCAGAGCATAACATTCTTATGCATCCCTTTCACATGCTCGGTGTTGCTGGCGTCTTCGGTGGCGCTCTGTTTAGTGCTATGCACGGCAGCTTGGTTACCTCCAGCATTGTGCGTGAGACAACGGAAACGGTAAGCCAGAATTATGGATACAAATTTGGACAGGAAGAAGAGACGTATAACATCGTGGCTGCACACGGATACTTCGGAAGGCTTATTTTCCAGTATGCAAGTTTTAATAATTCTCGTAGCCTTCATTTCTTTCTTGCTGCTTGGCCTGTTGTTGGCATTTGGTTTACGGCACTTGGTGTTAGCACTATGGCCTTCAACCTCAATGGATTCAACTTTAACCAATCAGTTATTGCTAAGGATGGCCGCGTGGTAAACACGTGGGCTGATATCTTGAATCGCGCCAACCTCGGCTTTGAGGTTATGCATGAACGTAATGCCCACAACTTCCCCCTGGACCTTGCTGCTGCCAGTACCACTCAAGTAGTACTTAATGCTCCTTCAATTGGATAACTAAATGTCTTACACAGGACTGACAACTGAATACAAAGTGAAGACAACTGGTGATCGCTGGTTTATTCCAGTGAATGCACCTAAGGCAACGAAATCTGATCAAGTTGCACAGTGCGGAAAAACATCACCTGATGGCTCGGAATCAGTAGCTTCCTGATGAAACGAGCGGCTTTTTACTTAGTCGCTGGAGTTATAACTGTGCAGTTATTAATAGTTTCAGGTGTTCTTGCTGCCTGCTTTAAAACTGGTTCTGAAAAATGTACTGGTGATAGAGCAGGTGAACTACTGATGTACATAACTGCACAATCCTTCGCCCTTTACGCTAGCGAGAAATGATTAAATTTACAGATGCTGCTCTCTACTACAAGGAAGAGAGTCAGCAAGTTGAGGCGTGGGAATTTCTACAAGAAAATGTTGACCCAGCCACCATTGAAATTTTTGCCCAAAAATATAGAGAGAAGCCACCTACTCCTGTCTGTAAGAATCCACTGGATGTGGTATGGCAGAGTCAGAATGACAATGCTTCAAATACAGGATACCGAGAATGTTTCTCATCTAGCATGGCAATGATTGCTATGTACTATGGCAAAGTTGCTAACGATGATGAATACAATGCTCTGCGGTCTAAGTATGGAGACACCACTAGTGCTGAGGCACAACTTGCTTGTCTACGTTCTCTTGGACTTAACCCCTCTTTTGTTACTAATGCCTCTACACAAACGCTCAAGAATGAAATTGATGCCGGTCGTCCTGTTGGCGTTGGCTGGCTTCATCGTGGTCCTGTCTATGCCCCAACCGGGTCAGGCCATTGGTCTGTTGTTATTGGCTATTATGATGAGGGTGTATACATGAATGATCCAAATGGGGACGCCAATCTTGTGAATGGAGGCTACCTAGATGATCTTAATGGTGCATGTTTGAAATACTCATATAAAAACTGGGAGCCACGATGGGCACTACCATCTAAGAATGATGGTTGGGCAATGATAGTTAAACCTTAAGATTATGCCGTTTTTAGAAGTAATAGTAACTAGTGTCATTGCATCCTTGACGGGATTAGGAGTTCTTACTTCTAAATTCAACAAGAGACTAGACACCATGGACAATAAAATCGATCGCATTGAACTGTCCGTAGCTAAAGATTATGTATCCAAAGATTGTTTCAATACAATCATAGAGCGTGTTGAATCTCATATGGTGAGAATAGAAACCAAGCTCGATAACATTATTATTCAGAAAAAATGATCAATTTAATTAAACCTATTTTGCTTCAGTTTGTTGCTTCACGTGCAGTTAAACAGCTTGTCGTTGATCTACTCGCAGCTCTGGCAAAAAGGACTGATAATGAACTAGATGATCTTGCTGTTGAAAAGATACGCCAAGTACTTCTTGGTTGATCTAAAAGAACTATATCGTCCGTTCATCTTATAACTATGGAAACTTATCAGTTAATTGTCAATGATGTCTGGATCAAAATTGCTCATAGGGCGGTCACTAAACTCGCCAATGAATGGCCTGGTGGTGATCCAGGCGAACAGATAGCATTGCATAAAATGAAATCTGATCTAGATAAATTACTGCTGGAAGTTACGTTCCAAGAATAAGACGCATGCCACCTAGATCATGGAACGGGGGTCTAGGGTCTCTTCGGAGGTAAACATGTCTAATCTTGAATTTATGCAGCGTATCCGTGAGCGCGAAGTAGCTCTCCGTGAAGCGAAGCTCAAGTATAGAGGTGTGGCATACACACACAAGTGATTAGGTAATGGCCTACAGCCGGGTTCAAGTCCCGGCATCACTATTGGTTAGGGCCGCTAAGGCGATACCCCTGACCGTCATGACGGTAGGAAAGACTACATACAAATTAAATACTCTGACGTCAGAGAGGAATAAGCAACAACTCTCTATAAAAATACAATGGCTTTTTCACAACAAGGCAATTCTATTGTCGAACAGAATACAGGTGTAACTCGTAATTACGGCGCTAAAGCCGATATGGGTATCACCGCAACTGGTAATATTAACAAGACTCCTGGTCTTGGACTTACCCAAGGTGGTTCAGATTATAACGATAAGTATGCAACTTACCTGAAACTTTTTTCGGGTGAGATGATCAAAGCTTATGAGTCTAGCTGCATCGCTAAGGGCACTGTTCAGAACCGTAGTCTTCGCAATGGCCGCAGTCTCCAGTTCATCTACACTGGCCGTATGACGGCAGATTACCATCAGCCTGGTACTCCAATTCTTGGCTCTGGTGATCCCCCGGTGGCAGAGAAGACTGTGTTGATGGATGACCTTCTGGTCGCATCTG
>TARA_R100000655_G_scaffold40565_4_pt1 | contig 11648 bp, 9 predicted proteins | sample TARA_R100000655 | Tara Oceans TARA_R100000655 (sample SAMEA2622497) | marine metagenome | biome: marine biome (ENVO:00000447); feature: deep chlorophyll maximum layer (ENVO:xxxxxxxx); material: "saline water (ENVO:00002010), including plankton (ENVO:xxxxxxxx)" | depth 90 m
GTTTTTAATTTTATTAAATTTCATTAATAATTTATCCTTATTAAAATAGTTATGATTAAGCTAAATAGCGATAATCCTATAGTTGTTACCCCACCTATCAGCCACCATTGCATTTTAGTAATGGCAGCTTCTAGTTTGTCCAGCTGCTTAAAATTAGTTTTCCAGCGTTCAGCACATTCTTTTTCATGTACCAAAAGTTCAGTATGAACTGTTGCAGCTGTGGGTTTAGGGTTAGGCATTAGAACTTTAAGAATTGTTTAATCTTGGCCCAACGATCTGGTTGAAATTTGCGGATTGAAAATCCTAGAAATAAAACAAAAATTATACTAATAATAAGTAAATCCATAATTATTTTTCCTCTGGTTTAGCAGCTTCGGCTTCATTGCCAGCTGCAATAAAATCATCTAAGCGATATTGCTTATCCCTGTTTACCCTGGCAAATTCAGTTTCTAAATCTACAAGGGCTTTAGAAATAGGCTCTAATTCTCTAATCAGCTGCAATTGATGTTCTGTGCACTCTGATTGTTTCCAGGATCTAACATTGCCCTCTCCATCTTCAATGTTAATTACCACTGGATCCTCTACCACTTCTTCTGTTTTTTTATTTTTATCGTTCATAAGTATTAATACTCCCTTTTGTTATTTATAAAATTAAATTATACAGAATTATCTGGAGATTGTGGCCATTCACCCAAGGGCCTTACTTGCGGCTTTGCATCGTTGTATTGATACAAGGATTCTAATTCTTCAACTGAATTGCATAGATCTATTTTGCCTTGCATATCTTCAGCTGTTGCTCTTACTTCAGATCTATATGTGCTCCAGGCCTCTGGTATTTCAGTGCCAGCTTCTTGGTTCCTTATTACATACCAATCATTAGGCTCTAATAAACCATAAGCTTGTCTTTTAATAACTTCTTTATGATTCCATTTAAGGCCATGTGTAATATGGCCAGTCTCTGGATCAGTTGTATCGTCTAATCCTTTAGGCGTTGCTTCGCCATAACTTGCAGTAACCGCAGAACCATTCCAGTCAAAAGATTGATCGGTGTTAATGTAATAAGAAGGATTTTTAAAGTTGCTATTATCTATAACCACCTCATATATACCTATTGCTTCAAGTTCTTCACTTGACCAAATCATAAAGATATTTTGCGGATATTGAATATCCCCAATAGTTAATGATTTTGGTTTTGTTAAAACCTTACTAATTTCATCGTTTTCTATTAAAGCCCACATATTTTTTTCCTCAATTAAATTAATTTATCTTGCAGTACAAGGCACTCCACTACTAGACACAAAAGGGTTCTCAGCAAATGCAGCAAATATATAACTATGCCCATTTCCATTTATACCTGTGTTATTTGTTCTAAATTTAAAACCATTAGAAACAAGGTCCATCGGAAGCGATGTTAAATGTTCTTCAGCAACATTCAAATTAGGAAAATAATAGTCAGTAACAGGATTCATTGTGCTTCTTTCACTGTCTAATATCCACCAGTTATAACCTGCATTAGCATAATTTTTAAGTATTATCATTGCAGGTTTAAATCCTGTGTAAACAAATACCCCATCTGCATTTCCATTTCCTTTATAACTACCAAACTTGCTATAACCTTGTATAGATGTAAAACAATAAGATATATAGTTATCAGTAGCTTGAAATTGGCTTGATGTATGAAAAACTGAACTTGTAGGAGCAGTGCTTCCATAAGGATAATCACCTGTTGTTTGTGCTGAATCTAAATTTAATCCTACAAAATTTCCACTTGTTAAACCTCTGTGATAAACACACCAGTCTGCTGTTCCACCTAGTCTTTTGGTTATTATCATATGTGGAACTGAACCTAAACCATGTCCGATAGTCGTAGTAGTAAGACTTCCTGCGCCAAGCCATTTGGCAATAGTAAATCCTGCTGTTTGATTGGCTTGAACAGTGCTGTTTGTTCCGCCGTCTGAATTTGTGCTAGTAGAGCCTGCGCCACATTTCCACTGCCAACTCATACTTACTTCACCATTAACATTGTTGCCACCACCTGCGGGCAAACTAAAGCCATCTGTTTGAAAGGCTTGTATTACAGAACTAGCAGTACCTTCTGCTGATGATAAATTAGACCTTAGATATTTTGTAACTCCTCTAGTGCTGTCTTGCCACATATGAGAAGAAGCGGTATCAGTTTTTATCCAAACTAAATCGGGTTGTAAATCACTATTACCTGCATTTGTAACACTTCTATCTGAACCAGTTCCCGTGTACTCTGTTCCTTGAAAGTGCGCTGATGGGTCGTCTATTGTTGTATAAGCCATATTATCCGTGCTCGTTAAGATTGTATGTGTTTAAGGCGTAATAACCGCTGGGAACGGAATACTCAAAGTTTCCGTATCCGTTTGCATCTGCATTTCCAGAAGATACTGTATTAGCATGGTAGCCACCAAAGTTTGCTTGAATACTATTGTCTGAATCATATTGAGATACACCGAAATAAGTATCACCAGTCCAAGGTATAGCATAGCCATTATTACTTGCTGGATCGTCAGAAAGTAACCAAGTTCCATTTTTTCGCCAATATATTTTGTGGTTATCCATATCCAATGCAACACTTATTAAATCTCCTGCATTAAATTTATTAGCAGTTCCACCATCATCTTGTGCTGGAAAGACATTTCCACTTTGACCATACAAAGAAACACTGTAACCACTAGAGCCACTATGTCCTACATAGACACCACCACTTGCTATTACAAGATCAAATCGTTCTGCTTGTGCTGCCCCAATCATGGTATAAACAGGTGTGCCTGAACCAGTAATATAAAACTCTGCATACCATTTACCTTGTGATACAGCTATAGTAGATAAAGCAGTATCCCAACCAGAAATACCTGCCGCCTCTGTTGCTCCCTCGCTAATTAATAACCCGCCAGGATAGCCATCGTTTGCACCAGTTGCATGAAACAAAGCGTTCCAAGTACCGTAATTTAAAGTTGGTGTGTCAGTTGCTTGGTCGGTTGCTGTTATGTTAGTTAGCGTATCTGCATCTAACCCTGTTGCAGTACCTAAATCAGAACTATCTTTAAATTGTAAAAAATAACTAGGTGCACTACCACCACTATATGCCTTTGGTTTCCAAATACCACTATCATCATCAAACTCACCAACAGCAGATGGTGTTATTTGTGCATCAGAAATAAAAGCTACATTAGACATATAACCAGCCCAATAAATTTGGTTGCCAGTATAAGCACCTAAATAATGATGGTCTTGGTAAACATTCTCTGCCTCAGCGTTTTGGCTTGGATAAGTTGTTGAAGTTAGAGATGTTTCTTCTACCCCATTAACATACAGTCTTACTCTATTAGCTTCTGTAGATTGTGTTGAATCAACTGCAATAATGACATTGTACCAAGCAGAAGTATCCCTAAAAAGTCTATTAGTGTTTAAAGTTTTAATTGTTCCACCATAGCTTTGTTGCCATTTTAATTGACCATCTGCCTGTAGTAAAAGATAACCATTGGTAGCATTTGCCCAAATAGTTCTTTGTACTCCAAGTTCAGTTATTTTAAACCATACGCTAAAACTAAAAGTCTTTTTTCTAGCAGATGTTGCATAGGTGCTTATGTCAGTCCATTTCAAACATTCACTATTATCGGGTTCAAACTTTAAAGAATTATCAATAGCATAATCACCAGATGCCGAAGGTATAGCTGTAGAATTTATTAAACTCATTAGGTGTATATAGCTGAGTTAGTTAAATAAACATTAGTGCCATCTGAAAAATAAGATACTAGGTATGTTCCAGCTGTTGAAATTGTTGCCAATATGCTTGCATCAACTTTTGTATTTGCATGGGCTGCCACTGTATGGCCGCCAGAGTTTACTAATAAAATATTACCGCTTTGAGAAACAATATTGGTAAATGTAAGAGTAAAGTTACCAGATGGAGTGCATTTAAAATTATTAGATGCACTCATATCAAAAGATCCATCATTGTCTGTGGTTAAAGTTCCTTTAGCATTTTTAACAACTGCAACAGTTCCGCCATCTTCAATGTTCAGTGCATTATCTCCATCTGTGTAATCTATGCTTGCTGTTTCTAAACTTCCAGAATTAACAGTTAAACCAGTTGCATCTATGGTTACTCTTTTGGTGTTATCTGCATAAAAATTAATTTGATTTGCATCTTCAAAATCAACTTTAGTTTGATCGTCCTCGCCAATTTTTAAATCTGTGGCCAGGATCGAAGTTATATTAGTTTGAGCAGCTGTAGCCACTTGACCTGTTAAGTTACCAGTAACATCACCTGTTAATGGGCCAGCAAAAGCATCTGAAGTTACAGTTCCATCAAAATAAGCATCTTTAAACTCTAATGAAGATGTACCTAAGTCAACATCATTGGTTGTAACTGGTGCAATAACTCCATCTGCAAAAGTAACTTGTGCAACACCGCCAGCTGTAAATGCTAATGTATCTGCTGCGGAGAAATATAATCCGCAATTAGTATCGCCAGTATTTGTAATAGATGGAGCTCCAGCAGTTCCATCTGAAAAGGATGAAACACCATCAACAGTAATAGCTTTAACTGTGACACCAGTTAAATCCAATACATCACCGCTGGGGATCTCTTTGATTGCTGGCGTTCCACTGCCATCAACTATTAAAGGGAAAAAATCACTCATCTTATACTCCTACATTGATAGTGCCAGATCTGGCTATAACACCCAGCACTCCACTTGTTATTGTTATTGCTACATTGGCTGCACGGCCAACTACTGTTAATGTTTGAGAAACAGTAACTGATCCAAAAGATAAGTTGCCGCTTCCATCTGTTTTTAAAGCCTGGCCATTGCTGCCATCGCTTACATTTAATTCTGTTATACCAATTGAGTTGGCCGCCATTTTTGCCTGGGTTATTGCATCATCAACAACTGAGGCCGTAACAACTGAACTTGCTGCGAGTTGATCGGCACCCACAGCATCATCTGCAATCATTGACTGCTCTACCGCATCAGCTTGTATGGTTGCTGCTCCTGTTACATTTCCAGACCCATCAAAACTTGCAGATGTCCAAACAACATCGCCAGTCATTCCAATTGTTCTTCCAGTTGCTAGGGCCGTGGATGTATCTGCAACAACACCACTTAAATTATTGATAAAGGTGTTAGTTACCCTGGCATCAATTGCACTGTTTGCCCTGGCATCTGTGTAATACAAATTGCTTGAACCTTCTGAAACTGTATCTGTATCTCCTTGGGTAAATGTTAAAACACCTGTTCCAGAGTTATAGCTTAATTGTGTAGATCCCTCAGATATGGCCGCCCTGGCCCTTGCATCTGTGTAATAAAGGTTGCCACTTTCAGCAATATCGCCAGTGTCTAAAACTACGGCCCCTGTTGCTGAATTAACAGAAGTAACAGCAGAAGCTGCTTGGCTGAATGAAATAACACCAGTGCTTGAATTATATGAAAGATCTCCGCTTACAGAAATTGCAGATCTTGCCCTGGCATTTGTAAAATATAAATTTGAGGATCCTTCGCTTAAATTATCTGTATCGTGATTAGATAAAGTAGAAATTTGACCAGTAACATTACCAGTTACATTACCCTCAATGGTTGCAACTAGAGTACCACCAGCATATCCAGTGCCACTAACATTAACTGTTGTTGTTGGTTCAACCTGGAGATCTTTAAACAGCTTAAATTTACCACTATCGTTGGCATCTCTAAAAAGGCCCGCATAAAGATCCTGGGATCCAGAAGTATCATAAAGGCCATAAAAACCTATATCCACTGAATCAGAACTGCTGTTAGCGTTTGCTAATTTAATTAATGGATCTTCTACTGATAATGTTTCAGTATTAACTGTGGTTGTTGTTCCATTAACTGTTAAATTTCCAGCTATTGTTACATCATTTGGAAGTCCAATAGTTACAGTCGCTGTTTCAGATCCAGATCCAGAAACTTCAATTTCATTTGTGGTTCCAGATATTGCAGCCACATAATTACCTGTGGTTTTTGTTCCCAGGGCAACCGCATCATCATCAATGGTTAGAGTTAATGTTACATTGCCTGATCCGTCAAAGTTTTGTGCGGAAGCTGTTGCATCGCCTGTAATAGAAAATGTCCTGGTTGTTGCCAAGGCCGTGGCCGTAGCAGCATTGCCAGAAGCGGATGCAGCAACAACATTTAAAGCGTCTATAAATGCTTTATCTACATATGAATCAATCTTAGTAGCTACTCTAGTATCTGTATAAAATAAATTAGTAGATCCCTCAGAAACTGTGTCTGAATTTCCCTGGGTATAAGTTAAAACACCAGTAGAAGAATTGTAAGAAAGTTGAGTAGAATTTTCTGAAATTGCGGCCCTTGCTCTTGCATCTGTGTAATACAAGTTTCCAGATTCTGAAAGCTGTGAAGTGTTAAATGATGATAATGAAACTGTGCCAGTTAAGGTTCCAGCTGCATCATCATAAACCCAGGTAAGCCCAGTGCCGTTTTGTATTAATGCTGAAACTCTATCGTCTGTTCTTTCGTTAGTAAAATATAAATTAGATCCTTCGCTTAGATCTGATGTTGAATGATTTGATATATCACTTGCCTGGCCTGTTAAGTTAGCTGTTACTGTTCCAAATTGCACATTGTCTGAAGTGCCAACTGATTGGCCAATAGAAAATGTAATGTTGTTACCAGATAAAGCTGAGGTAACACCAGTGCCACCCAGTAGGCCTAAAGTTTCAGAATCAAGATCTATTGATCCAGAATTAGATCCATCGCTTATATCAAGATCTTCAGCTGTTATGGCCGTATCAACATAAGTCTTAATAGCTTTTGCTGAGGCCAGAGTATCATCGGATCCAGAAACTGAACTTAAATCAGTGTCCAAGACACCAGATTTTAAATTATCAACTTCAATATTTGAAACTGTGTTGCTATCAACATCTATAGTTTTATTTGTAAGTGTCTGAGATCCAGTTAAAGTTGCAATTGTAGAATCAACAGAAAAAGTAACTGCATTGCCAGATCCAGCTGTGTCAATTCCTGTACCACCAGTTAGGGTAAAAGTTTCGCTATCTAAATCAATGGATAAAGCACCCCCACTATCTGCCTGGAAGTCTAAATCCTGGGCCGTAACCTGGCTATCAACATAAGCCTTAATAGATTGTTGTGTTGCTAAAGCTGTTGCACTATCTGAACTTAAATTATCTTCATCTAAAATTGATGCAACTGTTGATCCGCTGCTAAAGGATAAACTGGTTATGCCGTTAACTGTTCCACCATTAATATCAACTGTGTTATTAGCTGCAATACTAAATGGCAATGTTATCCAACCATCATTTCCGCTGTTGCGGATCTTCATAACTGAGTTGCTAGTATCTACCCATAATTCATAAGCAAACATAGTTGCTGGTTCTGAGGCTCCAGAGTTATTAGAAACAATTGCAGAAAGTGCATTGTTTAAATCAGTCCTGAAGTTTGCTCCAGATTGATTTATTAAATTGTAATCATGTTGAGCCATTAGCTACCCTTTTGTTGTTTATAAATTTTACTTTTATTAAGATCTTTTCGCATATATATTTTTAATTCGTGTTATCTACAGTTACAGTTAGGCCTATTTGAGTGTAGTTTTGATTGCCAACAAACTTAACCCTAAAACTGGCAGTGCTTGCACCAGAAGCAAAACTTAAAGATCCATTGTATAAAAGCGTATAACCTCTGTAAGTACCAGCAGAAATTGTAAATACCTGGCCTGTTGCATCTGAATAATTTGATCCATCGGTAGAATATTCAACCACCATGTTTGCAACATTACCTAAAATGCCCTGGACATAAGCAACAAAAGATCCACCAGATCTGCAATTAGTTATGCTTACTGGTACACAAGTATGAGTGCCGCTAGATCCTGTGTTTGCTGTAGAACTATAATTTGATCCTACCCTGGTTAAAGGCACGGCTGTATCATCGTGGTTGTAAATTTTACTGGTTACATCGGCAAAATATTTAACGGCCAAAGTATCAACATCAATCTTTGTTCCAGATAAATTATTAATCCTGGCGTTGTCTATAAATACAGATCCCCCACTTACTACAAATGGGCTTACGCTAGTTCCAGCATCATTATCAATCTTAAAAGTATCTGCTAAAAAAGCTATGCTGCTTGTTGCACCGCTACCAGAAGAAGCATTGCTGTTTAAAACCATCTGTGCAACTTTGCCATTTGCATTTAATTTAAGCACATAAGATGCAGCAGCATTGCCGTTAATGTTTGTTATAGCAGAAGCATTAGTAGTAATGCTGGCTGAGTTGCCATTTACACTTGATGTTAAGCTAGTAATTGATGAAGCATTTGCTGAGGCTGAATTAGTTACAGTAACAATATCAGATTGGGCTGTTGCCAGGGCTGTACCTTGACTGGTTACAGTTGAATTTAATGAATTGTATAAAGTAACAAGCGTGGCATCCCTGGCCTTTTCCCAATCATTGTTGGCTGCATTTCTTACATATACCTGGTTGTTATCATCAGTGTCCGCCCATAAATCTTGGGCCTGTAAAGATGATCCGTCTGATCTAGTAGATGGTGCTGAGGTAGCTTTTATTAATTGTGTTGAGTTAGTGCCGCCAGCATTTATAGCTGATTCAACATCAGTGCCAACTTTTGCCAGAGTAATCGCATCATCTTTGACATCTGCTGTGGCAACTGGTGCGGTGCTAACACTAAATGTTAAGGTTGCTGCATCAGATTCAGTTCCTAAAGTATTGATGGAACTAACACTGGCAACATAATTGGATCCAACTGGTATAAAATCTAAATCAACAAATTCTTGATCTACAATTCTATTTAAAAGCTTGTTGCTAGAACTATCTACAATTCTAATCCTGTATTGATGATCTGGAAAATCTGTTGGCTCAGTCCAAGATAAAAAAGGCCTGGCGGTTGAACTAGATCCGCTGTCTGTAAAAGCTAAACCAGTTGGAGCCTTAACAGCAAAAGCTGAGGGTAAATCTGCAAGTTCTTCAACTGCTTCCTGTGGCGGAACTTCCCAAGTATAAACATCAAAATATTCTATTAAGCTAACAGCTACCAAACCATTTGATTGTAATTCTAAGGCCTCAACCCTACAAACTTTGCTGCTAAAACCCAGGCCAGCATAAGTAAGATCTACAATATCTCCAACATTTAATTTATACATTTCTGGAGTTCCAAGAAACTGAATCGTTGTTTGATTTCTGCTCCTGGTTAAAATTGCTTTGGCCATGTTATAGGCAATGTATGGATCTGAGATTAAAGGAAATTCAGCTTTAACTTCTAGCACTTCTCCACCATCATCCGCTGTGTATGGTGATGAAGTATGCAAAACTGTTGCTGTGTCTAATTCGTATTTTTTATTCGCATTATAAAACTCAACTATAACCTTGTTGGCCTTTTTATCTTTATTGCCATAATCCACAGATATGCCAGATTCAGCAATAATATGATTATCAGTAATACTAAATGTTGATGAGCCTGTATCTTCTATAGATAATTCATATTTGCCGTCTATGTATAAAAAAATGCCTCGCATATTTGCCAGGAGTTCTTTGGCATTGTCCATCACATTCTTGTTTGTATCTATGTAGCCATTGCAATGAAATCTTTTGACTTTTAGTAATGATTGACCGCTTTGCGATGCGTAAGTAGATCCTAATGTGTCATTAAAATAAACAGAATAGGCCTCACTGGCATCGTAAAAATTTGTTCTTTGCACATCTTTAATTTCAGCACCATCTAACACAGTTGAACCAGATCCATCATCCAAATCCATCAACTCACCTATTTTGTTTTGCCACCAAATTGAATTAGATCCAGTTCCTGTAATATTAATAAAATCATTACCAGAGGTTCCATTCCAGGTAACACTTTTAGCAGATCCATTAAAATATGGTTGATCTACTTGGGTATCACAAACATTTGCAGCTGCCGTAAAAGTTGACATATTTATTTGGCTAGATGTGAGGCCCTTTCCGAACTCATCGTTAACAATGTAATCCAAGAAGCATAAGGCTGGATTGTCTGAATGTTTGTAAGTAGAAACATTGCCAAATGTTTGAGTGTTATCCCTGGGATCAAAAACCTTTTTTCCTCTTACTTGCACTGTTAGCTGTGGCACTCCTCGCCACATTCCCTCTTTGTCATAACCAAACGATGCTGCGATGTAACAAATACCATCAAGCCTATGTGCTGAAGTCCAGTTAGACATAGAAGCAACCAGCATAGGATCTGCTGTTTGCGATGCGGCCCCATGATGTAAATTCATTACATATCTATATCTTGCTGCTGGATCTGTTCCAAAAGCACCAGCCCCTGGATTTCCGCCAGTGCCATTTTGTGAAACAGTATTTAAAGATCCAGAACCAGAATTTATTTTATCTGAACCTATATAACCACCATCCCTAAATCTTGCTGAATCTGTTAATGGATTGCCATCTAGTTCTATGGTTCTGCCTAAGATTTCATCGCACTCACCAACTGATAAAGCATAAACAACATACATATCTCTGGAATCATTTGAATTTACATCCATGTAAATAATTTGTGTACCTACCCTTCTTGTTCCATAAATTACTGGTATTTTTCCACCCATAGAAGTTTTGTTAGCAAGTATGTCCTGGCCCTTGGCCAGCATATTTCTGGCTTGCATAAACCCTTTAACACCAACAGCAAGTGTTGTAGCTGTTAAAACATAGTTAATTTTTTGTAATGTATTAGCAGAACCCCACGCTTTTCCAATCTCAGTAAAAAATGTTCCAACTGCTTTCCAAAAACCCATTACATTCCCCACCTAACATCTTCTTTCACCTGGCCAGCAAATTCCATGCCTTTATCACCAGAACTAAAATCTTGTTGTGATTCATCTGAATAATGTCTGCCTTTAGTTAAATTCCAATTAGACCAATGTGAGGCAACAGTCATACTTAAAATAGAATTATTAATATCTTCTTGTATTGATACATTTCTAATTTGGCCTGTAAAAAAGTTTATTGCTCCAACAATAGCTTCATTAGAATCAAAGTAAGCCAAATAGACCTCAACTGTTTTATCTGTAAATGCTCCGCTTTGCACTAGGGATCTAACTTGATCTGTAATATTTGAAAAACCAATATTAATTTCATTTACTTGCAGCTGACCTGTTTCAGTTGTTGAATCTACTGTTAAAAAAGATCCACCAGCCTCATAAGAATTAGAATCATAAGTAACATTTGTGTACCAATCTGTAAGTCTTATGGTTGAAGATAAATTTAATTCAACCAGGAAAGCTGTTTTGGTTGCAGTTGCTGATACTTGGTTTTGTAAAGCTGTGGATAAACTTCTAGGCATTATGCAATGGCCTCTCGCACATCAAATGAAATGCTGTATAAACCACTTGCATTAGTTACATACATAATTTCATTGCTGGCAAGATAAACAGTGTAACTAGGTTTGTTAACAGTAACTGCTTCGTTGTCTGCAAGTGCGGCCACTAAATTTGGTGATATGCTTATAGTTGCTGCTCCACCAGAAGCATTAGCATCATCTGTAACCATGTAAACCTTGGTGTGATTAGCAAATTTTATTTTATCTCCAGCCTTTAATGCACCAGTAGTTTGTGAAAAACCATCCATAGCAATGGTGTTATCTCC
>TARA_R100000655_G_scaffold2072_14_pt1 | contig 11641 bp, 10 predicted proteins | sample TARA_R100000655 | Tara Oceans TARA_R100000655 (sample SAMEA2622497) | marine metagenome | biome: marine biome (ENVO:00000447); feature: deep chlorophyll maximum layer (ENVO:xxxxxxxx); material: "saline water (ENVO:00002010), including plankton (ENVO:xxxxxxxx)" | depth 90 m
TCCAGATGCAGCAATTAATGCTTATGTAAATACTTTAGAAAGAAATAATATTACTGTAACTGTAAGACGTTCTAGAGGGAAAGATATTGATGCTGCCTGTGGTCAATTAGCAAATAAAAGTTAGTTACAACCCTTTTAGCTGTGCTTCTCTTACTTTTTTAAACAAGTCTGATGAGTATACAAAATCTGTAACATCATCGTTTTCTGTTTTAAAGATTTCGTCTTTATTACCTTGCCACACTAAGTTTCCTTTTTTTAGAAAAACGATATTTTCTCCAATTTCCAGAACAGAATTCATGTCGTGTGTATTAATTACTGTTGTAATATCATACTCACGAGTTATTTCTTGAATAAGGTTATCAATTACAATTGCAGTTTTAGGATCTAAGCCTGAGTTAGGCTCATCACAAAACAAATATTTTGGGTTGTTTACAATTGCTCTTGCAATAGCAACACGTTTTTGCATACCACCACTAATTTCTGATGGGTATTTATTTTCTGCACCATCTAAATTAACCCTTTCTAATACCTTATCTACTTTTTCATAACGTACATTACGCTTTTCCTTGGTAAACATTCGTAATGGAAAGTCTACATTTTCTCTTACTGTCATACTATCAAACAGCGCACTACCCTGAAAAACCATTCCTATTTTCTTTCTAAGCTCTCGTTGCTTTTCATCAGAAAATTCAGAATAGGCTTGCCCATCATAAACAATATTACCTTTTGTAGGTTTAAATAAGCCTAATAGACATTTTAAAAACACTGTCTTACCAGATCCAGATTGGCCAATTATTAAATTGGTTTTTCCTTTCTCAAATTTGGTATTGAGACCTTTTAAAATTTCTTCTTCACCAAAACTTTTATGTAGATTTTTAACTTCAATCATTAGCTTAAAAGTACTTGGGTTAATACATAGTTTGTAATTATAATAACTACAGAAGTCCACACGAAAGATTGCGTACTTGCTTGTCCTACTTCTAATGCTCCACCTTTCATATAGTAACCGTGATATGCTGGAACTGTTGCTAAAATAAATGCAAACAAGAAGGTTTTAAGAAAGGCATATACAAGGTGAAACGAAATAAAGTCGTCTTGCAAGCCAGATAAAAACTCACTAGACCCTAAGAATCCTCCATAAACACCAGCCATATATGCTCCTAAAATCCCTATAAACATTGCTATACCTATAAGGAATGGATAAATCATCATTGCAACAATCTTGGGTAATACTAAATAGTTGAGAGAATTTATTCCCATAACCTCTAAAGCATCTATTTGCTCGGTAACACGCATAGTACCAATACTTGACGTTATGTATGAACCTACTTTACCTGCCATAATAACAGATATAAATGTAGGTGCAAACTCAAGGATTATAGATTGTCGTGCTGCAAACCCGATAAGTTCTTTTGGTATTAATGGATTGTTTAAATTTAAAGCCGTCTGTATAGACACTACTGCACCAATAAAAAATGATATAAACGTAACAATACCTAAGGAGCTCATGATTAAATCATCTATCTCTTTAAGTATAAGTCCTCTTAATACAGATTGTTTGGTCATACGCCCAAACACACCTTTAATCATTAAGAAATATTCTCCTATAGAATGTAAATACAGCAATCGTGTAGATTTTTATGTAAATCTAAAGTATCAATTTTTCTTACCAAAGTATTTAACGAAGAATTAAAACCAATGCTCTTTTAATATGTTATTTTTGAACTCAAAATTAAAATCATGCGCCAAGTCTTAGTTCTCATAATTTCGTTTTTAGTTTTAGCCTGCACAGCTCCCAAATCAACTAGCGAAACGACAGAAAACATTGAAATTAAAAACACACAAATATCTGCATCTCCAAAATTAGTAGTTGGTATTGTTGTGGACCAAATGCGCTATGATTACCTCACAAGATTTAGTGACAGATATGGAGATGGTGGTTTTAAACGCCTTATTACTGAAGGCTACAATTTTAAAAACAATCATTTTAACTACGTTCCTACTTACACTGGTCCTGGTCACGCATCTGTATATACAGGTACAACACCACAAAACCACGGTATTATTTCAAACAATTGGTATGATAAGTTTGAAAGTACAGAAGTTTACTGTGTACAAGATGATTCTCAAACCACTGTAGGTTCTACAACAACTGCAGGACAAATGTCTCCACATAGGTTACAAACTACAACTTGGGCAGACCAGAATAAACTGCATACCCAAATGCGCGGTAAAACTATAGGTATTTCTCTAAAAGATAGAGGTGCAATTTTACCTGCAGGTCATACAGCAGATGGTGCGTATTGGTTTGAAGGAGGTAACACTGGCCGATGGATTACAAGTTCATACTACATGAGTGCATTACCAAACTGGGTAGAGCAGTTTAACAGCTCTGGAAAAGTAGATAGCTATTTTAAAGTTTGGAACACTCTTTATGACATATCAAGCTATACCGCAAGTGGCACAGACTTGAACACTTTTGAAGGTAGCCTAGGAAACACTAAAACAACTAGCTTCCCTTACACTATTAACAAAGAAACAGATAGTTACAGCATTCTTAAAGCTATACCGTACGGAAATTCTTTAACCACAGATTTTGCAATTGCTGCATTAGATGGTGAGCAACTAGGAAAAGATACTATTACAGATGTTCTTACAGTAAGTTATTCAAGCACAGATTATGTAGGACATAATTTTGGAGTAAATTCTGTAGAAGTAGAAGACACGTATTTAAGGTTAGATAAAGACATTGAGCGTTTACTAAATACATTAGATAGTAAAGTTGGAAAAGGAAATTACACGGTCTTTTTAACTTCAGACCATGGTGCTGTACACGTACCTGCATACCTTTCTTCTGTAAAGATTCCATCCGGCTATTTTAATAGCAGAGAATTTTCTGAAACTTTAAAAAAGTATTTGGCAAGTGAATATGCAATTACAGATCTTATTAAAGACATATCTAACTATCAAATCTTCTTTAATTATGAGGCTTTAATTTCTAATAATATTTCTGCAGAAGCACTTCAAAAGCAGATCAAGCAATTTTTATTACAGCAAGAACATATTAATAAAGTCTTTACAAGACAACAATTAGAAAGCACAGATTACACAGAAGGCATTGCTCATCTTATACAACAAGGATATCATCAAAAACGAAGTGGCGATGTGGTTTTTGTATTAGAACCATCTTACATAACATATCCCGAAACAGGTTCAACTCACGGAAGTGGTTTACAGTACGATACTCATGTTCCTCTAATTTTTTACGGAAAGGGCATTAACAAAGGTGAAAGTTATAAGAGAACAGAAATTATAGATATAGCACCAACAATATCAGCTTTTTTAGGGATCTCCTTTCCTAACGGAAACTCAGGTGATGTTTTAGGAGAAGTTATTAAGCAATCAAAATAATTTCTGCTTTATACCTTGCCATCTGTATGCTCTAATAAACTTACCTTCTGCTTGCGTAACTAACTTAGGTAGTTTTTTATTTTTAGCATTAAAATAGCCTTTTAGGTATTCAACGAAAACTGAAAGTTTAGATCTTTTAATAGCTATTTTTAAAGATGCTATACACGTAATTACAAAGCCGTAGTCCATTTTATACATGGCTTCACCTTGCTTTTCGTAACCTTTATTTGAGTATGTAGCACCTGTTGGTTTAAGGTGTTTTACTTTTAAGGAAGTATCTGTTATTGTTTTCCAATTATGATATTTTGCTAATAGTACATCTACAGTATCCCAACCTATTGATGTTTTTAAACCACCAATATCTTTAAAGCAATTTTTTCTATAAGCCTTAATCGGGCCTCGTATATGATCTTTATCTGCAATTGCTTCATATACCCAACTATCGGCTTCTTTAACGTATAGATTTCCGCTAGCCATACCAATACGAGTATCTGAAATAAATAAATTATTTAGAGTTTCAAGATATGTTGAAGGAAAAATTAAGTCTGCATCAAATTTACAGATTATGTCTGCATCATTTGGCACCAACTTTAAACCTTCATTAAAGGCAGAAATAACCTTACTTCCTGGTAAATGTTCTGCTGAAGATTTTCGAGAAACAACAGTTATAAATGAATAATCTTTAGAAAATGTTTCAGCTACAGACAACGTTTGGTCTGTAGAGTTATCATTTACAATAACTAATTGCTTTGGCTTATGAGTTTGTGAAACTAAAGAAGAAAGAGTTTCTCCTAAAAACTGTGCTTCATTATGAGCTGGTATTACAATATGAAAGTTTAATTCTTGCACAGCACAAATGTAATTATATAAGTGGCTTTAACTTGTTAATAGAAGTACCTACTATTCACGCTCTGCATAAACAATATAGTAACGCGGTGTAAAAAGTCTTAATAACGGTCTTAACCCAATTTTTTTTACAGGGTTTGTCCATTTGTGGCGTTCTTTAATAGTCCAACCTGCTTTTTCTAAAAGCCAATCAAACTGCCAGTCTTCAAATTCATGATAATGCCTATCCCAAGCATCTGTTTTACTTCTATATGCTGGAGAAAACCATAACCTTAATGGAATACTAGCAACCAATTTATCTGCATTTATATCTTTAATTACATTAAATGGAGATACCAAATGTTCAAATATTTCAAAAGCAGTAACCACGTTTACAGCATCTGTTTTAACAGCTGATGTATCTATATCTAAATCTTCACCAGTAGTATTTGCAACAGCATAGCCTTCTTCAATTAAAATTTTTGAAAAAGGATTTGAGACACCCAAATCTAAAATCTTATCATCTTTAGAGATAACTTTTGATAAAAATTGAAGTGTTTCTTTATATCGTTTTGAGGGAAAGTTTCCTTCGTACATAAGTACGTGATTTTTAGAATTTGTAAACTATGGCATTTATATTCATTCCTGCGCCAACGCTTGCAAATATAACGACATCTCCTTCATTTATTTGGTGCCCTTCAACTTTATCGTTTAAAATCATATCTAATAATGTAGGTACGGTTGCTACAGAGCTATTTCCTAATTTATGTATTGTCATTGGCATTACATCTTTAGGCATATCTTGGTTGTATAGCTTATAAAAACGCTCGACAATAGCCTCATCCATCTTTTCGTTAGCTTGATGAATAAGAATTTTTTTTATGTCTTGTATGTTATAACCACTTTCATCCAAACATGCTTTCATTGCATCTGGAACATGGGTTAATGCAAAATTGTAAATCTTGCGCCCATACATTTTTATATATTGTGTTTTTGAAGGTGACTCAGAATCATACGTGCCTCCAAAAAATAAGTATTTAACCTCATCATAAGTAAAAGAAGCAGACTTATGAGCTATTATACCTTTATCATTTTCTTCTGAAGCCTCTACAATACAAGCACCAGCACCATCGCTGTAAATCATACTATCCCTATCATGAGGATCTACCACTCTAGACAATGTTTCTGCTCCAATAACCAAACACTTTTTAGCCATTGAAGATTTTATAAATGCATGAGCTTGTATAATGCTTTCTATCCAACCAGGACATCCAAACATCATGTCATAAGCTACGCAGTATGGGTTTTCAATTTTTAAAAGATGTTTAACTCTAGATGCTAAACTAGGTACAGTATCACTTTGTATAGTACCGTGTTTAATATCTCCATAATTATGAGCTACTATAATATAATCTAAAGTTTCAGCATCTATTCCTGATGCTTTTACAGCTTGTTTTGCAGCTTCATAAGCAATTTGAGAGGTTACCTTATTTTCTTCAACATAACGGCGTTCTTCAATACCTGTAATTGCAACAAATTTATCTATTACAATTTTACTATCGCCTACAATTTCTGAACCGTCTGAATTATGGAACTTATGATCTAGAAAATCATTATTTGTCTGTATAACTTTAGGGATATAACAGCCTGTACCGGTAATCTTAGTATGCATTAAGGGTCTTTTTTTGATAAAAGTATATAATAAAAAGAAAAAGCGCATATAAATGCGCTTTTTACATAATGATTTACAGAATAATCAAATAGATTACTAAAAAATAGATAATCTTTAATTTAATACCCTTAAAATGAGAATTTAGAAATCATTAAAGGGTATAAATTGTTACTCCATATAACTTTCAATAGGCTCACAAGTACAAATTAAGTTTCTATCTCCATAAGCATCATCTACTCGACGTACTGTTGGCCAAAATTTATTATCTGAAATGTACTCTAATGGAAATGCTGCTTGTTGTCTTGTATAAGGCATTTCCCAAACATCTGCTGTAAGCATTTGCAATGTGTGCGGTGCATTTTTAAGTAGGTTTTGCTCATCATCTTTGCTAGATGCATCTATTTCATTTTTAATAGAAATCATAGCATCACAAAAACGATCAAGTTCTTCTTTACTTTCGCTTTCCGTAGGCTCAATCATCATAGTTCCCGCAACTGGAAATGATACAGTTGGTGCGTGAAAACCGTAATCCATTAAACGCTTTGCAATATCTACAACTTCAATACCATTAGCTTTAAAAGGACGGCAGTCTATAATCATCTCGTGAGCTGCTCTACCGCGTTCTCCAGAATAGAGAGTTTCGTAATGTCCTTTTAAACGTTGCTTTATATAGTTTGCATTTAAAACAGCATGCTCTGTAGCACTTCTTAAGCCTTTAGGACCTAACATTGTAATGTAGGCATAACTTATTAAGCAAGCTAAAGAAGAACCAAAAGGTGCTGCAGAAATTGCTGTAATAGCTTGTTCTCCACCTGATTTTATAACAGGATTACCTGGTAAAAAAGGAGCTAACTGTGAAGCAACACAAATAGGACCTACGCCAGGACCACCACCACCATGTGGTATGGCAAATGTTTTATGTAAATTAAGGTGACATACATCTGCTCCAATATTTCCAGGACTTGTTAATCCTACTTGAGCATTCATATTTGCACCATCCATATACACTTGACCTCCATTATTATGAATGATTGATGTAATCTCCTTAATGGCAGATTCATAAACACCATGCGTAGAAGGATATGTTACCATTAAAGCTGCAAGGTTATCCTTATGTTTCTCTGCTTTTTCTCTTAAATCCTCAACATCTATATTCCCTTTATCATTGGCTTTAGTAACTACTACTTTCATACCAGCCATTACTGCACTTGCAGGATTAGTACCGTGTGCAGATGAAGGAATTAAGCAAATATTTCTGTTTGAGTCACCACGAGATTCGTGATATGCTCTAATTACCATTAACCCTGCAAACTCACCTTGTGCACCAGAATTTGGTTGTAAAGACGTAGCAGCAAAACCAGTAATTTCTGTTAATTGATCTTCTAATTTCTTTAAAACTTCTTGATAACCTTCTGCCTGGTTTATAGGTACAAATGGATGAATATTACCCCATTGTGGGTAACTTAAAGGTAGCATTTCTGCTGCTGCATTAAGTTTCATTGTACAAGATCCTAATGCAATCATAGAGTGATTAAGAGATAGATCTTTGCGTTCTAACTTCTTAATATAACGCATTAACTCTGTTTCAGAATGATAGCTGTTAAACACATCATTTTCTAAAAATGGTGTATCTCGTTTTACAGTATTAGATAAAGATGTATTATCTAATAAAGCTTCAACCATAACAACATCCTTAGCATTAACCTCTGCAAATATTCTTATGATGCAGTTTAAATCATCTAAATTGGTAGCTTCATTTAAAGAGATTGATACTGTTTCTGCATCTGGATAATAAAAATTAACGCCATGTGCTTCAGCATTATTTTTAACTTTAGAAGCATCTGCCTTTACTTGTATGGTATCAAAGTAAGACGCGTTGGTTTGGTAATAACCTAATTTCTCTAAACTATCTACCAATGTAGCAGTTTTATTAGAAACATCATCTGCAATAAATTGTAATCCCTTAGGACCATGATAAACAGCATACATTCCTGCCATAACAGCTAAAAGCACTTGAGCTGTACAAATATTAGATGTTGCTTTATCGCGTTTTATATGTTGTTCTCTGGTTTGTAATGCCATACGTAATGCACGACCACCATCTGTATCTTTAGTTACACCTATAATTCTTCCAGGAATGTTTCTCTTATACGCTTCTTTTGTTGCAAAATAAGCAGCGTGTGGTCCTCCATAACCTAAAGGTATACCAAAGCGTTGTGTTGTACCTACAACTACATCTACCCCAAACTCACCTGGAGCACGTAAATTTACTAGGCTTAAAATATCTGCAGCAACAGCTACTTTAATATCTGCACTTTTGGCTTGTTCAACAAAGCCTGCATAATCATAAACTTGACCAGATTTTCCTGGATATTGTAGCAATGCTCCAAAGAAATCTTTTGAGAAATTGAACTCTTCGTGGTTTCCTATAACTAACTCAATATCTAAAGGAATTGCTCTTGTTTTAAGCAAAGAAATAGTTTGTGGCAATACCTCTTCTGAAACAAAGAATTTAGATACATTGTTTTTCTTTTGCTCTCGTTCTCTAACTGCAAAAAGTAAACCCATTGCTTCTGCAGCAGCTGTAGACTCGTCTAACAAAGATGCATTAGCTAGCTCCATACCTGTTAGGTCTGTAACCATAGTTTGGAAGTTAAGCAATGCCTCTAACCTACCTTGAGCAATTTCTGCTTGGTAAGGTGTGTAAGCAGTATACCAACCCGGATTTTCTAAAACATTTCTCTGTATTACAGCTGGCGTGATACTTTGGTGGTATCCTAAGCCAATGTAAGTGCTAAACACCTTATTCTTAGCAGCAAGATTTGTAATATGGTGTAAATATTCAGACTCGCTCATAGCGACATCTAAGTCTAATTCAGACTTAAGTCTTATACCGTCTGGAATAGTTTCATAGATAAGTTCATCTAAAGATGAAGCGCCTACCTTGTCTAACATATCCTTAAGATCGCTTTCACGAGGACCAATATGGCGAAGTGCAAATGATTTGGTGTTCATAGGTCTATAAAATTTGAGTGCAAAATTACGAATATTTAATAGTAATAATGAAGGATTAACGCTTGTTGAAGCCTTAAGTTTTTAACCATTTTAAAAGGTTATAAACACTTTCCTTAATTTTGATTCCTTTACCTTTAGTTTGAAATGAAATCTATATTCAATTTTTATATAAACAGTAGCATTCATGTTGCCCTTGCAGTATGCTCTTTGTGCGCTCTAACCTTTTTGAATTTAGATGAAGTACTGCAATTCAATTTTTTAGGTTTTGCGTTCTTTGCAACTGTTACCGGATATAATTTTGTGAAATATGCTGGAATTGCAAAATTGCACCATATGAGCTTGACAGAATCATTAAGAACAATTCAAATATTCTCACTTGTAAGTTTTGTTGTACTAATGTACTTCACATTTATTATGCCTAGAGAAGTATTATTAGGTATTGGCTGTTTAGGATTGCTAACCTTATTATATGCACTACCTATTTTTCCTAAAGCAAATAGCTTAAGAACTATTAGAGGCCTTAAAATTTTCGTTATTGCAATAGTTTGGGCTGGTTTTGCTGGTATTTTGCCAAACTTATATTTAGACAATACAATTACACATTTAGCTATAATACAAACTTTACAATATGCCATATTTGTATTAGCAATAATATTACCATTTGAAATTAGGGATATTAAATATGATGCCTCACAACTAGGCACGATACCACAACGTATAGGTATAAAAAAAACTAAAGTATTAGGGCTGGTATTATTAGCACTTATTATTCTGGCTGAATTCTTTAAGAGTAAACTAGAGATAGCTAATTTTATAACACTACTAATAATTTGTTTATTAGCCGCACTATTTATAGTAGGAAGTAAGAAAGAACAGCATAAGTATTATGCTTCGTTTTGGGTAGAAAGCTTACCAATAATATGGTTTGGTTTAGCTTGGGTTACAACATTTTTATTTTGAGAGTTCTTGTTGTATTAAACGCTCTATTTCATTTTTATCTGCATCATTAAACGTTTGTATATTAGACTCTTTCATTATTTTAGTCAGCCTACTATTTTTTGAGGAATACTTTCTGCAAGTTCTGCAATACATAAGGTGTAAAATTAACCGCATTTTCTCCCAAACTGAAGCCTCCTTATATTGATTCTTATCGCAGATGTGAGTTGCTTTTCCGCAGTTAACAAACATTTTTTTAATACTAATCATAATTTTTTAATACCAGTTTTTTTCTAAACATTCTGCCATAGCTGTTCGAGCTCTGTGAATGATAACCCACAAGTTAGACGGCGTTATATTATATTCATTACAAATGACTTCCGTCTCATAATTCTTAATGGTCTTCTTTTTAAAGATTTCTGCGTGGCGTTCATTTAAGCTGCCTAGACATTTATGTATTGCTAAACCTAGTTCGGTATTTTCAAGATCGTCTTCAGCTGTCGTATCAAAAGGATCTGCTACACGCTCTTCTAACCAATCTCCTTCTTGGTCTGCATCCTTATAATTAATATGTACTTCTGCCTTCCCTTTTTTAGAGTTAGTTTTCCTGTAATAATCTATAATTTTTCGCTTAAGAATAGCTATAAGCCAAGTACGCTCACTAGCTTCGCCCTTAAAGTTTTTCATAGCCTTTAAAGCTGCCAAGAATGTTTCAGAAATTAAATCTTTAGCCACAGCGCTATCATTAACACGTACAATAGTGTAATTATAAAGATAGTCTGAATACTTTGAGACCCATTTGTTAGGATCTATTTGTGGGGTTGGCATACCGTTATGTCTTTAAGGACGCATAAAATTAACAAACAAATTGTAATATTCTATTATCGGTTACTAATTGTTTTTCTTTGTAGTATGAAACACCTACTTGTCATAGGCAAAACTTGGCCCGAACCTCAGAGCACTGGCGCAGGCTGGAGAATGATTCAGCTCCTTAAGCTCTTTAAATCATTTAATTATGAAATTACCTTTGGTAGTGCATCTGCAAAGACAGAGTTTAGCGAAGATTTAAGTGAGATGAACATCACTGAGACTCAACTAAAGATGAATGATTCTTCTTTTAATGAGTTTTTAAAACAACTTGATCCCAATATTGTATTGTTTGATAGGTTCATGGTTGAAGAACAGTTTGGCTGGCGTGTTTCAGAAACCTGTCCCAATGCTATTAAAATTTTAGATACAGAAGATCTGCATTGTTTAAGAGCAGGACGACAACAAGCCTTCTCTGAGCAGCGAAGATTTAAAAAACAAGATTTACTTAACCAAACTGCAAAAAGAGAAATTGCAAGTATTTTACGATGTGATCTTAGTATTATGATTTCAGAGGTTGAAATTAATATACTTAAACAAGTGTTTCAGATAGATGAATCTATCCTACATTATATTCCATTTTTACTTGATCCAGTTTCAGAAGAAGAAAAGGAAACACTACCAACTTTTGAAGACCGAGAAGGTTTTGTGATGTTAGGTAATTTACTACATCCTCCAAATTTTGAATCTGTAAAATTTGTAAAGAAGCACGTCTGGCCTATAATTAAGAAAGAGATGCCAGAAGCCCAAATACATATATATGGTGCATATACATCTCAAAAGGTTCAACAGTTTCACAATAAAAAAGAAGGCTTCTTAATTATGGGACGTGCAGAAAGCGCTTCAGACGTATTAAAAAATGCTCGTGTACTTTTATCTCCTTTATTATATGGTGCTGGTTTAAAAACAAAATTT
>TARA_R100000655_G_scaffold106405_1_pt1 | contig 11639 bp, 5 predicted proteins | sample TARA_R100000655 | Tara Oceans TARA_R100000655 (sample SAMEA2622497) | marine metagenome | biome: marine biome (ENVO:00000447); feature: deep chlorophyll maximum layer (ENVO:xxxxxxxx); material: "saline water (ENVO:00002010), including plankton (ENVO:xxxxxxxx)" | depth 90 m
CACTGCGACCTCGAGTTGCGCTTGCTGCGTCACCGATTGGTTGTGCTTGCTGATTGAACATACCCTGCATTCCCTGCACAAACGGCGTTTGCCGTGTTGGTTCGACGTGACTCCCGAGAAAAACGGAGGCAACGGTTCGAACATCATATGGCGCAGGTTCTTTTAGTTCTGCGAAACCCGAGTACATATCCTCAGCGCAGTCGGCGTAGAAGCTAGGCATACAGACCTGCCAGGTCTTTACCTGCCTTGGAGTAATTGTACGCTGAGCTAACCCGTTCTGCAACGTCTCAAGTTGGCTCTCAAGCGGTTCTATGCAGCCTGTTTGAAATGAGTAGACTTGGCTGTCTGACGGTCGCCAATTACTTCGTCGAGTGAGGGCTAGAAGGTTGGTCTGAGGCTCTTTTGGACACTGTTCACCCAAGTAGTCCAGGCAGGTTGCTAACTGCTTCTGAATGGCAGCAGAGTGCTTCGGCATGCTTGGGTCCAGGCCCGCAACTGCTTTTTCTAAGATCTTCATCTTCAACTCTGGCTTGCTGTTGATAGTGTGCAGTCGTGCTGTTGCATCGGTAAAGTCGTCACCTGAGCTTGCCTGGAAAAGGCCCTCAAACTCTCCAAACTGCATGAGGGAACCGAGCATCAATCGAAAAGGAGAAGCTTTGCGGTCTACGGTTGCCTTCTTGAGCTCGCCGCTTAGAAAGTCGCTGACGATGCGTTTTCGGTTGTGCTGGTATCGGACCATGGTGTCATAAGCTTGCAGGTAAGCCATCCACCGTCGTTGTGGGTCTGCCCCGCTCCGAAGGGCTTGGATGACCGAGCTGAATCCAATTGAACCAAGCGCTGCACCTTGCCATCCACCAACCTGATACATCGCCAGGCCGGGAATCGAGGTAGTGCCGCTTGCTGTCAGGTCTCCAATCGCACCTGCGCCTGAGTCAGGCAGCCGTGGCAAATATGCCTCAGGTCTTTGAAGTTCAGTCGGCTTAGGCTTGGGTCCAAAAGGGCCACCGGTAGCCTCATATGGCATTCGCCCGTAAGCCATATCCTTAAGGTCGGCAATGCCTGCTCTCTCAAGGTTTTGGTAGTGCTCAACGGTACCCTTAAGACCTTCTGCATCGCGGCCCAAAATAGCAGCTTGAGCTTCTGTGTATGCAAGCTCATCTTCTACTTCGCCTATCTCGTATGCGCGTCGAGCTTGCTCAAATTCAAGGTTGCCTTGTGCTGCAGCTTCAGCTTGCTCTCTTTGGGAAAGCTCTTCTAGGCGACTAGCTTTAAGATCTCGTCCAGTCGCTTTCGCGTCCCGGTGCTTTCTGATTTGAGCATCAAGAGCAGCCCCTGCATCCTTCTCGCGAAGTGATAGTTCTTGAAGTGCTCTAATGGAGTCGTGAACAGGGTGGCCTGCAGGCTCTACCGCACGTCCGCCGCCTTTGATTGCTCGAAGAGCTTCAGTGTCCTCAAGGAGGTTGCCAATCTCATCCATGGACTCGTTGGTCTCACGGGTGGCTCTTGCAAGTTTACCAGCAAGAGTTTGTGGGGCTGAAGCTTCTCGCATACGAGCACCCGGAAGAGGCATTTCCTTGAACACCTGGTAGGCATCCACTGCTATTCGCTCAGCCGACACTTTATCGCTTTGCATGCGAAGGGCCGAAGCGTTCTCTTCTAAATGACGAGCCAAATTTTCGAGGTAATCTATTGTTTGGACGTTCTGCTCGATCCAGATATCTTTGGTGCTCCAGTCCTTTTGAACATCAAGTTCTTGTAAGCTCTGACGCATCAATTCAGCAGTGCTTTTAGCTTGAGTTAAAGCATCATCAACCTGCTTTGTAAGAAGGCTTGTCTCAATACTGTTAAGAGCATCTTCGGTGTGCGCATACGTGTCCCGTATTTTAGAGGCTAACTGACCACCATCACCCACTCCGCTAGCCATAGTTAGAGAGACGAGGTTGGCATCGTTGGCTGGCATCTCTTCAGGAAAGGCCCGGTCCTTTAGAGAGTATCGAGCACGCAGTTCCTGAATGACATTAGCACCGTCCAGAACTTCATCCCAGAGGTCTACACCCTTACGGGCTTCGAGTGTCTCTCGAATTTCGTCTTCAATCTCACGAGCGACTTCATCCTGATATTCCGGTGTCATCTCGCCACGAAGGTAACGCTCTGTTGCCTCAGCGTGTCTCCGCTCAGTGATTATCTCAAGCCTCATTTGCAAATCAAAGGTGATACCGTGATCACCTATTGCGCCTTGAACCTCACTAAGAACGTGACCCGTACGAACAGACAGTTCTTCGCCATAGCGCTGCGCAGCTTCCTCAGCCACAGCCTGAACATCAACGACATCAGCGACAACATCGTCTCCCTTGGCATAGAGCCCAGCGTTTTCGGAGATTGTGATGAGGTTGTTTGCAGCTTGGAGGTAGCGGTTTAAGCCCTCTTTTCGCTCATGGCTTTTATTGGGGTTACCGAAGAATCGCTCAAGCTTGTCCTGGTCCGTGTAGCGTCGGCCCTCTCGTTCAAAACGCTTGGGTGCCATGAAGTAGCTAGAGAACTGCTGGTCGGCCTCAAGCAAACGACTGAACGCTTCGGTAACCTGGCCAATCTGTTCACCAGCTTTACCGAATGACTTATGGCTTTGAAGTACCTTGAAGCCCAGCCAGGTATCCTTCAAAAGGCTCTGAGTGTTCCACGCAATTTTGCCATCTCTGGCATGGTTGAAAATGATGTCACCGAGCACCTTGCGGTTCTCATCGAGCGTGGTGAACATTGCCCGCTTTATGGCGAGGTCAAGCTCTGGCCCATCAACAGCCTTCGATGTAATCGCCTTGCGAAAATCTGCCTTTTGACCCTCGCGAGCTAAGTCCTCTGCCGTCTTCTTTTTGCCGGTTGCTTTGCTTACTCTTGCTACCGGGTTTGTCTCAAACTTGCCGACCTTTGCCAGCACGTCGTTTATTTCATCCTCGATAGCATCAAGAACACCAATCACTGTATCGATCTCAGCAGAATCAACGCCGGGCCGACCTCTAGCGTTTTCCATCTGAGTGCGTCTATTGGCTATCTCGAGATAGAAAGCGTCAATCATATCAACGCCCCGAGTGCCTTCTTCAGTCGTTGATTCGATACCCCTAACTAAAACGCTGTTTCGATGAGCGCCACGAGCGAGAGCTTTTCCATCCTCAACAAGGTCATAGACCTGATTTACAGCCCCGACAGCTTTATCTCTCTGCGTTTCAATTTCACGAGAGAGCATGGTCTTGCCCTCGTCAGCGATTCTGTCGCGCTCCTGCTTGAGCGAGAAGAGGGTGTCCTGTGCTTGGCTTTTCGCGGCCACAAGGTTTTCCACCTCTAAGTTCTGCTTTTCAATCTCGCGATTGTATCGCTCTCGGAAACTTAGCGTGTCCTCTTGTGCCTGCCTCCTCGCATCTTCAAGGGCGCTGGTGTCATCCAGGTCGGCCTTCTTCTTTGTGAGCTCGTCTACCCGTCGTTTGGCTTCGGTGAGAGCTGGGCCGATGTCATCAAGGTCGAGGTCCCGCTCTGCGGTCAACCGCTCAATGAAAGATTCTTTTTCCTCAATCGCAGTTTTGATGTCGGTCAAGGTGTCGTTGTAACGAAGCACATCCTCATCAACGCTTTGACGCCAGAGAGCGCTATCGACATTAGCTGCAGTTCTCTGCATGGCTTCGTCGAGAGGGATGTTCTCCTGCTCTGCTAGTCGCTGAGAAACCTCTACACGCCCCTTTGAAGTATCGACGAATCGACCCGTGGCGTACCTGAGAACATCCATCGACTTCTCAGCGCTCATCGGCTTAGCGAGATGACGGACGCCAGGGATAAGAGCACTTAAACCACCGCCAAGCACTGTGCTCATTCCAAAGTTACCAAGGAAAGTCTCAGCGTTCTTGTCAGGATTGCCTAAATAGTACTCGGTAAGATGCTCAGCAGTCGCGTAGCCAGCCGCATCAACAGCACCCTCTGCGAGCGCCCCTAGGACAATAGCGTTTCGAGTTTTGCTAATGCCTTCGCCAGCGCCTTTTGCGAGCAGCTTTGCCGCGTTGCCCGCAGCAGCTCCAGTAACTCCTCGACCAATCGCCGATGCGCCTTTAGCCAGAATCGCAGAAGGCATGAGAACGTGAGCTGCGATATTCGCTGCCTTAGCCCCTCGAACTCCCGCTTGTGCTGCGGTTGCAAGACCACCTGTCGCAAGAATGGAGGTTATTGAGCCTGTTATATCGCCACCAATATATGCGCCGCTTTGATACTTGCGATAAGCATCAAGCGTCTCTTTGTTGATGATGCCGCTTTCAACTAAAGCTATGTTTGAACCAGAAAGAGTCGCACCAGAGAGTGTTCCAAGAGCAAAAGCGCTTAGGGCGTTACCCCAACCCTGGCCATACTTTTCCTTAAGGCCTATCTCGCGCTCTTCCTCTGCAGTAACAAAGCTCGCGCCAAGCTTGAATGCTCTCTGTGTTTTCTCAGGTTCAATTTCATACAGCTCACCGTTGGGCAGCCGTATTTTGACTTTCTTGCCCGACTGGAAGGTATACTGGCCAGCCTTGACGCGCTCCGTTACCTCGCGGTCATCAACCGGCTCATAGGTTTTCGTCGAGTAGTTGTAGAGGCTAGCCATTAATTTACTTCCTTATATTCCCTTGATTTGCTGGCTCTCGTCTTGAGGCATAAAGCGGGCGTTGAATTCCTCTTGCTTATCGAGAGGTACAAGGGAACCGATAGTTTCAATCTGCTGATTAATTTCTTTCAGCACCTCTTTAAGCTTTCGAACTTTAGTAGAATTTCTATCGGTCCAACCAGGCAAGCTGCGCCTTACTTCTTTTAGCTGTTCCTCAGTAAAGTTTGCGCCAGACAGTGCGTTAACGACCCTCATTGCCAGTCGGTCTCTCTTGTTTACGAAGGCAGCATTGTTCCCATAGAAAGCACCTCCCGTGCCTATCTTGCCATCCATCCCGATATTGTCGGTGCCAGGAACGTCTGCAATAAGGTCTTCGAGCATCTTCTGAGACATCAATGCGCCATTGAGCTTGCTTGTCAGGTCAACAGACATCCCAAGGTCACCACTCTTCCCTGAACCGGGGCGACCCAGCAGGCTCATGTTCGCTGACCACTCAGCCATCTCGCCATTAAACAGGAGAGTAGCGTAGCGTTCGTTTACCTTTGTCATCTCAGCTTTGTTTCTGGCTTCGATGGCTGTCAGTCGTGATTGATTCGCATCGAGATTGTATTGCGTCTTGAGCGCTTGGATCTGGTTATCGATGTGCTGGTGAGCCATGGCCCGCATAAGCTCTTCGACCTTCCTCTCGTCCCCGTGCTGTTCACGAAGCATCGAGTAGGCGTTCTGCTTTTGACCTACGATAAACTTGAGTCCATCTATCTCCATCCGCTGGGCGGCAATGTCTCGGTCAATAGCGGTTTGAAGAACACGCATGGCACCATTCTCAGTCCCAGTGAGCGCAGACCCTGCGGCCCCGAGAGCCATTGCGAGAGCAGCACCAATCTTCTGACCGGTGGACTTGTAGATTCTATTTGGGTCAATCTCTGAGTTGAGCACCATGTCAACAGCGTTAGAGATGTCAGTCCTAGACTGCGTTAGCGCTTTTTGGCGTGTGTCTTCCGCCTTCTTGAGGTCTGTTTTTTCTGTATGAATCCGCCTCGTCCGTGCATCTTCAAGGCTTTTAATGTTCGTGTGAAGCGTATGTTCAGCTCCAAGCCTTTCCTTGTCTGCATCAGATGCCTTGTCTAAATAGTCCTGCGTCTGTCCGCGCAAACCAGCAAGCTTGCTCCGGTACCTGCCAACAGGACTTCCTGGGAGAGAGAATGCAGCACTTCGTGAATCTTCATCTTTTTTCTGTCCCTCTTGGTTGGCTGGTGGTGGCTTCTTTGTTCCGAACGCATCCTCGATAGCTTCATCAATGATACTAAGGCCGCCATCCGGGTCACGCCCAAGGCTCATGTCGCCGCCATAATAGTCCTGCATCAAGCCTTCCATATCCAGGTTAGTGGAAAGCTCTTGTAGCGTCTGGTTCGACTCTCCCACAGGAAGCTCAGCACCCGAGAGTTCATCTAAAGCGCTTTTCTCTCTCTCTTGCTGCATTGCCCATGTGTCGTGTTCGATCGCCATCATCTACTCCTTAAAGAATCATTGCCATGAGAATAGTGCCGCCAAACTGAAGCAATGAACCAAAGAGGCTTTGAGTGGCCGCTTGCTCTGCCTGCTGACTTTGCTGGAGCATCGACTGGTAGCTTAGAGATAGCCCTCGCTGCTCAGCAGATTTGGCAGCTTGAAACTTAAGAGCCTCTTCCGAAGCCATCTTTCGTGCAGCTCGCCCAATCTCAGCAGCTCTCGCAAAGCCTGCACCCCTCACCAATCCAGCTTGCTCAGCCGCTTGGCCAAACGTGCTACCCGGCGTAACGCCTGTCCGTGACTTCGCAACAGAATAACCAGCAGTCCCGATTTGCTTGGACAAATCTAGCGCCTGCTGTTCTGCCGCAGTTTTTACTTCGCCGCTCGCAATGCCCTGAAGCTCATCTAGGATTTGACGCGAATACCGATCCCAAACGTCAGGTTCTTCTGGCCCTGGTGCTCTATCAACTGGCGTTGTCTCAGGGTACGCGCTTAGAGCCCTTTGCTCCGCTGGACTTGGGTCAGCAGGTCCAGACATTCCCTGTCCAGGGCTGTACTGGTCGACTGGCTGATGCTCAAACGTTTCTAACTCTTCCATCACAGCTCCCTTAGCGTTTTAAGTATGTTGTCGAGCGGGTCTTCCTCTGACCGAAGACCGCCAGTGGACACGAGCTTCATGGCAGATGCTGGGTCTAAACCGCTAAGCGCTGCTTGGCGAGCTCGCGCCCTCGCTTGGTCTCGCTGAAAGTTTGGACCGGACTGTGTCGGCACGACTTGTCCCTGGTCTGCTCGTTCTGGCAAGTTGAATGCTGGTGTTGGCTCCATCGCTGCCCCAAAGTCACCAATGGTCAGAGACTCAGGAGGAGTGGTTGGGCCACCTCCACGAGTACCTGGCACCGGAGCACGAGCTTGAGCATCGGCCTTCATCGCCTCTAACGCTTCAGCCTGCTCAACCATTCCAGGCTTCCTGAGCTTCATCTCTGGCATGTTGAAGTCCGACAACCCTGAGACTTTCTTCTCGATATCTTCAGCTTTGAACATTCCAGAGGCTATGGCTTGCCCTAGAAGGGCCCCTGAAGCCGCTAAAACTGCTCCTACATACTTGGTGACCAGTTTCCTTTGAAAAGCCTCGTCCTGGTATTCTAGGCCCTGTAGGCCCAGCTTAAACTTACGCTCTGCGCCTCCCGCTTGCTGCACTGCTGCCATCTTTGCTTGGCGTGCAGTCGTTTCCTCTCCGAGCTTCTGGGCTGTCTTTCGGTCAATCAGTTGCCGGGAGAACTGCATAAGCGCCTGAGGGGGAAGCCCCATCTTTCTAGCCATTGCCACCGAGAGCTTCGAGAGCACTGTGTCAACCATCCGACCCATCGCCGGATCCTTTACGGCCAGCGCTGTCTCAAGTTGGTTGAAGCCTTGCTCAAGCATCGAAAATCCTGCTTTAGGTTTTGCCATCAGATTGTGTCTCCCTTTGGCAGCTTGAACGTCGTTGGGCGGAAGCCCACCTCAAGGGCCATCCCTGCAAGCTTGAAAAGTCCATTGGTCTGAACCGATGAACTGTTTGGTGCAATCGTATGTGTGACTTTAAGAGCCCTGCAGCGCTGCCGCTTTACATGGACCCGATAGATGTTTTTATCCGTCAGCTCCGATGCTGTCTTAGTCTGGCTATGAGCTGAGCTATCGTCGTAGTCCACTTTGACGTTTACGGTGATATCATGGTCACCCAGGTACTCGCCGAGAAATTGGAGCTTGTAGACACGCTGCGCTCCTTGGAGGTTGTTGGTGTGGATGTATGGTGATTCCACGACAGTGCTAAACTTTGAATACGTGGGAGAGGCACCGTAGAGCTGGTCCCAGTATGAGCTCGTGTCTTCTTTCCACACGCCAGACTTAACAGCAGAGTCTTGAGCGTAGTTATCCGAGCGACCAGAGGCTGAGGCGTAACGCATTCTGCCGAAATAAATGTCGCCCTGATGCAGCACCGCACCTGGTGAGTTGTAGCCCACGTATGCTTTGTCGTAAGTGTATTGTGTCCAAGCACCGAACAGGTAATTGAAGACCAAGACGGTTGAGTAGCCCGTGTAATCGGCACTCTCGTCGAGGTTAGGCCCTAGGACGAGATAGACCTCGTGACGCGCATCATTCGTGATAGAGCCAATTGCCCTATAGGCACCAAGGTCCTCGACTGACGCACCCACATAGTCGACTTCAAGCCCACGCTTTAGCAGATAGAAGCCGCGAGGCGATTGATAGATGATGCCTGCCGGGGTGTTCTCGTGAATCGTGCCTTCAACAGCCCCTTGGCCTTTCGTTAGTAAGCGTGCACCACTAAACCTGGAACCACCTCCAGTCGCATCTGGACCCTCACCGGAGACAGCAAATAAGCTGTTTTTGGAGAAGATGACCAGGTGGTCCCCAGTCGACTCAATCCCGTAAATCTTTTGAGTGCCACCCTCAATCTCAGTGAAGGTAAAGAACTGCTCTGGAAAAGGCTCGCAAGCAACCGTTCGAATCGTTGGCTTGGTGACAACAACTCGGTCGTCAGACTGAGCCAGCACAACCCGGTTCTTGTGAACAGCAAGGTCCGTTATTGAGCCTGGTGAACCAACAGCCGCTGCGCCTGCAGTGTAGAGCATCTCATGGGCTGCTTCTGGGTTGGCTGCGTCAAAGAGATCAATATCCCGATGGATGTCATGGAAGGTCGTTTCAAGAGCATCGAAGTCATTTGCCTGATCCTCTACTCTAAAAGAATTCGTCTGATTAAGCAGTGTCCTATAGAGCACAATTCGAACATTCTCTTTATGCCTTAAAGAATGGACAAGGTTGTACACCTTAATGGTTCGATAGCCATTCGTAACGGAGCCGCCAATTGTAGTAGAGATCGGATCACTTGGAGCTGAGCGGTGCAGGTTGCCAGCCTCATCGATGTATTCATAGACAGCTCGATAATAGTAAGTGCCACTCTCCATCCGCCCAGTGACACCGTTGATATTACCGGTAGAGCCAGTGATGTCATTTGATATCTGTGGCCGACGCAGAAACCCATTCTCAAAGACTTTATGACCAGAATAGGATTTCAGAAATCCGCCACCAATAAGCAGTTGCTCATTATGCTCGACGCTAGGAAGGGTGCGACGCGGCTTATGGCTTACCGTTAGAAGCGACGTGCTAAAAATAGCCTGGTCACCAGTGAGGTGTGCCCCAAGGTAGCTACTGCAGCCAATCAAGTGTTGGTCATCGTTTGATGCTTGAATTACAGGGGAGCAACCCCAGAACATATTGTACCCAAGGCCACCATTCGCGAGAGCAGGAAAATCGTTGTTTAGGTTAAACCAGTCAACATAAGGCGTAACCGCAACATCACTCTCATTGGTTTTAGCCACCAGTGAAGCTCGCTCACGCTTGTAGGTTGCCGCACTTGTGTCATCGAGCGTATCTCTCACTACGTAAGTTGCACCCGTCGTAAACAGCGGAGTGGTCCGGTCAGAGGTTTCTTCTGCCTTTGGAGAGATAGTTTCTGCGAGAACATAGTAAATTTGCAGATTGAACACCCATGGGTCGCTGACCAGTCCTGAGTTGTGGACAATCTTGTTCTTCTCGGTTGCAGCACCATCTGAAAGCTGCACTCGCATCGAGCGTATAGAGTTCGTCACCGGGTAGACACTGCTAGCACCATGAGGGTCATCCAGTGTCGTATAGTACAGTCGTATGTGTGTCGGCGAACCAGAGGCTACGGGCTCGTGAATCGCTGAGCCGTTAAGAATCCCTTTGTTGTCGGGGTCTGCAACGACTGAACCAAGCAGTGAAAGGCTCGCACCCGCTGCATCGATGGTCGCTATTTTGCCTTTTACAGTAGAATCAAGAACATTGAATCCCACCGAGTAGATGGCATTTGTGTCATCATCCGGGCCACGAGGTTGGACATGCCGAACGAAGTAGCCATAGGGGTTAGGTGTGCCCTTATTGAAAGCTTCAGTATTTCGAGCATAACTTGAGTGAGCAAAGTCGTAAGAACGTCCCGCCGAAGTCGTCAGCGTGTTGCTCCCTGAAATAAAGTACTCCTGCAGAGTGTGAGCATTCGTTCCTGTGTCTACTCGGTGAAAAATGGCGATTCCATCGACCGAGGTTCCACTTGCATGTCGATGAAATGCACACGCATCCCACGCGGCAAACTTGCCCGTTGCTACGAGCGAGGTTGTTGAAGATGGCAACTCACTGCCAAGCATACTGGACTCACCAGTATCGATGACGCGATAGCGAACATGAGTCGTATAGGTCGGCCCAGAAAGTGTTACCGCCTTGTTGTAGATGACAACGAACTTATCACCGATTGCAAATAGGCGAACACGGGGAGCGGCGTAGGCTCTTTCGTTAGTCCAGTTTGTGTGCGGCTGGAAAGTGTACTCAGCGATCTCGAGTCTTTCGCCGAACTCCTGCATGCTCGCATAGTCGTAAAGCTGCACGTAAATCTTGTAGGTCAGCGTGTCAGTGCCTGATGTCTTGCCTTGCCAGGATGGATCAACCTCGTAGTAAGCCGCTCCCATGAGGGCAAGACCACCAGTCCCACCAGTTGCTGTGTACGCAAGATCAGCCCGCGACTGAACCATTGAGGCGTCATCTCGAAGGATATCATTTCGCACAATTGTCGGGTCGCACGGTCCCTTATCAACCCAACTGCCATCCTCAAGTTTACCGTAGGCATTCTTTCCATCCATCAAGAGTAGCTCGTCACCATAGGTGGCAACCTGCTCACACTTAGTGAACTCTGTTCCTGAGCCTAGTGATGTGCTGTAGGCCACATTGGATGGGTTGTTACTGCTGACCTCTGGCGTCAGCCCATAACGACGTCGAAGCTCACCGGTCTTTTCGAAGCGAGCGTTCTGGATATCTGCCATTTCAGGCACATTGAGCGTTCGGTCAGAGGCTTTTTGATTAAGGCCTTTTTCAAACTTAAGGCTCAGTGTTTGCTTTGTAAGTGGCATCAGAAAACCCACAGACTGATGGTTGCATCGTAGGTATTTGTCTGCAGTGGAATATAGCTGAGTGGGTCAAGGTTTTCAGAGTCGACTATCTTAAGAACCACCTTCTCATTCGTCGAAACAACAATGTACCCGTTGAATGCGCGACCAAGGCCATGGCTAACACGCAAGGTAGTGCTACCCTTGAACTCCAGGTCTTTCAGCAGGCGACCGTTAAGAAGGGGGACTTCCTCCAGGGATACAAAGGCGTCCTCAACATCCTGAAAAGCTTTTGCCACTGTGTCATCGCCGTAGTGCGTGTTGTGGAAACGTCTCATGGGGTCTCCTAGCGAAAGAACACGTCGTGATAGAACTCTGTCCCATTGCCAACATCGACAATAGACTTAGCCTCTCCTGCATCCCTGCGACGAGCTGCTTGTTCAATGCGGAGCTTCAGGCGCTCAAGGTTCGATACTTCGAAGGCAATGTCACTTTCTTCTTTTGCCTTCACCTGAATGACAGCAAACGTTACCGCGTAATCCTCGTAGCCAGGAGGAATCCCA
>TARA_R100000655_G_scaffold3970_3_pt1 | contig 11627 bp, 6 predicted proteins | sample TARA_R100000655 | Tara Oceans TARA_R100000655 (sample SAMEA2622497) | marine metagenome | biome: marine biome (ENVO:00000447); feature: deep chlorophyll maximum layer (ENVO:xxxxxxxx); material: "saline water (ENVO:00002010), including plankton (ENVO:xxxxxxxx)" | depth 90 m
TAGCATTTAGCTTAGAAAGAAGGGCGGCATACACGTAAACGTTCTCCGCCCTCTTTCATTTTATTAATTTTATATTATTTTATATTATGGCAAAAAAAGAAACAAAAAAAGTTGAGGTAGAAACACCTCAAGTTGAAGAAAAAGTAGCAGTTAAAACTGCTCCGGTTGTAGAACAACCAAAAGTAAAAAAAGTTGAAACTAAAAAACCTAAGTGGGAAATAAAAGATAGAGTTTACTATTTAAAAAGTCACAGAAAACCTTTATCTTATATGTTAAAAACTAATGGTGTTTATTGGTTTGACGAAGAAAAAGGATACGAAAGAGAACTAAAGTATTGTGAAAATCAAAGAACATGCTTTGTTGACGAAATGAAAGGAGACCAAAGACTTTCTCATGTTATTTTTAGAAACGGTGCTTTGTTTGTAGAAAGACAAAAAACAGTTTTACAAAAATTATTATCTTTATATCACCCACACAAAGATAATATTTTTTATGAGCACAAACCTGAAATTATAGCTGAAGACGAAATAGAAGTATTAGAAATGGAAGCAGACGCTATATTAGCAGCTAGAAACATGGATATAGATATGGCAGAAGCTATACTTAGAGTTGAAAAAGGTTCTAGTGTATCTAAGATGAGTTCTAAAGAGTTAAAAAGAGATTTACTAGTATTTGCTAGAAATAATCCTGTTTTATTTTTAGAGTTAGCTCAAGATGATAACGTTGTTCTTAGAAACTTTGGTATCAAAGCAGTAGAACTTAAAATTATTAAACTATCTCATGATCAAAGAAACTTTTTGTGGGGATCTACTGATAGAAAAATAATGGTAGTTCCATTTGACGAGCATCCATATACAGCTTTAGCACATTGGTTTAAAACTGATGAAGGTATGGAAGTTTACAAAAATATAGAAAAAAGATTAAATAATTAATCACACGATAGTGGAGTAGCCACTTCGGTGGTTACTTTACTATAAAAAATAAATTATGATAAACATAGACACAGTATATCAAAGAGTTTTAGCTATAGCCAATAAAGAACAAAGAGGTTATATAACACCTCAAGAATACAACTTATTAGCTAATCAAGCTCAAATGCAAATATTTGAATCTTATTTTTACACTAAAGATAGAAGAGAAAAAATAGAAGCTGGTAAAGATGATGCTTACGATGAAACTTATATCACAGAGTTAATGGCTAAAAAATTAAAACCATTTACTACTATTGAAGATATAACTAGTGGTCACACCTACCCAACATCTGTTGGTAATAATCAAATTTTTCAAACAGGTAAAATATGGTACAATAATAGAGTGTGTCAATACTTAGAACCTTTAGAAGCGCAAAGAATAATAGAATCTAAAAGACATATAGCTTTTGGGCGAGATCCTTTTTACACAGACAATAGTGTCACAGGTAGAGACTTGGTAGTTTACGCCCCTTCACTTTTTGGCTCTACACCTGTAACATCTGATGTACAAGTTGAGTGTATAGTTAGACCAACACCTGTTGCTTGGGCTTACGTTGTTGTACAAGAAAAAGCTTTATACAATAGTAATTTAGCTGTTGATTTTCTTTTACACATATCAGAAGAAGATACTTTAGTTAATGTTATTTTAGAGTTAGCTGGTATAAGTATGAAAAAAAATGATTTAGTTCAAATAGCTTCTTCAAGAAATCAAATAGAAACACAAACACAAAATCAATAAATAAATGGGTATATTACAAACAAACGCTAGCAACTACTACGATAGTGGAGGAGTGCACGGCAATTATAGATTTATAAGTATGAGTGAAATTATTGACTCTTTTATGGCTACTTATGTAGGTAAAGGTAAAATATGCGAAAGCGTATTAAGTCAAGACGTAACGTTTCACGCGTTAAGAGGTATACAAGAGTTGAGTTATGATACTTTAAGATCTGTTAAAGATTGGGAAGTTGAAATACCTGACAGTTTACTTTTAGTTATGCCTATAGATTTTGTTAACTATGTTAAATTGGCTTGGAGTGATTCGACTGGAACAGAACGTGTTATTTATCCATCATCTAAAACATCTAATCCTTTAGACGTTTCAACTGCTACATCTCCTAATGTTGAAAGCTGGGGAGGTTGGAAGATAGACAGCGGTGATACAGATTTAGATTCAGATGAAGAGTCTGATACTTGGGAAGCTTACAAAGAAAATAGACCTGCTGATTATCAAGATGACGATTATGAAGACAACTATTATGATAGACTTATAGGTGAAAGATATGGATTAGATCCACAGCATGCTCAAGTAAACGGTTCGTTTTATATAGATGAATCAGCTGGTAAATTTCACTTTAGCTCTAACTTATCTGGAAAAACTGTAATATTAAAGTATATCAGTGATGGAATAGCTACTGATAAAAGCGGAGATACACATACCATAGACATGGTTAACACTCTTGTTCCTAAGTTAGCTGAAGAAGCTATATATAAACATATATTATATGGAGTACTAAGCGCTAGAAAAGATACTCCTCCTTATTTATTAGCACAAGTAAAAAAAGAAAGATTTGCTGAAACAAGAAAAGCAAAAATAAGATTATCAAATATAAAATTAGAAGAATTAACACAAGTACTTAGAGGCAAATCTAAGTGGATAAAACACTAACATATGCCAGAGTTAAAACGTAACTTCTCTCAGGCAAAGATGAACAAGGACATGGATGAGAGACTTGTTCCTCAAGGTCAATATAGAGATGCATTAAATATACAAATAGCTACATCAGATGATTCTAACGTTGGTGCTGCTCAAAACCTAAAAGGTAATGTCATAAGAAACAATATGGCTACTGAGTATGATAACCAAGTGTTAGATAAAGCAACTGGTTTAGCACCGTCTATGGCAAGTAACGCTGTTTATGCTTTACCTATATTTGTACCAGACACTTCTGCTGTTAATTTAACAAACCCTTATTTAAATGTTACTGGTGATATATTACCTGCTAATTTAGGTTTAGCTTCTTTAGCTGTTGGTAGAAACGATGCTAGATGGGTTGGTACTGGTACGTGTGTTGGTAGTATCGCTATTACTGATAAAGATAAAATATATTATATGGTCGCTGCTGGTGATATAAACGAATATCACGGTTACAATGTTTCTAACGCGGCGAGCACTAGAACTTCTTTAGAATCTTTTGGAATTCCTAGAAAAGATTACATCCTTGAATATGACACTATTACTGAAACTATAAAATACGTTTTTGTAGACATATATCACGTGCAACGCGTTAACACAACTAGCGTAGCTGGTAGTAATTCTATTTTTATAGACGAACAACCTAATCCAGGCGCGACTCCAACTTACACAGCCGCTGGTACTGTTAATGTTCATGGTATAAGACCTGGTATGGTTATTTATGGAACATTTGATGGTAAAGACACAAGTATAGAGGATAAAGTTACAGTTACTGATTTGATACATTTGCCTGGTATAGGTTGGCAAATATTTTTAAATAAACCAGTAAATGTTAATGCTGGAGATGTAGTTAATTTTCACGCTCCTAGAGTTTTAAACTTTAATAAAGATATTATTATAACAGCTATAAACGTTATTGATGATATGTTATTTTGGACAGATAACCACACAGAGCCTAAAAAAATAAATATAAAAAGATCAAAAGCTGGAACAGGTGGCGTAGAGTATTTATTTACTAATCTACCAACAACAAACGTTGGCCACTCTAATTATGGAGCAAGTAATATAGTAGGCGGTAATCCTAATGCTATATTTGATGGAGATACTGATTACTTTCATACTAGGTTAGTAACAGAAAAACCAACTGATAGAAAATTACAAATAGAAACAACAGATAGTAATACTAAAGTTGTTTATACTACTGAAGACCATATAACAGCTATAAGAAAAGCACCTACACAACCGTTAGAGTTAGAGATGTCTAGAACTAGAAATCCTAGAATAAATGCTAGTGGTGGTATAAATTCTTCTACAGCTACAACTACATTTAGTTTTACTGATACAGCTGGTATACTTTTAGAAGCTGGCGCTGAGTTTTCCATAGACTTTGATGCTCCTGTAGATTATAGAGAAGGAGATATAATAATATTAACTTATATTTTAGGAAACGAAACTGCCGAGTCTTTTGATGATTACGAAATAATGGCAGAAGTAATATCTAACAGTGTTACAGGTCCTAACGCTTTAGCAAGTACTGGTTTTATTATAAAGATAATGACAATAGAATCTAGTACGCCAGCAACATCTACATTTTTTTATGTTAGACTACAAGACGAAGATCCTTTGTTTGAGTTTAAGTTTGTTAGATTTTCTTACAGATATAGGTACGCTGATGGTGAGTATTCTGCTTTTGCTCCTTTTTCACAAGTAGCTTTTTTACCAGATACGTTTGAATATTTACCTAAAAAAGGTTTTAATTTAGGTATGAGAAACCAACTTAGAAGTTTAAAACTAACAAAGTATTTTACAGATCCTATAGTAGGCGCGGTACCTGAAGATGTTGTAGAAATAGATTTACTTTATAAAGAAACAAATAACCCAACTGTATATACTGTAAAAACTTTAAGACCTATCGATGGCGAAGATATGTGGCCTGATTTTAATGATCCAAATAATATTTTAAAAAGAGGAGAGTATGAAATAAAAACAGATCTAATTCACGCTGTTGTTCCTTCTAATCAACTATTAAGGCCTTATGATAATCTTCCTAGAAAAGCTTTAGGTCAAGAAGTTAGTGGTAGTAGAATAATATATGCTAACTATTTACAAAATTACGATGTAGAAGATCCTAAAATAGAGCTAGCGTTACATCAAGACTCTTTGTCAGAGTTAAATACAGATTATGCTTTACCTTCTGTAAAATCTATACGAACTTATCAAATAGGTGTTGTTTATAGTGATGAGTACGGTAGAGAAACTCCAGTGTTAACAAGTAAAGATGCTTCAATATCAATACCTAAAACAGCATCAACAACTAGAAACAGAATAAACGCTAGACTAGGTTTAAATACAAACGTACCAGCTTGGGCTAAATATTTTTCTTGGTACATAAAAGAAACTTCTACAGAATACTACACTTTAGCTATGGACAGATGGTATAATGCTGAAGATGGTAATATATGGATAACTTTTCCTTCATCTGAAAGAAACAAATTAGACGAAGAGACTTTCTTAATATTAAAAAAAGCTCATGGCGAAGAAACACCAGTTTATGAAAGAGCTAGATATAAAATACTTGCTATACAAAATGAACCACCTGATTTTATAATAACAGAAAGAAAAAAACTAGGTAGTCAAATTTTTGTTGGTACAGCTCCATCACCACAACAAGAATCAATACAGGCTGGAACAAATGTTGACTTTTCTGATAACTTTGGAGCTAAAATGCTCACTAATACACCAGACTCTTTATTTGTAAAATTTATAGGTCCAACTCAAGAAACAGACGAATACGAAGTAACTAATATTTTTGATGATGGTGGTATCGTTAAATTAATGTTAAAAAGACCTATGGGTCAAGATGTTGCTTTTTGTTCAGGTGTAGCTTCTAGTCAATTAAAAATACAATTGTTTGAACATGAAATAGAAACTAATAGACCACAGTTTGGTGGTAAGTTTTTTGTAAAAATACATAGAGATGCTACTTTAGAAAAATATGTATTAAGAACTAGTATAACTTCTGAACAGTTAGTTCCAACGTTAAGTAGTAAATTATATTATTTAAACAACAATTTTGATACTCAACCTTTAGGTTATGGTTCTTATCAAAAAGGTAGATATGGTGAAGCCGCGTCTGGATCTTTAGCTGCTGGTCCAACTTTACCAACAGGTAACGATGCTCCGTCAATACATCCTTATAACAAAGGCACAACTACAGGTTTTGTGTCTGATTATGATCATCATCCTTCTTATACTTGGGGTACTAATGGAGGAGGTTTCGGTATATTAGCTGCTGATCTTACAAACACAAACTTAACAGAAGGTCCTACTCATTTTATAAATTATAATGAAACTTCAGGTAGAAAATTTTGGGAAGGTGTTAGCGCAAGAATAAACTCACAAACTATGGCTAATATGTCTCCTGATTTTGCTTTCTTTATAGACGCTTGTAGTGCTTACGCTTTTACTGGTGGTGGAGATAATTCTAATACTAACCCTAAACAGCCTGATCAATTTCCAAATCCGTTAGACGATGGACAACATTATGGTCATGATGCTAACGCCAACGATATAGCTAATTATTCACCTGGTGTATTAAACTATGCTCCTGCTGGAATAACATCTAATATGAACGATGGACTTGGACAAATATCAAGAGGTATATGGAACGGTGGAGAATATATAGATATATCAAGATTACTTCCATGGGGTTGGAGTCCTAACACAGCTGTAGCTGTAGGAGCTTTTAATCACACAATACAAAACTTTGGAGGTCCACCTACTTTAGTAGACGCTGCTAATTTTATAAACGCGTTATGTACGCCTGGTACTCAATTTAAATTTGAAAGAGATCCTGTTGGAACTGTTTATACAGTACAAACTTATGATGGTTATAGTAATCATCCTCATGGAGCTGTGTATAACGGTAGTGCACAAAACTTTGTACCTGGTACACCAGAGCAAGCTGGATCTTGGGGTATAAGAAATTACAAAACAGAAGGACCTAATTCTCTTGTAGCTGATCAAGAACAATATGAAGGCGCTAACATGCGTCAACGTTGGACAATAAAAGTTAGTCCTGCTATAGGTAGCGGTCCTAGTGGTTACAGTCCTGATAAAGGAACTAGTAGAGCTTGGGATAATACAGGAGGCACTTCAGTTGCAGGTCTTTATCATGACATGTCTCCAGACAGCTTTGATACTATACAAATTCTAGAATTAAAACAATCAGTAATAGATATATCAGAAGGTACAAACAGTCCAGCTGTATGGGAGACAGAACCTAAAGAAGCTGTTGACTTAGATATTTATTATCAAGCTAGCGGTTTAATACCTTTAAAATTAACTGAAAAAACAAATGAAGAGTATCTTCCAATAGGAACAACCTTTTTAACTGCAACTTCACCTAATACAGTACACACTATAACTAGCTGGGATGAAAGCAACGACGGACAAACTTTTAACTTTACACCAGCGATTCCAGCAAATATAAATCTAGCTGACGGTGATGATGTATTTTTTACAAAAAGAGATTATTACTCTTTACAAGGCACAGTAGATACATCAACAGCAACACAAAATATATCTGTAACTACTAGTACAACAAATCCAGTTACTGGTGTTGTTACAACTACGACTACAAATACACCAGTTTTTGGCTCAGGAAGTACTAAGATGACATTGCATGGCTATAGGCAAACAGGTTGGCATTATAATAAAATGTTTAGAAGATATCATGTTTTAGACTGGAATAACTGTTGGTGTTTTGGTAACGGTGTTGAATCAGACAGAATCAGAGATGACTTTAATGCGCAACAAATGGACAACGGTGTTAAAGCCTCTACTGTTTTAGCTGAACCTGTAAAAGAAGAAAGAAGAGAGCATGGTTTAATTTATTCTGGTATATATAACTCTATTAGTGGTGTTAACAATTTAAATCAATTTATAGCTGCTGAAAAAATAACAAAAGAACTAAATCCTGTTTATGGTAGTATTCAAAAGTTATATACTAGAGACACGAACTTATTAACGTTATGTGAAGATAAAGTTTTAAAAATATTATCAAACGGTAAAGATGCTTTATTTAACGCTGATGGTAGCACTAATGTTGTATCTACAGAAAAAGTTTTAGGTGCAGCTGTACCTTATCAAGGTGATTACGGTATATCAACAAACCCAGAATCTTTCGCTGCTACACCAGGTGCTTTATATTTTGTAGACCAAATGAGAGGAGCTGTATTAAGTATGTTTGGTGATAATCACGTTAGACCTATATCTCAAACTGGTATGACTGATTACTTTACAGACTCGTTAAAAAATAGAACAGATGAAGGTTTTTGGAATATATTAGGTAGTTATGATGAAAGAAAAAGTGAGTTTAACGTTACGCCAATGTATAAATACTACAGGCATCTAGATGTTGCTGATAAGGCTACTGTTAGTTACAGTGAAAAAATAAAAGGCTGGACAAGTTTTAAATCTTACAAACCAGAACATGGTGTTAGTCTTAACAACGATTACTACACTTTTCACGGTGGGGAGATATATAAACATCATCAAGACGATGTAGACTATAATAGATTTTATGACGTTCCTTACGAATCTACTTTTACGTTAACATTTAACGATATGCCAGAAGCGGTTAAAAGTTTTAATACTGTTAATTATGAAGGAACTCAAGCTAAAGTAGATGAGTTTATATCAGCTACAACTACAGACGCGGCTGGTAATACATTAACAGATATAAATGATAACGAATATTTTAACTTAACATCAAAAACAGGTTGGTATGTAAATAGTATATCAACAAATAAACAAACTGGAGATGTTATTGATTTTAAAGAAAAAGAAGGCAAATGGTTTGGCGCTGTTTCAGGTGACGCTACAGATGGTATTATTTTTGGTTCAGACACTTATAACTTAGATCAATCAGAGTTTTCTGTGCAAGGTTTAGGTAACGCTACATTTAAATATAAAGAAGGCGGAGGAGGTACTGGTTATACAGGCCCAGCTCAAGTAATAATAAGAAACATGCCAGAACAAGATGATCCTTTATTTGGAGCTACTAATTACACTAGCTCAGCGGGATGGGATGTTACACCTGATAATACTTTTTTAAATTCATCTTTACCTTACACTGTATGGCGTCCAGGAGGTGGCACTAGTGGAGTTACATATGGTTACCCTTTAATTATTAACACGCAAATAGGTGATGTTATTCCTGCAGGAGTAGCTTACTTTAAATTATCTCCTAGAGCCGCTTTACAATCACTAAATCCATCACTAGGGCCTTTGTATGGTGGTGGAACACATTTTGGTTATCAGTTAAGAGCTGAAGATTTTAGCTTAGGTGGTGGAACGCTTGTTGTATCAACACCTTTACAAGTGGTAACATCGTGGTACGGTTTTACAGGTACAACACAATTATTTAGTTATACATGGCAACCTGGCAATGCTACTACTACAGCCGCTGGTCCATTAGGACTTGGTTCTCCTAATGTAACTAAAGTTATTATGTATGACATACATCCAGGTAGTACTGATAATATAGTTCAAGTAGAAGTTCATTACGATAGCTTTACTGTATCAGATCCAATAGAATATATAAATATAGATATAGATCATGTTTTACCTGTAGAGTTACAAAATCCTAGAAGTGTTGAAGTTTGTGTAGCTTATCCTTACTCTTCTAATCAAGAAACACCAGTTGCGACAGTTATACCTAATATCACTAAAACAATAAAACAACAAGGAACTAGAGAACAATAATATGGCACAAGTAATATATCCTAGAGAAAAAGAAATAGTAGGTACTAGCGGAAGCGCTGTAGAAACAACAGCTAGTGTTGTAACAGACGCGGCCGGAACAGCTAGATTAATAGAAGCTGCTGGTAGAGAAACAACTATATGTTGTTACACTGGTAGTATTATTGGTGGTGGTTTAACTATGGTAGCTGAAACTACATTCACAGCTAAGAGTGGTTATTGTTATAAACCAACACCGACCGTGACAATGCATAATTTAATTCAAGGTGGTTACGATTATACAAATTATTATAGTGCTAAAATTGTTCCTACATTTACAGACAACAGAATAACTTCTTTTAAAGCACAAGTGTTTTACGATCCACCAGAAGATAAATTTTTATTTCCAGATCCTAATTTGTTTTCTAGTTTTGATCATCTAGCTTTTGTAGATTACGAAATTAAGTTAGCAGAGGACGCTTTAACTAACACAATAACGCATGTTAGTTATAGAGAAAATTTAACTCGTTATAATCAAGAAACAATGGTTGTTGTTTATGGAAACGTCGGCACTAAATATAATATAAGAATACCAGAGTTTTCTTGGTTTCAAAACGACTGGGCTGTTACTAATAACTTTTACGATTTTAAACTAAATACATTCGCAGCTTTAAATGCTGATTCAATAAACACTGGAACTATTGGTTCTGATGGTAAAAATATTCATTATATAAAAATACCTTATTACAAAACAAACGCAGGCTCACACGTGTTTAATTCAAGAAGAGGTAAAAGATATGATATTGTTTTAAACAACTATGCTGGTTCAGCAATACATTCAAATGCTCCTTCTGTTAATGGTGATGCTAGTATAATACAATACGGATTACAACAGTTAAATATAGAAACAGCTAGTTACACTTCAACTATGACCGCTAAAGAAGATGCTATACAGTTACCAAAAGCTGTGCCTGGTATAAAAACACCTATAACAATTAAAAAACCTGTTTTTGTTAAAGCTGGAAATAGTGATACCTCTAACACCGTAGTAACACTTAATGACGAACATTTAGATTTAAAAGAAGGTATGCGTATGTTTAACATAGGTAGTACTAGTGGTAATACTATTACAGTTTCAAAAATACAAGGGAAAAAACTTACAACGTCAACAGCAATAGCTGTGCCTGATAATACAGAGGTTAGATTTGAAGAAAACGTAGATTTACATGATATAACTCTTACTGTCTACCCTTCAGGTGGAAAAACTTTATATATCACAAGACAACCAACTGTTGATGATATAGGCGGTTTTAAAAATACTGTTGTATTAGCTAATGGAGCAGTTAACGCTTCTACCACAGTAGTATTAGACTCAACAGCCGGTATAGTACCAGGTATGATTGTAACGGGTGAAGGAATACTTGATACAACAACAATATATGTATCTTCTATTACAGACGCCACAACTTTAGTTGTTAACAAAGCTATAACCATAGCAGATGATACACGATTAACTTTTACTGGAGTTAACAACAATATAGAAGTAATAGATATTCAAGCAGATGTTTTTGATGGTGGTGTTAGAATTAAAAGCACTTTAAAAGTAAACGAAATAAATGATGTATTTATAGGAGAAACTTTACAAGCAGACGCTAAAGGCCTTATATACGTTGATAACTTTCTTGTAGCAAAATAAAAAATTATGGCATTAGTAGATTTAGAATTTGAACAATCGTTAAATGTATCACTTCAAATAGGTGATTCAGCTTATTATGTAGATACTTCAGCAGCATATACTAGTAGTCAAAGTTCAGCTAGTGGTGTTAGTGGAGGCGTTCAAGTAAGTCAAAACAGTACTAATCCTGATTATATAGGAATAGTACAAGCTATAAGTAATGCTAGAAATTTACCACCATACACAACAGCTAATCCAGCACCTACAATAACAGTTGATACAACTTTACCGGCTAGCGTGTTTCACAATCATTCAGCTTTTATATTTTTTAGTAAAGATAATAAAGCTAATTTAAGTAGCATATTAGGATACTACGCAGATATTCAGTTTAAAAACGATTCAAAACAATACGCTGAAGTTTATAGTGTAGGTGTAGATACATTCAATAGTAGTAAATAAAGTGCAAAAAGTGTAACTATATATCAATAGAAAAGAAATAATAATAATAAAAAATAAATTATGTCAATAGGACCATTAGAT
>TARA_R100000655_G_scaffold35158_2_pt1 | contig 11619 bp, 18 predicted proteins | sample TARA_R100000655 | Tara Oceans TARA_R100000655 (sample SAMEA2622497) | marine metagenome | biome: marine biome (ENVO:00000447); feature: deep chlorophyll maximum layer (ENVO:xxxxxxxx); material: "saline water (ENVO:00002010), including plankton (ENVO:xxxxxxxx)" | depth 90 m
ATCTTTCATGCTAGTGGCAATCTTTTTCTTTTTGGATAGAGGTTAAGAGCCATAGCAACCGCTTGTTTTTGTGGTTTGCCTTCTTTTCTTAGTATTCGTATTTTTTTTGAGATGAGTCTATTTCTGCTCTCATTCTTGTAATCTGGCTTATATTTTGGAAAAGACATTATTTCGGTCCTATCCCAACCGGTCTGCCTTGTACTGCTTCAAGCGCTAATTCTTGCTCGTTTAGTTCGAGTTGTGATTTTTTCAATTCTAAATCTTTGTTTTTGAGTGCTAAGTTTATTGCAGCTTCTTCTTGTTTTAGCTTCAATTCTTGTGCTTTTATCTCGGTTTCAATTTGTAATTCTTGTGCTTGAAGTTGTAGTTTTTGTAATTCAACTTGTGCTTTTTGAGCTTGTACTTTCTCCTCAACTGTAGGTTGTGGTGGTTGAGGTGGTGGCATCATTGCAGGATTTGATATGAATGTATCAGTATTTTTATAACCAGCTTGTGCTATAAACTCACTAACTGCATTGTATATATTCTGTGGTTGCACTAATGTACCCATACCACCTTGTTGCACTAAAGTGCTTATAATTTGCATAATACTAGACATTACTTGCATTTTGCTTTGTTGTGAGCCACTTCCTACACCTACACTAACTGTGCAGTTTAGTTTTTCTTTCCATCTCGATACATCAATCGGTACAAATTTACCATTGAGATAAAACATTTTCTCACGATCCTCGTATCTCTGGACAAGCGAGTAGATGTTTCTGAATAAATCTTTTACCCCTGTTTCTGCAAAAATACGAGCAATAAGCTCGATTCTTTGTGTTGCTGACTCTGTTGCCGCTGATATCGCCCCAGAGGTTACATGAGATGTCAATACATCAGGATTCAGTCCTTGTGTCATTTTAGATACACCTGACCTTTCTTCTCTAATGCCATCTAAGTATCTGACCATATCGAAAGCATAAGGTTGTATTTGTGGTGTTGGTAAAGCAGTTACAGCATTTGGACTTCTCATTCTGACAATACCACCCGGTCTTGATGTCAATAAATCATCGAGTTCTACTTGCCCTGCTAAAACCGCATACCTTGCATTGTTGGTTAGATACATATTGTCTAACAGGTTTCTCATAATCGTTGATTTGATAAGCTGTATATCGCTTACAGTATCAGCAATACTCATGCCATAAAACTTATGTGGTATTGGTATTGGGCAGATAGCTGAGAAAGGAATCATGTCTATCTCGATATTGTCCAATATATAACTACCACCTTTGGTAATCTTTCTAAGTTCGGCAATCCCATCGCCATCGAAGTCGAGTCTTATGTAACACTCGTCAATCCAAACCTTTTTGTTCGGTCCTTCACCTTCTGATGGTGGTACTGAATCATCATCGTAGCTGAACCTTGCTAGTCTTTCCTCGTTCAATTCAGCTTCGGAACTCATGTAGCTTGGTATATCTTCGATTACTTTAGGATCGTAACCTTCTTGTATTAGCTCACTTACAGTCTTTTTTACTCTATGGCATACAAACTGAGCATCGTGTAAATCAACCGCCCTTCTCGACACCAAAAACTCCTCTGGTGGTACAGCTAAGACTCTTACTTGTCCGCTTGTTGTAGTTCTTTGTACTTTTACATCGTGGCTTTTGATTTCAGGGCTAATCATTATGCCATTTTCATCTGACTGTGCTTTTTGTATTAGTGTTTCAGTATGTTCTAATACTTCAAGATCATCATTGGCGAGTATGGCTTGATACTCGATTTCAGTCAGATTTGTGTAATCTTCTTTGGTAACTTCTGTTTTTTCTTCCCAATAATGCTTGATTATGCCTGTTTTGCTGATAAGTGCGTCTTTGAAAGCATCATACAGCACCTTAAAGCCATTATTTTGGCGCATAAAGACATAATTGACGTAATCGGTGGCTTGTCTAGCCATCTCGACATCCTCTGGTCCTTGTGGCTCAAATTCAGCGATGTTGTTGTGTGTAGTAAATATGCGCATAAGCGATGGCATAATATACTCAATCGTATCTCTAACATCTGTGGTAACAATCTCTGATCTGCCATCAATCTCATTGCCAAATTTCTCACCAAGATAATATTTCATGGCATCTTCTCTTTGATTTGAGAGTTCGCTGTTAGCATATCCTGTAGCTGATTGAATTTCTGTGCCTAAATGCGCAACTAATTCGCTTTCAGTCATTATTCTTGGTTTTTTTGCCATTTTTTGCCTTTTTTGATTGTAATTCTTGTTCTAGCTTGTCAATTCTTTCTTCTAACTCTTTGAGTTTATGTGCAACAAGCGATGGTGATGTAATGAGTTCTGCCATTTTTTTAACTAATCTTTGAATATGACAGGAACTGACTCTGTTTGTTGTGTTTTTGGGTTAAGTCTAAGGACATGCTCTTTACCTTTTATTTTTCCTTTAAAATCTTTATGAATTTTTTTATATTGATTTCTTGTCAATAGAGCATGACCTCTTTTAAGTGCTAATCTTGCTAAAAATCCTACAAGTGGTGCTGCCATACCTATCTCCTATTTTTTAAATGAAACATTCGATTTTAATAAATCTTTTGTAATTCTGGCTTTTGTTACTCCAGATTCATTTTTGATTTTACTAAGAGTTTTTTTCGCTTTGCTCATATTTTTAAATGGCACAGCAAAACCCTTTCCATCTTTGTTAAATCTAACTGTATGTGATACTTGACCTCTAAGTTCTGAATAACCTTCTCTGGTATTAACTTTTTTTGAGGTTCTTGGAAGTTTTGATTTATTTTTTGTAATTGATTTTGCAGCTTTTTTGAGTGCTGATCTTGCTGCTAGTCCTACTAATGGTCCTGCCATATTTATCTCCTAAATTTACTTGGTTTGAGCAAATCTTTTCTTCTTTCTGAGTTCATGCCACGAATCGGTTGTCCACCCATAGTATTCATTGTATTCATCAGCTTTCTCAATTCTTTTTCTTTCTGAAGTTTCAGCAAAGCTTTTGGTTCTTTCCTTCGTTTCGGTTCAGTTATAATCATACCTGTGTATGGTGTTCTTCTAAATTTATCTGCCATATTTATCTCCTAGACTATTGCTACTTTTGGTCCTAAACGACCTTTTTTGTTCCATTTTGATGTTTCTGTGGTTGAATGTCTTAGACTCATCACTCCATATCTGGTCGCTGACATCAAATCGTCTTTGAGTTTGACAATTTTGCCATCTTTTCGGTGATAGAGTCTGTATTCATCAAACCAATCGTATAATGTGTTAAATACTTTGAATCTTCCTTGCTCCATACGAGTAAGCATATCCATAATTCCTGCTTCAACACTATTGCCACCCTTTTTCTCACCTAATGCTGGGGGATTTTCAAAGTGAAAGGGTAGCATATTTACATTTGCTTGGCGGTATTGTTCCGCCAGAGTAATTCCTGATCCTTTATCATGCTGGTAGCCATCGTGAGGAAAAGCTATTGGAATGTAATGACTACCTTGTCTTTCGTTGATGTGTGTTGCATGATAATCCGGTGTCTGTTTAGACATTTTGTAACAATCATAGATATATACAATGTCCTCATCACGATCCCAAGCAACCCATACGACTGCGGTTGGATGGTCGTAACCAAAATCAAGACCTGCGATTCGTGCAAAGTGGGTTGGTATTGCGAAAGGTTCACAAGTCAAGCTGTCCTCTGCGACAGGAAATACAAGTCCACTACCAATCATCGGAATACCTTTAGATCGCATATCCCTTTCATGTGGTGGCAGAGCAGCTAAAATCTGTTGTTTCATATCCTGAGTTAAATGTTCAGCATCTTCCCAACCAGCAGTTACCAAACCTTGTCCCGGTCTTAAATCGTTAGTAAAGTTTTGCACAACCTCTGTCATGCCTGATTCTGGGGTAAAAGTTAGGTAAACCGCCCCATTTTTATCCAAAGTCCTCGTTATACATTGAGAATAGATATCCTGTGGTGGTTCTTCGTCTAGCCAGATTAAATCCAAACTCTCACCCATAAACTTCTCAGCGCCCATCTCGTATGCTTTGAAGGCAACCCTAGACCACCCACCTGTTTTGTGTTTTACAAGAACTGAGGAATGTGCGTTTGGCACTCCGGGTTTTCTTGTCGTTTCACCAATGAGATGTTTGGGGATCGAACCTTGCCCTTTATCTCTTGGGTTGTCAGGTTGCCCAAATAATTCTTTTTGACAGATATCTCTAGTGGTTTCATTACTCGCACCACATACCCATGCCCTAATAGGTTTATCGTATTTTCTTCCTTCCCACCAATCCGGGTATTCACCAGTTAAATGAATAGCAATCTCCATAGCCCCCACATAAGACTTCCCAACCCTATTCGCTGCCATCAATAGTCTTTGATTAGCTTCCGAGCCTAAATCGTGGAAGTTCTTTTGAAATTTATAGGGTTTGTAATATTTGAGCTTGTTTTCTTCTTTTCGTTTATTAAGAGTGTTTAGAATCTCTTGAATTCTGTGGTTGTTTTGCATTTCTTAAATTTTCGTTATATTGCTCTCCTCTACCATTTAATGCTTCATAGTTACCAGCATCTATCATTCCAGCAGGAGAGGTGTGAAAAAATTTGAAAGTAACAACATCTTTTAAAATATCATCTATATGCCCAAAGATTTGGTCTCGTGAGTCTTTATTAAAAATCTCAAAATCATTTCTATCATCAAAGAATTGTTCATTTTCCATCTTTTTGATGGTTTTATATACATCTAAAAAACTTTCTTTTTTTTCTGTAGCATCTAATATCAAACTAAAAATTCTTTCTCTGTATTCTTCCCAATGGTCGGTGCAACCCATTTGGTCTACAAATGTTGGTGAATGTTCCCAAATTCTAGCAAAAATATAACCTCTTATCATTGATATTTTTTCTTCTAGCGTCATTTCGTTTTCCTATCGTTATTCTTCATAAAAAAGGCATAGTTGTCCTTAGTTTCGATTATAGTTTTTTTAATTATTGTTTGCAATAGCCCACATATAAATTGGTTTAGTGTTAAGGTAAAAGCAATATTTCCGATGAGAATAGGGATAAGACTATTCCTATATTTATATCTGACTTAGGGGGTTGCCTACCTGACCTACTCATGCTCTGGTTCTACGATCTGGTTTGCTAGTACCAAACATAGTCCTTGCTCAACCCTAGTTTACCATACTGTGTCATTAAGGTAAAGAAATATAATTGCAATTAAGGTAATTATTTATCTTGTAGTTAAGGTATTGACATGCTACAATTAGGTGAGGGAGAAATTATATTTGGTCTAGCGCTAGACTAGATGAGATCTAAAGATATTCCGGGCTAACCAGATTAATGATCTCAGATTGTTAGAAATTTCTAGCAGCAAAAGAGTGTGTGTCAATTATAGTCTTTTTACCTAAACGACATGAGATATTATTACTAACTTGGCTAAAGAAGAACGAATCATAATGCCTTTTAAAATCTAGTTAATCTAATCTAGTATCTCTTATATCTCTATGTGTAGAATATCAATGAATTAGCCCCTTTTTGGCGATTCTGATGGCTATTACCGGGCATTATTTTTTATTGGACATGACAAACCATAAGCTATTGTGATCTGGGTAATTATTTTGTTATTAAGGTACGATATATCTTGTAGTTAAGGTATAATATAGTATAATACATACATAAGGAAATAATTAATTGGATGTAGGATCATCCGGGAAAAACAAAGGAGTCAATTATGGCAGAAAACAGATACGAAACATTAAGTGCTTTTGAAAGGGAGCAAACTTTACATCAAGAGAGAGTTCAAAGCGATTTGACTAGAGATATAGCTGATCTTAGTGAATCTTTATCAAATGGTAAAATTTCTGAAATCCAAGCGATAAGAATACTAAAGAATATGTATGATTATGAAATGGAAGAAAGAGAACTTACTTACGATATGTTAAACAAAATAATTAATAAGGAGTAAATAATGACAAAAAACAAAGACTATATTGAATGCACAGGTGATAGTGATAAATTACAAGATTGGGTAGATTACCATGATGGTTGTAATCCAATAGACTATCTTCGTGCAATATTGAATGGAGAAATTAAGACAGAAGTAATGATTGATTCTATTCTTTCTTTTAAACATGAGGACAAATCTGTTTCAGAAGAATATTTTAAAGAGATGTGGAGAAAATAATCTACAGATAAATTAACAAAACAAACGAGGAAAATATGTTTGACAAAAAAGTAGAGAAATTTGCAAGAGCAAAAAAAATATATGTTGGTTCTTTTGTTAAAGACCAATATCAAAAAATTCATGCAACATTGAGAAGATATAATGTGTATGGTTATCAAAAATGCAGAGGTGGTATCGAACTTTGGATTAAGGTAAAGTATCGTAAACTTACTGCAAAAAAAGGTAAGGAGCAAATGTCTTTAAAGTTTGCTGACCAATCACTTTGTGATATTGACAAAAATTATGTAATTAGTGTCATGGCAAATAGATATAAAAGACACATTCAAGACCTTATAGACAATCATCAGAATTTTATTGATTCTGAGGATGAAAGGATTGAAAAATGCAAACAAGACACTATACAAAGAAAGAAAGTTGTTGATGAGTATGAGAAGATATTGAAACAATGTGATATTAATGCAGAAAATTATCATTGGAAAGTCGATAATGACCTTAACATAACTAATCGACCTTTACTTATTCAAGACCAAATCGAACAAGAAGAACAACTGTACTTGTAGTATTTTGTCTGATTACATAGCCCATATATTAACTTATATGGGCTATTTTTTTACCATGAATAAATGACACCACTTGCCAATATTATCGTGCCAACTGCATTAATCAATATGATTGAATAGTCTTTCCAAAGCACACCAACCCATAACCACCCTAATACACCTATAAGTTGAATATATAAGTTCAATGGGTAGATATTGAGTGCAGTTAGGCACAATCCACTTGATAAGATGATTGAGCTAGTCCACTTTAGTATATTCATCTTCTGCTTCTAATATCGCAAGTCCAATTTGATAAGCAATCTGTGGCACAATCGCATTGCCTAGTCCTTTAAGTCTGTCCACCCTATCGGAAACCCCATGAGCCACTCTACCCACATTGGGTTCAGATGACCACCACGAGGTTTGTCTGTGTATGCCACTTCTGTTTCTAAATACTTCTTGTGATGAAGTTTCTCCATGTTCTCTGTCAGTTTCATGTGCATACCTATCGCTGATCTCGGAGTTGGCCACATCTTGTTTGGTTTCTCCGACTGACTGTCTGTTACTGCTGCTGGTAGACTCCATCCGTGAGTTCCGTTTATCATGCTCGGACTTGGTTGTTCGTAATTCGCTGATCTCTTGGTTGCTCTCGGAGTCGGCCACATCGCAACTCTCTCCTCTAGTTTTGCTCCCAAGAATCCTCTCTTGTCCACTCTTTTCTTTACTGTTTCTGTTTTTTCTGCCATTGCTGCCGATGATCTTGGAGTCGGCCACATTTCTTGTGGTTTCGGATAAACCACTTGCTCCCTGAGAGTCGAGTGTTCTGTTCTCCCCTTGCGATTCTTGTCGTATTGTTTCTTCAATGCTTCTTCGCTTCTTGGTGGAAGTGAGTCCATCGCATTTGGTGTTTGCCACATCTGTTGTGGTTTCCACTCTATCTCTTGAATTTGTGTCATCTCCTGATCGTATTTTATTTCTTTCAAATGTGGTTTTATCTTCTCCCAATCCTCGATTGAGGGATGACTGAACCCTGATTTGTCCTTCCTGAACCAATGTTCTATCGTGGTTTTCTTGATGTCTGTTTTCTCCGAGAGTATTTTTATCGTTGTTTGACTCCTCAGATACTCCACAAACACTTCTTGGCTCGGTAGATTCGGTCTTGTTACCATTACATGATCTTTGTATTGCTCCATTAACTGTGGATTCTGCATAATTTCTTCCATCATTACTTGATCCACCAAACATATTTGCACTATTTCTCCTGATGATCTTACTCCTTTGCCCTGTAAAAGTTTGGTAGCGTGTTTCAAAGAGTCCTCTTTGCTGTCCATTGTTGTAGGTGTTCTCCACATTCTGTTGTGTACTTGTTCTCTCAGATTCGAGCATCCGCCCTTGTTCGCTTTCTCGCTTCTCTCCTCTGGTTTCCTTACATCTGTCCTGTGATCCATTGTGCTTGGAGTAGCCCACATCTTTTGACCTCTTTCTCTGAGTCCTTCTGATATCATCACTTCCTCGTTCAGTATCTTTCCCCCTTTTCCATTCGGTCTGCTTCCCGGATTCGCTGCTCTCGGAGTGGGCCACAATCCAGACTCTATATCTTTGGTGCGGGGCATTGACTGCTGAAGCTGGAATAATAAACGATTGGACTTCGTAACCTTCGTTTTCCAAGTCAGTACACACTTGCTCGAATACCATGCCCTCTTGGATTGAAGTAAGATTCCTGACATTTTCGCCAATAACCCATCTTGGTTTCGATGCTTTGATAACTCGTAACATTTCTGGCCAGAGGTGGCGATCATCTTCTGTACCCTTTCTTTTACCTGCGACTGAGAATGGTTGGCAAGGAAAGCCACCGCACACAAGTCCAATTCTTTCTGATCTTTTCGGTTCATAATTTTTAATATCTCCTGTAATTGGTACATTCGGAAAGTTTTTTGCCAAAACCTTCTGACACCATTCGTTATTTTCTACAAATTGGACTGTTTCAAATCCACCTGTACTCTCTAATCCTAAACTAAATCCACCTATGCCGCTAAATAAATCAATAACTTTCATGTATCACCTATTTTAGATAATGCGGATATTTCAATATTTTGTAATTTTTCGAGTAAATCATGGTAAAAATCTTTGTAAATTGAGTAATTTTTTCTTGTTAATCCGATCATTTCTCTACGATTATTGTCATCATATATAAAGTTACCTGAGTTATCACAATGCACACATTTAGTAATTTGGCTCAAATTTGCTATAAAACCTTTGCCATTACAGATTGGACAAGCATTTTCTATAACTTCTCTCATTGCTAAATTTATAAATTTTTGTATTAAACTCCTTTGATGTCCTATAGTCGTTTTGTGTTGTAATTTTTTGTCTTTTAGTAAATTTATGAAATTGTTATAAGTTTGGTAATACAATTCTTGTGATATTAAAGACCTTGCTTTAGAGTTGTCAGCATATTTTGCTACTAGAAGGTTGTATTCAACACCAGACAAACCCCTTGTGCCGAGATAATGTGCTATATCTTCTGGTAAAACTGCATCATGGTTTTTACTCGATGGCTCTAAGCTCATAGATTTAGCAGTTAATAATTTGATAATCTCAGCTTTCATTATCTAGTTGATCTTGCAACCATTCCCATAATTCTTGTTGTGTGCCATGTTTCGACTCCCAATCGAAAGGTGAGTGATGATATGAGTCATTTGATGTCAAATGATGGTATGCACAGAGTGTAATCCATTTACGAGATTTGAGGGATGTTCCGGTGTTGTGCGCAAGACCACGAAGATGATGAATTTGAATATTATCGCCCATCAACCCAAGCTCCCTTCGACACACACAACACCCAACTTTTTCGATAGCAAGAGCATATCTTTTTTGTAATTGTTTAGATGGTTTTTTTGCCATTCAAACATTATAACATTAGTCTTGATAAGTGTTCTCTCTTTGTACTTCTGCATAATAATCTGCTAAAACATCCCATTCGCTTTCAAGATTGTCTAATAATTGTTTCGCAAGATCGTATGGACAACCTACATCTACTAATTTTGCAAGGGCATGGAAGCGAGAATATTCCTCTGGTTCAGATTTTATTTCTTCAATCACATCAAGTGCATCAAAATAATAATCATTAAAAACTTTGCTCATTCTTCAATCTCCAAACTGTACTCAGCAAACTGTTTTGTACCTGTTTCGTTATCAACCATTTGTGTTTTAATTTTATATCCTTGTGCTTTCAAATCACTAATTCTAGCACTCAATCTAAAACAATTATATTTTTTTAATGCTCTTAAAGGGTTGATTTTTCTACCTTTTTTGAGGTCTTTTAGTATCAATTCACATTGTGTCGCCATAATTTTCTCCTGTTTTTTTTCATTTGCTTAGTAAGATTAATGAAAATATAACCGCACATAAGCAAAATCCTGTTAAAAATATTATAAACTCATACATTTTTAGTTTCCTTTGTTGTACCAATCCTTTTCTTTTCTTGTATTCGCACTAATAGTCCGCCAGATATCTAGCTTTGCCATTTCCAAATCGAGTCTGCGCTTATATTTTTTGTGTTTTTCGATAGCTTTAGCAACTTTTTCTTTCGCATTTATAACCTCAATGTTGGTGTTTGCCATTGCTTCTCTTTGTCTTTGTGTGCCTTCTATTTGACAAGCATGGAGATATTCTTGATCCAATATTTGTTTCGCTTCTTCTTTTAACAGAAACAGCTCCGCTTCTGCTTTGGCTTCTTCTTCGCCAAGTTTTCTAATAAAAGCACATTGTTTTTCGAGTTCTTCTTCTGATAATCTCAGTGTCATTTTTTTAATCCTATCAATTTATTTTTGATTTTGTCAGGTAATTTAACAAAACTCTCTTTGGTTTTATGGTTTTGATATAACTCTGTAAAAATTACTAATTTCTGCTCAAACTCTTTCTCTGTTGATTTTCTTAGTGATTTCCTACCCATGATGTCGATAATTTTGTTTGCTAAGTCATCGTTTAATGGTTTTCTATCAAAGAATTTTTGGAATTTTTCTCTCAAATTGAGGTCTTGTTTTTTAAGATGTTTGATTAAGTGCGCTGGTACTTGTGGCTTCCATTCATCGACTTTGCTGTGTTCAATAAATGCCACCACCAAATCCTGATAATCGAAATCTCTAAGTGCTGCCCAAAATACAGCTTTTTGAGTCATATTGTACTTGGGTTGGCTAGGATATGACTCATCTATCCTTCGCATCAATGTTTTAAATTGTTCTTCTAACATTATCTCCTCGCCTGATCCGGGATATTGTTAGTTATATATTATTAATATAATTATATTATATATATTATATATATATATATTAATAATAATATAACTACAATGTAAAAGTAAAGGTTGAATTAACAACAATATTGTAGTAATTTGGAATTGCTAGATGATGATTTGAGTAAAAATCTAAATGATCTGGGGGATTTTCACTTAGGGTATCATCATCTAGTCCTAGATATCCCAGACAAAATAATTCCAGATCGTAAAAATAAGGAGCAATTATGCCTAATTTAACCTACAAAGAGGTTTGGGATGTTTTGTCAAAAAAAGATTGTACACCACATCACGAAATTATACCTCTTAAAAAGCCAACAAAAGATGGCAAAACAGAACTTACTTACATTTCTTGGACAGGAGCTTGGAAAATGCTGATGGAAAGTTATCCACAGGCAACTTATGAGTTTCCAGAGGAGAAAGTGTTGCCGAATGGTTCAGTTACTGTTTTTTGTGTAATAAAAATCGACAATCTTTCAAGAGAAATGTGGTTGCCGGTTTATGATAATTGGTATCAAAGCATAACTAACCCCACATCTGCACAGATCAACAACACAAGGATGAGGTGCTTTGTTAAATGTGTCGCTATGTATGGGCTTGGTTTATACATCTATGATGGCGAAGATT
>TARA_R100000655_G_scaffold11797_5_pt1 | contig 11599 bp, 24 predicted proteins | sample TARA_R100000655 | Tara Oceans TARA_R100000655 (sample SAMEA2622497) | marine metagenome | biome: marine biome (ENVO:00000447); feature: deep chlorophyll maximum layer (ENVO:xxxxxxxx); material: "saline water (ENVO:00002010), including plankton (ENVO:xxxxxxxx)" | depth 90 m
CATTAACTTAGGCCAAAGTTGGGTTTCTGATGAAGGTATTCAACACCCTAGCACTTGGGGATTGTGGTCAATGGAAGAAAGAAAAGCGGCTGGAATTGAAGAAATTGTTCTACAGCCATTGCCTAATCAAGAATTATATAGTTCATTTCATAATGCAGATGGAAGTGTTAACTCTACGGCAAAAAATTTAGCTGATGTAACATCAGATGGTGTAACAACTTACGGAGTAAAGACAACATTAAAAAATGAAGTGAAGAAACAGCAACGCCAATTGTTGTCAAAAACAGATTGGGCTGTAATTAGAAAAACAGATAAAGACACAGCTATCCCTTCTAACATTCAAACATGGCGAGATGCAATAAGAACAAAAGCAACAGAGATGGAAACAGCGATTGATAATGCGGCAGATACCGATGCGATAGAAGCCTTGTTTATTAAAACCATAGCAAATAATGATGGAAGTTTTACAAAAACTGGAGTTCTTTATGAATGGCCTGAGTTAGAAGAATGAAACAACCTAAATTATTTGGAGAACAAATATCAAAAGACTTAGCATTATTGGGAAAAGATTTAGCTAAATTTTCTGCCCATCTAAAGACCCATGAATCTGTCTGCCAGGAACGATGGCAGTCAGTAACAGGCAGATTAAAACGTATTGAACTAGTGTTAATGAGTTCGGCTGGAGCTATAATTCTTTTGTTATCTGGAATAATTTGGAAGGGATAAGGATGGACAAGATTTTACGCTGGTGGGAAAACACTTTTGGTGGCCGATCTGAAATTTGGAATATAGACTATGGCAAAATTATTATTATTGGTCTTCTTATTTATCATATGTTTTGGCAAGATTAATTCTTCTCATTCAGAGGAAAAAGTCTTTGCTGGCTGGATTCTGCATATGTTTTTGTCAGGCCAGTTGAAAGAATACACCCCCAGAGGGGGCATGGCTGAGTGCTTAAAGGTAAAACGTAAAATACTGCGCTCTCAAGGAAAAATGCACGTTGGTGCTAGGTGGGAGTGCAAGCAAGGAAAGTTAAAATTAAGGAAATATGATGGTGGAACATCAGGCGAAAAATGGCTTCCAGTTGAACATTTAGGAAAATAAATAATGGCAGATAATATTAGCGTGAGCGACACTTCTGCTATATCGATGCCCATCAGGAATTTAATTTCTATCGTGGCGGCTGTGTCTGTTGGTGTTTGGGGATATTTTGGAGTTGTAGAAAGGTTGAATCGCTTAGAGACTAATGAGCAGTTAGTGCGTAAAGACCTCAAAAATGGACTAGGTGGCTTGAAAGTTGATATTGAAAAAAATAATGAATTTCGGGTACTACATCCTAGAGGCCAGTTAGGGACTAGTGCTTCTGACCAAGAGCAATTTCTTTTAATTGAGGCGTTGGCTAAAGCGCAAGAGAAAATACAAGAACGCATCGAAGCTGGTCTTTCCAATGGTGTAAACATTAAACGCCTTCGAGAAGATGTGAAAATTTTAAGGGGCGATGTTGAAAAGTTAAAAGATAAAGCGCGGGGTATTAATTAATGGTCGATCCCATAACCATCGCGGCTGGGTTTGCTCTAGCAAAAAAGAGTATTGAGGTTTGTAAGTCAGCCTTGGAAACTGCGGAGGATGTCCAAGGGATTGCGGGTCATCTTGACAACTTGTTTGAGCAAAAAGACAAAGTTGAACAGCACGTTGCAGACGCTAAGAATAAACCACAGAGCGCAATGCAAAAAGCGATCGCTGAAAAAACGGATGGTGATAATTCTGATACTTCATTGAGTGCAATTACCGCTGAGGTGCTTGAGCGTAAGAAGCTGGATAGAGCGATTTTGAATTTAAGTATTGCAATTAACAGCAAATTTGGCGAAGGCACGTTTGACCAAATATTGCAACTGCGCGAAGAACGGCTCAAAGAAAAGAAAGCCCAGGAAGAAAAAGCAAAGGCGTATTTAGCAAAGAAAAGAAAAAAAGATAAGATCTTCTGGGATTCCGTTTGGAAAGCGATTTGGCAATTAGCGATTGTACTGTCAGTCGTTGGCATTATTGCGTGGATAATTCTAAAAAACTGTAAGAGTTGCTAAAATGGATGGTTCTGTAGACATAAAACTCCTAGCAACTATTGGTGGCATTGTTGTCTCAATGGCTGGCGCGGCGGCAGTAGCTAAGAGCCAAATAGCTAGATTAACTGAAATGCTGAAAGACGTTGAAAAACGCTTGCGTGAGTCAGATAATCGAGTTGATAAAATAGATAACAGCATTGCAACAAATGAGCAGCGATTAAATGTCATCGCAAAAATGATGGCTCCAGATGTTATGGACAAGACAAGTCGATTGTCTGAGAGGCACACAGTTAAATTAGAATACATTGAAACTGCTATTAAAGAATTAAAATCTAAATGATTGGTATAGCAGTTGTTAGATATTTAGAATTAAAGGGAGTTGATTATGTTAAGCCTTTTAGGTTCTTTGCTAGGATTTGGCACTTCTTTTTTGCCAAAGGTTATGGATTATTTCCAGGACAAAAGCGACAAAAAACACGAACTTGCAGTGATGGAAGTGCAGATCAAACAACAAAAAGAACTGGCAATACAAAAACTGGAAATGGTCAATGTTGAAGCGGATATTCGAGAAGTTGAGGCATTACAGAAATCGATGCAGCCTACAGGGGTTAAATGGGTGGATGGCCTTCGCGGTTCTGTTCGTCCTGTTATCACTTACGCTTTCTTCCTGCTCTTCTGTTTCGTTGAAATCTCCGCGTATCTCGCTCTCACTTCCCAAGGGATATCTGGATTGGATGCGCTCAATGCCGTCTGGGATGAAGACACCAAAGCTCTCTTTGCAGCCGTCATCGCATTTTGGTTCGGAGGTCGGGCTATCAGTAGAGCGAAAAAATGAGAATAAATGAGATAGGTTTAAATTTAATCAAAACATTTGAAGGATTCCGTTCTGAGCCGTACTTCTGCTCCGCGATGGTTCCCACCATTGGATATGGTAGTACTTGGAGCTTTGATGGCAGTCGTGTTACCTTACACCACTCCCCGATTACTAAAGATGAGGCCGAAATCTTACTTTTACGAGAAATCCGTAATAGCGAGAAAGCGGTGGATCGTCTTATCAAAGTCGAATTAAATGAGAATGAACATTCTGCGTTGCAGAGCTTTGTTTATAATCTGGGGTCTGGGAGATTGCAGTCAAGTACACTGAGAAGGAAAATTAACAGGGGAGATTTTGAGGGGGCAGCTGATGAGTTCCCCAAATGGCGTAGGGCTGGCGGCAAAATCCTCAAAGGGCTAGTGTTGAGGAGAGCGGCTGAAAGGAAATTATTTTTATCGTGAAATATTTTGTAACATTATTTGTCTTATTATTTCCAAGCTATTTACATAGCGAACAACCGCGTTTTCAAAAGAAACTATTACCTATGTTTTGTATGCCGCTAAAGGCGTTTCAAGAAGGTCAAGAACAAGTGGGTGAAGAGCAATATGTTTTTGGGGTTTTAAAAAATAATCCGCATTTACTTTTTGAAATTTATAAAAATAAAAATTTAGACAACCCAACATTTTCAGCAACCCTTCGCCAAGGGAACGAGATTTGTGTCCTCATTGCTGGCACAGAAATTTTACCTGTTTGGTGGTTTGAAGAAAAATGTCTTTGAATTTAGAAGAGCATTGTCCGTGGTGCGGGGAGTGGACACGCTATGTGATGGTAAGGTCTCATTACGAATGTCCTCGCTGTAAGCGTCATGTCCTGGATTGTTGTGATGGTGAGCAAAATGTTTCACATGAAACAAATAACGATTAATTTTTTTTATTTAAAATCATGCTATAATTATTAATGTTTTTTAAATTTGTCTCATCTGTTTTTAAAATAGGTTTGTTGTATTTAAACTTTTTATAATCACAGTGATGATGCCACCTGTTAAATTTCCAAGCAACTCGACAGATATCTGGGTGCATATCTTCAATCATTTGTGATTTTTCTTTTGTTCCATTTACATAAATTGTTGTAGTATTCCCGCCTTTCATTTTCATTGTACTCATTTTCCCTTGCAAAAAAACATTTGTTAATAAGGTGCAATATCCCATTTTTAAAGCTCTAATGCAAAGATCAGTGTCTTCATTATATCTGCCACGCCAACGTAAAGGCAATTTGTTGTTAATTAATAAACAACTATAAACTCTTGTATTAAATTGTATTGGTGGTCTAAATTCGTGCCAATGTAAAAAATTAGCATAATTAAACCCACTAATAAAAATATTTGTATATCGTAAAATAAAATCTTCAAGAATATAAAATGGATCACCAGAAAAACACTGTATTTTTTTATTATTGTTAAATCTTACAAAAGATTCAATGTTATCATCTAACACCCAATGGTAATCAAATCCTTGTTTAATTGAGTGATCCCACGCAAAATTTCTTGCTGGTCCACTTCCTGTTTGTAAATCTTTGTCATTCCAAAATGTGTCATATTCTTTTTTATATTCATCAGGTAAAATTAATAAATTTTTTTCATTAATAATTTTTTTGTATAAATTATATTCGTTTTTTTCAACAATTACTTTATATTTAACATTCATTTTATTTAAAATTTTAGAAGTAGGATTTTTTTTATATCTACCCTTACTGATAATGTAGATAGGAAATCTTGGATGTTTGTTGCCAGAGTAAAAATAGTTAGATGTTTTTTCAATTAGCGGATACCACGACTGTTTTTCTGTTTCACTCTGATTTCCATCAATAAACTTTTCACCATTGTAAATATATTTTTTTACTTTTTCTTTAAAATCTTCATAGTCATCTTTGCAACGAAATTTGAATTTGCAGGTTATTTCTGCTCCATCAATTTCAGAATTATTATACTCAGGCATATTTGTATAATGTTGTTCCCAATCTTTTAATAACTCATCTTTTTTAAATAAAAATATTTGTTCTGGAGATTTAAGTTTTTTATTCATAATTTTTTACAATATTTGATTTAAGCCATAATCGGGGTCTATTGTTCCATAAAGTTGTTTTGACGGATACATAATCAAGATTTCTTAGAACTTTATTAAATTTTCTACTCGCTAAACCTTGGTCATAAATTTCTGTAGATAAATTATTTTGTTGTTTATATTTAATAAAATGACCTACTGATTTGGTATTAAATGAATTGGCTAAAAACAAACATTTTGGTTCTAAGGTTTCAATTATTTTTTTTATATGATCTGTAGGGTTTTCGATGTGTTCAAAATATTCAGAGGCAAATATTAAATCTATTTTTTTATTTATATTTTGCACGTTATCTGTTACTTGAAATTTGTATGTTTTTCCCATTTCACAACAAAAATTATATTGTTTTGTTGTTGGCAAATTTGTTCCATAAACATCAAAAACAGGAAACATTTGTTTTAACATTGCTGTTGAGTATCCAATTCCACACCCTAAATCTACAATAGATTTTATATTTTGTTTTAAAAATTCAAATATTTTTTTGTCTTTTTGAATTGATAAAACATATTGCCTGCTATATAAATTCCAACAAGCCCAAAGGTCTGTGAAATAATATTGATCGTCATAAATTGTATAATCAAATGTGTTATACCATTTGTCTTCAAGTTGTTTAACATAATGCGGAATTTTTATTTTTTTTTGATAATAAAAAATTGCCTGTTTTATTAATTTTTTAGATTTCTCAATATTAATTTTATGCAAAGAATTATAATCTTCTAAAAATTCTGTAAGTAATTCTTTTGGCTTTAATTCTAACAAAAGTTTTTTATTCATTATTTCCCCATTTTTCAATAAACTCTTTTTTACTGTTTATTCCTAGATAAGAAAAAGTTTTACATTGCCAACCTATGTCTATATCTTCCAATAGCTGACTAAACACAAATTCTCTCAGTTCTTCATGAGACATATTATCAACATAATTGTCGACAGCCCTCTCTAATTTAGTTGTTGCCATTATTCACCTCAACTTCCCCTTCGCCACCACAAACATGGCACTCAATTGATTGGCAACTAGGGTCATTGGGGTGTCGATCCGCCAACACCCCTTCCCCTTCACATTCTTGACAAGGAATTACAATGTTCATCCTCTGCTTGTTTCGGAGTTTAAGCATGAGCTTTTCCTTTATTACCACCCTCTGTTTCAGCTACAACTTCATCCTTGCATCCCCAAGGTGACTTGATCAGGCTAACCTTGATAACTTTGCCAACACGTCTTTCAACATAGCCGTTTTGATATTCTCCAACCTTAACCCAACCGCCTTTTTCCACTTTTTCCCATTCAATTCGATGGTCTTTAATCTTTCCCTTTTTCTTGCCTTTTACATAAACAGGAAGCTCTGCCACCACTTCGGGAAAAACTCTCGAAGCGTAAGATTCTCCGAACTCAGTCCAAAGCCAAGCAGTTTTGGTTTTAATGTGTGCGTAATTCATGTCACTCTCCTTGCTTATAAATTTTATAGGCTTTGACAACATTTGTTGTTTCGTGACAAAAATTTACTTTTTCAAATTCCTTGTCCATCCAATCAATTAACCAATCGAATGATTTGTTATAATGGTCTTTAGCTCTGTTTTTTAAAATATTAATTGCAGTATTTTTTTTCATAACTCTCTCTCCATTTGTTATACAACCATTATAAACATTTTGTTACGTAGTGTAAAGGGTTAATTTTGGTGAGTGCGGAACTGTTTCCAGTTCTGCTAGGGAATCTGGAGAGAGAACCTAGACTCGCACTCTAATAACATCCGATTTTTTATTTGTTTTTTTATTATCATTTGCATATGCGTATTCTTTAGATATAAACCCTCGTCCATTTACTAGGGTAGCTTGTATTGCTATTTGTTTGCCTGACGATAAGGTACGAATAAAACCTCTTCTCCAATGCTGTCTAGGTGAAGCTCTTTTCATGCCAGCCCCTACAATATTACCACTGGATGATATGCCACCAAACGTCACAACATTATGTGAGTACAGCGGAGTTTTGCCTTTCTTTATTCTTTTTTTATTTAATTTTTCTGGGGGCAAAATTGTGCGAGTATCAACTCCTTTTGCATTAACAATCGCCTGTATTGCACCCATCATATTTACATAAGATTGTCCCAAAGATTGTTCTAACTCTTCGTCAAGAGGATCAAACTCTTGCGAGTTTTCCTTATGCGGATCGTGAATAGCTTTATAACTAACTCGCTGTTTTTCAGAGGTCATAACTGTGACCATGCCTCCGACATTTTCAATAACCTTTTTATTAAATCCTAAAACATGAATATACCATTTGCTTGAGTATTCCTTATCAATAGATACTTTATCATATTCTTGTTCAGAAAAATCTTTGTGCAGAATTTTAGCAGTCTTTAATGCGGTTTCCGTTCCCCGCATTTCAGCTATAGATTTAGCGGAGTTGCGAATGATTACTGCATATTTGCCTTTTCCCCACCCTCTAAAAGTATCTCCTGCACTTGGATCAGATGTCAGTTCTATTTCCACATAGGTATAAGGATAAGGCATTGCAACTAAATTAGCTTTTAGTTGGTCAAAGCCAGTCATTGCTAATACATCAAAGTCTTTTGCTGTATGTTGCCCTAAATCAAACTTGCCTGATAAGTCAATAACTTGGGCTAAATGAGATTTTACCTTAACCACATTTTTATCACCTACAAAAGAACCACCAGAAACATCATGGGCATTAAAATAATCTATAACTTTATGAGCCTTTAGCATTTTTCCTATACCTTCGACCTGTTCCGCCCAATCGAACATTATTAATTATGTTTGGCGTTCTTTTTTTTCTTTTCCATTTTCGCCAGAACCAATACGTTAAAAAATCAATCATCGCAAATTCATCTCCGCTCTTTTTGTCGATTCTAAAGTTCTCCAAGACTCAAATCTCATTTGAATCGCTTCCCACTCAGCCTTAACAATATTAGCATTTGTTCGAGCTTTAACCATTTTTTCAATATGATCTTTATATTTAATATGCCGTCTCGCAAAATGTTCTGCTTTGGCAACGCTAGATTCATTTGATTGATTGACAAGCTCTGATAGTAAAACTTTTTCAAATTTCTCTAACATTCGCGCTTCCCCATCTAACTGAGCAAATTTTAACGCTGTTTTTGAAGCGTTATCTAATGCAGAATTTATATCAATCATTTTGACCTCTTGTAAAAATCGTCTTGTTGTGAAATCCAGATTGCAACAATTCCCCTCGCTAATTCTTTATTGACTTTAAACATTTTAGAAACAAGGGCTGGAGCTTCCCACATATTCGCGTCAGCTTTTTCATGCAAAGCATCTAAATAAGCAAATATTTCATCTTTCATAATGCACCTCTTTAAAAAGGGATTTGGTCGTCTAATTCAGCCGTAGAAGCGTGTGAAGAAGTTTCAGAGGGTGCTACTGCCTCAGAGGTAACAGATGCGCTTTGTGGGCTGTTATTTCGGCTATCTAGCATTTGCAAAACTGAATTAAACCCTAAAATTATTTCAGTTATATATTTATCTACGCCATCGTTTCCAGTCCATTTTCTAGTTTGGACTTTGCCTTCTAGATATATCTTGGAACCCTTCTTCAAATATTTTTCAGCAATATTAGATAAATGGTCATTAAAAATAACAATTTTATGCCATTCGGTCTTTTCTTCATTTTTATATTTTTCAGTAGTAGCTAATGAAAAGTTAACTATTTTTTTCCCATTTTGAGAATGTTTTGTCTCAGGTTCTTTGCCAAGATGCCCAATTAAAATGACTTTATTCAACATTTAAACTCTCCAATTCATTAATTTTCTTGTTCATTTCGTTTAAAAAATCAATAACTTTTTCTTCTAACTCATCAATTTTTGATTGATCTCGCTCAACCCTTTTAATAAAAATTTGATTTTTCACAGGCATTCGTGGGTCAAAAGATACAAAATCGCACCATTGTCTTTCGGTGCAAGCCATTTGCCAGAGCATTTGATTTAGATATTTTTGAGGAACTTTCTTATCAAGCAAGGTTTCAATGTGCGTGTGAGTAAGAGGACATTTAATTTCAACTAATCCATCGTCACCAACAAGGCGATCTGGACTGCAACCACTATTAGAAATTGTGGGATGATCTACAAAACCAATTTCTGTTAAATTAAAATCAGTAATAAAAGTATAAGCCTTTACAGCTTCTGGTTCAGTGTCCAAGCCCCGCTGCATTGCTGAATTAGAGTAAGATGCTGTGGGGGTTTTGGTCATTGTTTCAGCAATTAATTCACCCATGTATCTTGCCCGACTTGCTCCATAACCCGATTTAGTTTGGGCTACAACGTCCGAAATCCTGGACGCTGTAACTTTACCCAAACGAGCTTCAAACCATTCGTCTGATCTTTGAATTAATTTATCCATTTGATTTACTTTTCAAACTTTGCTCTTTTTGTTTAAGCAATTCTATGGCGTAAAAATATTTTTCTTTTGGGATTGATTCAAAATTTTTACATTTTAAAAGCTCAAAATATGCTTTTAAATCAATATCGCCAAGGCGGCTGGAATTATGGAAGAAAGATTTAATATAATTTACTTCTTTTTGCGAAATAAATTCTGGCTCAAGCCCTGCTCTTACGCCATCATCATCCTCAGAGGCTATGCCTAATCCTGCCATTAATCCATATCGTCTAGCGTATGTGATCGCAGATCCTATTCCCTGCATATCTCTTTTGTTTAAAAGTAATGGAATCCCACCATCATGAATTGAACCACCATCTTTATGATAAATGGTGGTGACTAAGACCTTTTCTCCTGGTCTATCGTGAACCGCTTGGTGAACAAATAAACCATTTGAACTTAGGGGCTTGCGAATCATTTCCCAGACTGTTTGAAGGTCTGAATATTTATAATAATGCCCTTCGGTTTTTTTCTTTGCTCCAACAATTTCTCCTTGAAATTTTGATAGAGCCATAAACAGTGCATTTTTTTTATCAATCATTTCTCTCTCTCCTCAAACGATTTTGTTAATTAATCTTACAGTTTCGTCACCCTCAAAAACTAGTTCATATTTTTGAGTAGCCTGACGCACAACGGCCATCGACAGATTATACTGGTAACGGCTTCTTTTATCTTTGTATAAATCAGGATTTGCTACAGCCATGCGAATTGCTTTTAAGGCAAATTCAACAGCTTGTTCTGTTGCTTTTTTCATTTTTCTCTCTCCAGTTTTTATTATAAACAAATTAAAATAAATTAAAACAATTTTTGTTGATTAACATCTTCCGTCAAAGGTTTAAAAGTTATGTCAATCAAGTGATATGAGCCTTTAAATTTGGATTGAATGGGCTTGCCAGTAGGCTTTAACTGGCGCAGTTCATTAACATTCAAACGCATGATTTGATTATCATGCTGAAGCTCAAGACCGCCCTTTTTGATTGCGTCTCTAACTTCATAATCTCTGACAGAGCAAAATTTACCTTGCCAAAGTTTCTTAACAATTTTCTTTTTCATGTTCTCTCTCCATTTGGTTGACCAGACCCCTTTCGGGGTTTCGGGGGGAACCACCCCCCCCCACTTGTTATGGTTAAGGTAAGTCGAGGCTCCGCCCATACTCTACTGCATCTAAAACTTTCTCTTTCAATTCTTGAGCGATTATATTCCCATGCTTTCCAGTGATGTCATCAACTGAATTTTGGTCTAGATCGTGAATAAAGCGATCTTGTAGAACAAACAGTAAAAACCTAATTTCTTCGTTTGTTAAAGTAACGTGGACTTTTTGTGTCATGTCTCTCTCCTTTTGTTATATGCTTACTATAAACATTTTGTTACTAATGTAAAGTTTCTATTTTACTTTTTTAAAACTTTTTGTTACATTCATAATATGAAACATTCAAATATAATTGAGCTTATAGGTGGAACCACGAGAGTTGCTGGTGTTTTTGGTTTGTCTACGCAAAATATTTCTAATTGGAAAAGGCGTGGAATACCTTGGAAATATCGGTTTAAGGTTTTGCAAAGAGCTAAAGAAATGAACGTCAAATTGCCAGATTCTTTTTTGGATATGCCATGAAGCGTGATAAACGTGATGCTATTTTTAGCCTTTTGATACGAGAGAGGTCAAATTGGTGTTGTGAACGATGTGGCGAATTTGTGGTTGAAGGCGAACGGCAAAGACTTCACTGTAGTCACATTGTAAGCCGAAAGTTTAGGCGATTGCGTTGGGAGCCTATCAACGCTGTTTCTCATTGTGCAAAATGTCATTCCTATTTGACAGACCGCCCTCATGAATTTGGATTATGGGTGGATGAAAAATTAGGAAAAATTATTTCAAGTCGATTAACGGAGTTATCAATTCCAATTGGGAAATATTCCAAGCCAATGCTTGAAGACATTTATAAAAATCTTAAAGCATCACACAAAATTATGGTTGATAAAAGAAAAGAAGGTGAAACAGGTCGTATAGAATTTGAGTCTCCTTATGTGTGAGTGTAAAGGGAAAATTGAGGTACTTAGACCGAAGGTTGTTAAAATGGCAATTATTCATAGACCAGTGAGAACAGAGACAGGTTTTAAATATGAGCCACATGAAGAAAAGATTATTTCTGGTGGTTTGGATGCTTGCTTAATTTGTAGTCGCAAGGCAGAACAAGAATATCAAGCGAGG
>TARA_R100000655_G_scaffold26105_4_pt1 | contig 11566 bp, 7 predicted proteins | sample TARA_R100000655 | Tara Oceans TARA_R100000655 (sample SAMEA2622497) | marine metagenome | biome: marine biome (ENVO:00000447); feature: deep chlorophyll maximum layer (ENVO:xxxxxxxx); material: "saline water (ENVO:00002010), including plankton (ENVO:xxxxxxxx)" | depth 90 m
CGTTATGATGCGCTTGTGGAAGATGGACGCGTAGCCTTTGTGACGTTTCACCAGAGTTTCTGCTACGAAGATTTTGTAGAAGGCCTGAAAGCCAAAACCGTGGATAACACGATCCGCTACTTCATTGACAAGGGCATCTTTCAGAGCATTGCAGAAAAGGCACAAGGTGACCCGAAGAATGGCTACGTACTGATCATCGACGAGATTAACCGGGGTAATGTCTCCAGCATCTTTGGCGAATTGATTACCCTGCTTGAACCCAGCAAGCGAGAAGATGCATCGGATGCGGTGAGTGTGATCTTGCCTTACTCGAAAAAGCCCTTTTCGGTACCTTCCAATCTATATCTGATTGGCACCATGAACACGGCAGACCGTTCGCTGGTGCACCTGGACACAGCGCTACGCCGTCGGTTCACCTTTGAAGAAGTCCTTCCAAAGCCCTCTGTGCTTGAAGCACTACCTAAGATTGAAGGGATTGATATCGCCAAATTGCTGAACACCATCAATCAGCGGATTGCGGTCGTCTATGATCGTGACCACACCATTGGTCACTCCTACTTCATGCCGCTGGGTGATATGAAGGAGCCAAAGATATCGGACCTGGCAGCTATTTTTCAAAACCAGATCCTGCCGCTGCTGGAAGAATATTTCTTCGAAGACTGGCAGCGTATTCGCCAAGTGCTGGCGGATGACAGGAAGCCACAAGGCGTGTTGCCGATTTACTCCCAGGCCATGAGTGATCAGGACTTCTACCGGTTAATGGGTGATGACTGGCAGGGCGCACGCAGTATCGTCTGGGAGCGCAATCATCAAGCGTTAGCGTCCCCTGAGACTTATAAGTCCATCTACGAGTAGGCCGGATCAATGGCGATCACGATTCGTGAATTCGGCGTGCTGACAGCCACCGGGGCGTCCTGTGGGTTGGATGCCCAGTGCCTTGCAGATGCGGACTTTGCGTTGCTGAAGCAGGAGGCGTTGGCAGGGCAGCCCTACCTGAGCCTGATATCACGGGCGGGCAATGAATGCGTACGGGTAGGGAGCCATGTGGGCGTGATCACCCTGTCAACCGGTACGCAGATTGAAGTGCTCCCGAAAATGACCGAGGGAGAGCAAGGCGCAGACCGTGCCCGTGGGCTTTTGCTCAAGATGCTCACCACCGTAATGGACATCCCGTTCAGGGAATCCGGCATGGCGTCCCTGAATACCGCTCGGCGCCCCTGGTTGCAGTCACTGATCGATTTTGTGCTTGGCGAATTCGCCACCTTCCTGCGCGGGGGGCTTCGCAGTCACTATCAGCAGACGCGTGCCAGCCTGACCAGCGTGAAAGGCAAACTGGATGTGGCGGCGCAAATCCAGCAACGCCCGGGCAACGAAACCCGCTTTCAGGTCTGCTATGACGAATACACCCCGGACCGACCGGAAAATCGCCTGCTGAAAAGCGCATTGCTAAAGTTGTTGCGCTGGTCAGAAACCCTGGATAACAACCGCAAGGCCCGTGAGCTGCTCTATTATCTGGATGCGGTTCCCGCCTCCGGTAATACCAAGCGCGATTTGCAGGCCTGGAAAGAAGGCCGGGAAATGCAGCGTTACCGGGTGATCAAACCCTGGGTGGCGTTAATTCTGGAAAACCGTCTGCCCTTTGTCTCACAGGGCGAGCACCAGGGACTGTCGCTGCTCTTCCCCATGGAGCGGCTTTATGAGGCCTATCTGGGTAAAGTGCTGAAGGGTGGCTTGCCGGCGGGCCTGCAACTGCGGGAGCAAATCAGCCGCCATTACCTGGCCGGTCAGGGCGGCCAGGGTTGGTTCCGGCTCTGCCCGGATCTGGCTATTCTTCGCGGCAATACCCCGGTCTGTATTCTCGATGCCAAATGGAAGCTGCTGGATAGCAGCCTGGATAATGGCCGCGACAAATACGGCTTGAGCCAGGCAGACTTCTACCAGCTGTTTGCCTATGGGCACCGCTACCTGCCTCCGGGAGGGCATCTGTTCCTGATCTACCCGAAAACCGAGCGCTTTAATGAGCCCTTGCCGGTGTTTGATTTGCAGGGCTACTGGTTGCATGTGGTGCCGTTTTGCCTGGAACAGGAGACGCTCGTGTTACCTGATGGAGCAGCAATCGAGGATTTCGTTATCGAGCCCGCTTTCACCGTCAAGGAATGGGCGGAAGGCGGGAGCATGGCGCCATGAAACTATCCACTGATGCCTAAAGAGGGAACATCCGGCGAGGCGGGCTGTAGCAGCCTTGTTTCATGGTCCCCCACCCGGTATTTTCCCGGGACAAGATGCCGCGGTTGCGTATCACCCATGCCGGGTCAATGCGGAGCAAGAACACCCAAGGAGTCGCTTTGAATACCGAAAACCATTCCCAGACAGCCGCCTTTATCTGGTCGGTTGCCGACCTGCTGCGTGGCGATTTCAAGCAATCCCAGTATGGCCGGGTGATCCTGCCCTTTACCCTGCTACGCCGCCTGGAATGCGTGCTGGCGCCCACCAAGGGCAAGGTGCTGGATGCTGCCAAGGCGAATCAGGACAAGACCGACGCCGTGCGCGAAAAGCTGCTGCTGCGCGCCGCCGAGCAGCAGTTCTTCAATGCCTCTCCGCTCACCCTGGGCCAGCTCTCCGATACCCAGACCAGCGATGATTTGATGAGCTATGTGCAGGCCTTCAGCGCCGATGCGCGGGAAATCTTCGAGCACTTCCGCTTCGAGGAATTTGTGCAGGCCCTGCACAGCGCCGACTTGCTCTATCAGGTGGTCCAGCGCTTCGCCAGCATCGACCTGAGCCCCGACACCATCAGCAACTTCGGCATGGGCATCATCTTCGAAGAGCTGATCCGCAAATTCGCGGAAAGCTCCAACGAAACCGCCGGGGAGCACTTTACCCCCCGCGATATCGTTCACCTCACCACCTCCCTGGTGCTCACCGGGCAGGATGACAAGCTCAAGCCTCACAGTATTGTCACCATCTATGATCCGACAGCGGGCACCGGTGGCTTCCTCTCGGAAGGGGAGGAATACATCCAGCAAATTAGCCAGCAGGTGTCCGTGCGATTGTTTGGCCAGGAACTGAATCCCGAGTCCTACGCCATCTGCAAGGCGGACATGCTGATCAAGGGTCAGGAAGTGGACAGCATCAAGCTGGGCAACACCCTCTCCGACGACCAGCTCGCCAGCACTCGCTTCGATTACATGCTCTCCAATCCCCCGTTCGGGGTGGAGTGGAAGAAGGTCCAGAAGCAGGTCACCGACGAGCATAAGACCAAAGGCTTCGAAGGGCGCTTCGGCCCCGGCCTGCCACGGGTATCCGACGGTTCCCTGCTGTTCCTCATGCACCTGGTCAGCAAGATGCGCGACCCCCGCGAAGGTGGCTCCCGCATTGGCATCATCCTCAATGGCTCGCCCCTGTTCACCGGCGGCGCCGGTTCCGGGGAATCGGAAATCCGCCGCTACCTGCTGGAACATGACATGGTGGAGGCCATCGTCGCCCTGCCCACCGACATGTTCTACAACACCGGCATTGCCACCTATGTGTGGGTGCTCTCCAATAACAAGCCCGTCGAGCGTCAGGGCAAGGTGCAGTTGATCAATGCGGTGGACCGCTACAGCAAGATGCGCAAATCCCTGGGTTCCAAGCGTCAGTACATTGATGATGCCAATATCGACGCCATCGTCCGCCTCTACGGTGCCTTCGAGGAGAACGAGGAAAGCAAGATCTTCCCCACCACCGCCTTTGGTTACCGCCGCATCACCGTGGAGCGCCCCCTGCAGCTCAACTTCCAGGCCAGCCCGGAACGTCTTGCCAAACTGGCCGACGAAAAGCCCCTGCAGAAGCTGGACGACGATCAGCAACAGGCCCTGCACGATGCCATCGCCACCCTGGATGCCGACACCCTCTACCGCAACCGGGATGCCTTCAGCAAAGCCCTCAAGGCCGCCCTCAAACCGCTGGATTTCAAGCTGGGCGCCCCACAGCTCAAGGCCGTGCTCAATGCCCTGTCCGAGCGGGATGAAGAGGCCGACGTCTGCACCGACAAGAAAGGCAACCCGGAAGCGGACAGCAGCCTGCGTGACAACGAGAACGTGCCGTTAAACGAAACCGTGGAAGACTACTTCCAGCGCGAAGTGATTCCCCATGTACCTGATGCCTGGATCGACCAGAGCAAGTGTGACGAGCAGGACGGCGAAGTCGGTATCGTCGGCTACGAGATTCCCTTTAATCGACACTTCTATGTATTCCAGCCGCCGCGCCCGTTGGAAGAGATTGATGCAGATCTGCAAGCCTGTACCGACAAGATCAAGGCCATGATTGAGGGGCTGTCGGCATGAGTTTTCCTAGGTACGACAGCTATGTGGATTCAGGTCTCGAATGGCTTGGGTTAGTACCTTCTCACTGGAAAGTGAAACGACTTGGACATTTCTTTGAGGAGCGAAGGGAAAAAGTTAGCGATAAAGACTTCGCCCCTTTATCGGTGACAATGAAAGGAATCGTTCCTCGACTGGAGACGGCTGCCAAAACTCAAGACGGGGACAACCGGAAAAAAGTTCTGGAAGGTGATTTTGTAATCAACAGTCGCTCGGACCGTAAAGGCTCATCTGGAGTGGCTCCGCGGGACGGATCGGTGTCGTTGATTTGTATCGTGGCTCGACCGAAAGGGATAGAGCCGTACTTTGCACATCACTTACTGCGAAGCGTTCCATTTCAAGAGGAGTTTTATCGGTACGGGAAAGGAATTGTTGCAGACCTATGGAGCACGGGATATTCAGAGATGAAGAATATCGTCATTCCTGTTCCACCTTCTCCAGAACAGCAAAAAATCGCCGCCTTCCTCGACCACGAAACCGCCAAAATCGACGCCCTGATTGCCGAGCAGCAGCGCCTGATCGAACTGCTCAAGGAAAAGCGCCAGGCCGTCATCTCCCACGCCGTCACCAAAGGCCTCAACCCCAACGCCCCCATGAAAGACTCTGGGGTGGAATGGCTTGGCGAGGTGCCGGCGCATTGGATGTTGTGGAAACTTTCGCATGCTCTTAAGAAATCGCCAAGAAATGGGCTGTCTCCTCCTCTGGCAGAAGATGAAGGTGGAGTGCCAACATTCTCTATCGCAGCGATCAGGGATGGTAAAGTATCGATTAAGGGAAACTTAAAGTTTGCGCAAGTTTCTAGTGCTGAGGCTCATTCCTTTTTTCTTAATAATGAAGATATTCTAATTGTTAGGGGAAACGGCAATATCAAGATGGTTGGTAGAGCTGGAATAGTTGAAGAACTTCCTCGAGGTAAAGTGATTTATCCGGATATTTTGATTCGTATAGTGCCTAATAAAAAATTATATGATCCTAGTTTTCTAGTGATGCTAATTAATAGCGAAGTAGCAAGGCGGCAAATAGAGGATATGGCGAGAACGGCTAATGGAACGTACAAAATTTCTAACGAAGATGTCAGATTTTTGAAATTGCCGATTCCTCCCTTGTCGGAGCAGAAAGAAATTTCTGCTTTTGTAGGAAGCAGTATCATGCAGCTAACCAAGTTACTTGGTGAGGCAAGTAGGCATATTGGATTGCTAAAGGAGCGGCGTGCCGCAACTATTTCCGCCGCCGTCACCGGAAAGATCGACGTAAGAGGTTGGCAGCCCAGCGAATCCACTAGCCCGGAACCCATATTGAAAGCCGCAGAAGAAGCCGCCAGCTAGGGTTGATCGATATTTTTGTAGGAGCGGCGCTTGAGCCGCGAATGTCGACGGACCAGGATATGGTTCGCGGCTCGCGGCAGCTCCTACATAAGAAAAACAGAAACAAGAAAAGGACATCCTATGACCCAGGGCCGCAGCATTGGCCTGTTTCTGGTAGACGGCACGCCCAGCGGCCTGCTTACTGCCGAAATCATGCACTGGACCGGCCATGTGCTTACCGGGCCCTGTTCCAGGCGCTTTGCTAGCGGCCACGCGGTTATCTGCCGGTATTGCTGTCTCTGCCGGTATGTGTCGCTGCTCCGTTTTGTCCTGCCTAAGGCTGGCCGGCCGGGATCCGGTCATGGAACCGGACATTGAACCGGCCATGGGGTGGCCTTTTGTGCCCTTATGGAATCTATAACTTTCTGGTATAAAAGGGAAAAGCTCCATTGGGAAGCGGACATGAAACCGGACATTGATGTGCAAGAAGCCGCGGCGGAGGATCGCGGGGAGAGCGTCTCCCTGATGGAGCCCATGCGGTTTGCTGAGGGTTCAGCGCGCCGTGCGCCGCTGTCCGAGCTGGCTTTTCAGCTTGGTACCCGCTCTACCGGGTTCAAGAACAGCCTGCCGCCGGAGGTGGTCGCTGCGCTGTCGGAACTGGTGCGGACCATGAACTGCTATTACTCCAACCTGATTGAGGGCCACAACACCCACCCGGTGGATATCGAGCGTGCCTTACAGGGCGATTATAGCGACGACAAGCAAGCCCGGGATTTGCAGCAGGAGGCCCGGGCTCATGTGGCGGTGCAGCAATGGATTGATGAGGGCGGGCTTGATGGGCGGGTGATCTCCGCCGAGGGGATCTGTGAGATCCATCGCCGGTTCTATGAGCAACTGCCTGATGAGCTGTGCTGGGTAGACGATCCGGAATCCGGGGAGCGTCACCGGGTGGAGCCGGGGAGGCTGCGTACTCGTGATGTGCAGGTGGGCAGGCATGTGGCGATCAGCCCCGGCGCAGTGCCGCGTTTCCTTGGCCGATTTGAAGAGGCCTATGGCAACCTGGGGAACCAGGAGAGTATTGTCTCGGCGGCGGCCGCGCACCATCGCCTGCTCTGGATTCACCCCTTTATGGATGGCAATGGGCGGGTGGTGCGTCTCATGTCCTACGCCATGCTTCGACAGGCCATGGAGACTGGCGGGCTCTGGTCGGTGGCGCGTGGGCTGGCCAGGCAAAATGACCGCTATAAAACACATCTAATGGCCTGTGATCAGCCTCGCCAGGGGGTAACGGATGGGCGTGGTGCCCGCAGTGAAAGGGCAATGGCTGAGTTTTCCGCGTTCTTTCTGGAATCCTGTATTGATCAGGTCCGTTTTATGGAGGAGCTGGTGCAGTCGGGCCGGCTTCGCGAGCGGATTCGGCTTTGGGTGGAAGAAGAGATTCGCCTGGAGGCCTTGCCTCAGCATGCCGGCAATGTGCTTGACGCCATTCTCTATCGCGGCGAGTTGCCACGTGGGGAGGTGGCCGGGACGGTGGGTAAAGGGGATCGCCAGGCGCGCCGTATTGTCTCTGCGTTACAGGATGCCGGCGTGGTGACCTCTGCCAGTACCCGGGCACCGCTGAAAATCGCCTTCCCGGCACGGCTGGCCGAGCGCTGGATGCCGGGTTTGTTTCCGGGGAAATGACGACAATAAAAAACGGGGCTTGCCCGTGGGGCAAACCGGGCTCAGGAAAAAAATAAACCGATTCACCAAGGAAAAGGATATTCCATGACTCAAGGCCGCAGCATTCGCCTGTTTCTGGTAGACGGCACGCCCAATGGCCTGCTCACTGCCGAGATCATGAACTGGACCGGCCATGTGCTCACCGGCCCGCGCTCCAAACTCAGCGAACTGGTGCAGCGCCCGGAAGTGGGGCGTACCGGTATCTACTTTCTGGTGGGGCCGGACCCGGACAACAGTTTTCGCTCACTGGTGTATATCGGCGAATCCGACGATGTGGGCAAGCGCCTCAAGCAGCACAATCGCCCGGAAGAACAAGGTGGCAAAGACTTCTGGGAAAAGGTCTGTTTGGTCACCAGCAAAGACCAGAATCTGACCAAGGCCCATGTGAAACACCTGGAAAGCCTGTTAATCCAGAACGCCCGTGATGTGGCCCGCTGTACCCTGGTTAACGGTACCGCCCACGACTACATCAATTTGCCGGAAGCGGACCTGGCCGACATGGCCTTCTTTCTGGAACAGATCCGTACCGTGTTGCCGGTACTGGGATTCGACTTTCTCCGCGACAGCACCCGCCCCACCAGTCAGCCAAAGGTGCAACCGGCAACGCCGCAGGAATCCCCCTACTTTGTACTGGAAGTGCCGAAATACCAGATCAAGGCCCGCGCCCAGGAAGTGGATGGTGAATTCTTTGTGCTGCAGGGCTCCCTGGCCCGGGAAGAGTGGGTTGGCACCGACCGTGGCTACAAGACCCTGTTCAACCAGCTGCTGGAAGATCGCATCCTCACCCCTACCGAGAGCGGCCTAACCACCTTCACCACCGACCAGGCCTTCTCCAGCCCCAGCGCCGCCGCCGCGGTTATCTCCGGCCGCAGCGCCAATGGCCGTACCCAGTGGACAGTGGAAGGATCCGGCAAGACCTATGGGAATTGGCAGGATGAGCAGGTGTCTGCCAGTACAGAACAGGATTAAGGACGGACAATGAAGATCGGTTTTGACTTTGGCACCAGCTTTTCTGCATTGGCTGTTTATCGGGAAGGTGAAATCCATCGGATCATGTTCGATGGCGAGCCGCAATTCCGGACGGCCATTTATTTTCCTGCTTATGTTCCAAATGCAGATCAGTTTGATGCTACAGAGCATGGTGCAGAGATCGCTTCCATCCGGTCGGCACTGGTTCGCTCCGAGGTGGAAGCGAAGAAGAGCTATAAAGAGAGAGTGAGCTCTGAACGTGCCAAAGTTACCAGTCAGGCTCGGAATGACCCGGCGGGTTACACAGAAGGAAGGGTGCTTTCTCCTAAATATGAACGGCTGCTCGTAGAAGCAGTGAATCGCATTCCTGCTCCAGTTGAAACTTCACCAGAAGAAAAGGATCAGCAGGCACTTGAGACAGCCCGTAGGCAATGGCTTGAGGCGGAAGCGGCCAGAGACCGGGTGCTTGGTAATCTTGATCAGAGTCAGCTGGACGATGTCATGTTCGGCAATGCAGCGGTTGATGCCTACCTGAATAATGATCGTAAAGGGTTATTACTCTACAACCCGAAGGCTTTCCTGGCTCATGACTTGTCATCTCGTCTGACTGCGCCTCTGGAAAGGGCACTGGGAAGCTTGTTCAGGAAGGTTGCAGAAGCCGTAGAGCTACAGTTTCCTGGGGAAAAAGTGAAGGGTGTTATCATAGGCCGTCCCGTCAACTTCGGGAAAAAGCAGAGCGATGTAGAGAATAACCGGGCGATTTCCATTATTACCCATGCTGCCGTGTTGGCGGGCATGCCCAATGTTTCCTTCATGTATGAGCCGAGCGCCGCGTCCTATCAATTCCATGTTTCTCAACACTCTCCGAGAAAGGCTCTGGTGGTTGACTTGGGCGGTGGTACGGCAGATGTGTCCCTGGTTACTCTTGGAGGCGCTGAGCCTGCTCCCATTCCGCATCGTCAGCAGGGATACCTATTAGGGGGGAGTGACGTAGACCGTGAGCTTAACAAGGCGGGGTTTATGCCGTTCTTTGGCAAAGGGGAAGTGGTGACAGGTATGCCGGCCCTGAATTCCTACTTCGCCTATGCCGCGAATGTGCAGCACATTGAGTACCAGAAAAAATTTATTGAGGCGGATTTTCGATTGATGCCGGAGCCATTCAAAAATCGGCTACATCATCTAAAAAAATCAGGAAATACTATTCGCTTAAACCGATTGGCCGAAGAGAGCAAAATTGAGCTGGGCCAGTCAGACCGCAGCCGTAAAGTGGTCGACTTTATCGGTGAAGAGCATGAAATCGATCTTGATGGCGCAATCTACTCAGATGCAATGGCCTTGTATCTGGTGAAGCTTGAGGGGCTGTTAAATGAGTTCTCTGATGAGGACTTCGAGATGGTGTCTCTTACGGGCGGTATGAGCCGTGCAAAAGGCGTCAAGGCACTGGTCGAAAGAGTTTTTCCAGACAAGGATGTGCAGAGTTCCGATTCTACCCTGGATGTGGTTTCAGGGTTGGCGATCTACGCGGCTCAGCAATAATTTAGGGGAAGTCATAATGGCCGATAGCCGAGAAGCGCGTTTTCAGCAGGATATCATCGACCAAATGGTGTCAGAGGGGTGGCTAACTGGCCCGGCCAGTGGCTACGACCGGGCCGCTGCCCTCTATCCGGAAGATCTGCTGGCGTATTTCAAGGACGCCTGGCCAGAGCGCTGGGAGAAGTTCTGCAAGAACAATCCTCAGAAGTCGGAAGAGGCGTTTCTCAAGGCGGTGGTGCGGGAACTGGACAGGCATGGCAGCCTGGAAGTGCTGCGTCATGGGTTCAAGGTGCCAGGGGTCAAGATCGACCTCTGCAGCTTCAAACCTGACCATGGTATGAACCCGGAATCGCTGGCCCGCTACCAGGCGAATCGACTCCGGGTGGTGCCTGAGGTGTCCTATTCTCCGCATTTCCGTGAGGGCGACTATAATCCTCGCCTGGATCTGGTGCTTTTTGTTAACGGTATCCCGACTGCCACCCTGGAGCTGAAAAGCGAGTTCAAGCAGTCGATTGAGAATGCCAAGCGTCAATACCGCTATGATCGCCCGGTAAAAGACCCTGTTACCCGCAAGCCTGAACCGTTGCTGACCTTCAAGCGCGGTGCGCTGGTACATTTTGCGGTGAGCCAGGATGAGGTGGCGATGACCACCCAACTGAAGGGTAAAGACACCTTCTTCTTGCCGTTCAATCAGGGCTCAGAGGAAGGCGGTGCAGGTAACCCTCATCCTGAGGATGACAGCCAATATGGCACGGCTTACCTGTGGCAGCGGGTATTCCAGACGGATGCCTGGCTCAAGATCCTGGGTCGCTTCCTACATCTTCAAAAAGAAGAGAAGGAGGACTTCGGGGGCAGGAAATACACCAAGGAAACCCTGATTTTTCCCCGTTATCACCAATGGGATGTGGTCAATCAGCTGCTGGACTCCACCCGTAAAGAAGGCGCGGGCAACAAATACCTGATTCAGCACAGTGCCGGATCCGGCAAGTCCAATTCCATTGCGTGGACGGCTCACCAGTTGGCGTCCCTTTACGATGCTGAGGGCAATCGCCTGTTCAACTCGGTGGTGGTGGTGACTGACCGCACCGTGCTGGATAGCCAGCTTCAGAACACCATCTACCAGTTTGAACATGCCAGCGGGGTGGTGCGCCCCATCACTCGTGATATCGGCAGCCAGAGCAAGTCTGAGCAGCTGTCAGAGGCGCTGGCAGAGCAGACTCGGATCATCATCGTGACGATCCAGACCTTCCCGGCCCTGTTTGATGCCATCGATAAGCGCCCGGAGTTGGCCAAGGGCCGCTATGCGGTGATTGCCGATGAGGCACATTCCTCCCAGACGGGTTCCTCCGCCACCAAACTGAAGGCCATCCTCGGTGGAGACTTGCCAGAGGGAGAGGAAATCAGTGCTGAGGAGCTGATGGATGCCGCTGTGGCTTCACGGAAGCCCAGCGAGAGCATCAGTTATTACGCCTTTACCGCCACCCCAAAGGCGAAAACCCTGGAGCTGTTCGGACGCCCGGCTGATCCGGCCATGCCGGTCAGCAGCGATAACAAGCCCGAGCCCTTCCATGTGTATTCCATGCGTCAGGCCATTGAAGAGGGCTTTATTCTCGATGTGCTGCGCTGCTATACCACCTACAGCACAGCCTGGCGTTTGTCTCACCCCAAGGGGGATGA
>TARA_R100000655_G_scaffold14169_3_pt1 | contig 11547 bp, 8 predicted proteins | sample TARA_R100000655 | Tara Oceans TARA_R100000655 (sample SAMEA2622497) | marine metagenome | biome: marine biome (ENVO:00000447); feature: deep chlorophyll maximum layer (ENVO:xxxxxxxx); material: "saline water (ENVO:00002010), including plankton (ENVO:xxxxxxxx)" | depth 90 m
ATTAACCTCCTCCCCTTTTTTTTTAATTTTAATTTAATACAATGAAAACAAAACAAAAAGCAGTAGCTAAAAGCTATAGATTATTACGTGATGTAGCACCATTATCTTTTATGCTAAACTCACATCACAACCACAGGTCCCCATTATTATATTTTGATGAAGAGAAAGGTATTAACCGTCCCCTTCGTTACGCAAGAAACCAAAAGAGTCCTTTTGAGGATGAGCAAGATGGTAACGCTATAATGGAGCCTATTATATTTGAAGATGGATTTCTAAGGGTAGAAAGAAGTAATCAGGTATTACAAGAGTTTTTATCTTTACACCCAAGTAATGGCCAGATATTTGAAGAAATAAACGAAGCTAAAGATGCTGCGGAAGAATTAGAAATACAAGAAATAATATTAGACGCACAGTTATTAGCCAGAGATTTATCTATTTCTAAATTAGAAATGGTGTGTCGTGTATTAATGGGTACATCAGTAGATAGAAAAAGCACATCTGAATTAAAAAGAGATATATTAGTATATGCTAGACATAATCCAGAAGAGTTTATAGATATATTAAATGACCCATCGTTACAGGTATATGATGATGTAGTACAAATTTTTGCTAAGAACTTATTATCTAAAAGAAATAAAGGTAGAGATGTATACTTTAACTTAAAGGATAATAAGACTAAGATACTAACAGTTCCTTTTGGTGAAGACGCTAATGACATTATGGCTTCATACTTTCAAACAGACGATGGTATAGAGACGTATAAGTTATTAAAGCAAATGCTTAAAGGTAATACAAAGGCTAAAAAGTCGTAATATATTTTACGTATCTTTGTACTTTATTAATCATTAATTTTTTATACAATGAAAAAGTTTATTAAATTTCGTGTAGATAATGCTAACCAAGTATTAATTGACTGTGATACAATCACTAAAATTCAAACTGATGGTGGTGATAATGACGTTATTAACATTGTTACTAATGTTGTTTCTCACAACAATGCTACTGCTAAGGTTTTAGTTTATAACTTAACTTATGGAACTACAGCAACAGGAGCAGAAAATGCAACTACCGTTAATCTTATGATGAATGAGTTGGTTGCTTTTCGTTCAACAAGTTGGACTAATGCAGTTTTAGATTTATCAAGTTTAACTATAGATGGTGATGCTTTAAGTGCTTTAGCGTTTAGCTCTATAGCTATATAGGTATTATTTATTTAAAAACTAATTAAGAGGTTCTAAAAATAGAGCCTCTTTTTTTTGTTATCTTTGTGGTATGACTAAGTATCTAATATTTGATAGTGATAACGATGGGGTTTTATTCCTTCCTGTAGGTGCAGGAGTAGTACCACAATACATAAGTGCAACAGAGATAAGAATACATTTATTACCAGGCGGTGCAGGAGGTACAGCGGTAGCTACACTTACATGTACAGGTGCAACACTTGGGTTTACAGGTAATGTAATACTAGCTCTTCAACGTTTAGTAGATGAGCCATCTTTAAATTATATACAACCTGATTTAGTTACGGATATGAGAATAACAGACTGGACTCTCTAATAAATTATACCCCTCTTTTTTTTTGTTATCTTTGTAGAAATGTTTATATAATATGGCAGCATCAATAAATGACGTAAGAAATACTGTCTTAGCAATAGCTAATAAAAATAACTACGGTTATATATCTCCACAAGATTTTAACTTGTACGCACAGCAAGCTCAGATGGATATGTTTGAGGATTATTTCTATGCTTACAATAGATGGATACAGAGAGAAAACGCTAGACAATCAGGTACAGGGTATGCAGATATAACTAAAAATTTACTAGAGGTTATGGATTCATTTTCTAAGAATGTATTTTTAACACAGTCAAATGCTAATACTTATTCTTTACCTGCAGATTATTACCTAATGAATAAATTATTTTATTATTCATCTGCTTTATATTCAGGGACAGTTACTGGAACAAGTGCAGGTAATACCATAACAGACTCAACACAGTCTGCGGTATGGACAAATATTCCTAACTCTGCACCAACACCACCCATAGGTAGCCTTATTGTGAATACAACAACATTACAAGAAGCTTTTGTTACAGCGGTAGGTACACCAGGTACAGGTAGTATTAGTTTAAGTGCAAATATATTTGCTATAGGTAACACCTATGTTATATATTCAAACACAAAGATTAGAGAGGTAGAGAGAGTAAGTCAAAGTAAAATATTTTATTTAACAAACTCTAGCCTTACCGCTCCTACTACAACATATCCTGCGTATGTACTAGATGGTAACACTATCACTGTATATCCTACAAGTATACTACAGGTAGGAGCAATACACGCACAGTATGTACGTTATCCTCTAGCTCCTAACTGGACATACCAGCTTATCACAGAGGGAGAACCTATATTTTATCCATCTTCTCCAGACTTTCAAGACTTTGAATTACCTGCATCTGATGAGCCAACATTGATTGCAAAGATTTGCCAATACGTTGGTATAGAAATTAGAGAGGCTGATGTATATAACTTTGGAAAGCAAGAAGAAAATACTGAAACACAAGAATCATCATAACTATGGCATATATAACAGATTATCAATATTATGAAAATGGGGGAAATGTACCAACGGATTCTAACTGGGGGTCATACCAATACGTTAGCTTAGAAGATATTGTAAATAATTTTATGTTAATGTACCAAGGTAACAATGAACTTATTAATAATATAAATAGATATCAGGTTCTATTTCATGCAAAGAGAGGGATACAAGAGTTGAACTACGATGCGATGAAAGAAATAAAAATATTAGAGCTTACGGTATGTGACCAATTAAGATTTGTTTTACCTCCAGACTATATAAACTGGGTAAGAATATCTTTAGAGCAGGACGGTATGTTATATCCAATGACAGAGAATATACAGACTAACTGGAGTGGAGCATACCTACAGGATAATGACTGTAATATATTATTTGATATAGATGGAAACGTATTAAAGCCTGATAACTCATTCTTTGATAAGCAAAGGTTAGATGGTAAACAAAAGAATATGTACCTAGGTGATGGCCCATATAATGGTGTGATGGGATATAATATAGATGGTGCATGGTATTTTGATTATAATATTGGTGCACGTTTTGGTTTAAATACTGAGACAGCTAACATCAACCCAACATTCAGTATAAATAAAAAGGGAGGTGTTATAAATTTCACATCTGATATGTCGGGTAAGTTAGTTGTCTTGGAATATGTGTCGGATGGTTTAGAGAATGGAGACGATGCTAGTGTAAGTGTGAATAAGTTATTTGAAGAGTTTATCTATGCATATATAAGATATTCTTTACTTAACGGTAGGTATGGTGTTCAAGAATATATAATAAATAGAGCACGTAAAGATAAATCATCATTACTTCGTAATGCTAAATTACGATTAAGTAATATACATCCTGGTAGATTATTACAAAACATGAGAGGTCAGAATAAAATTATAAAGTAGGATGGCAAAAATTTCAACAAACTTTATACGGGGACGAATGAATAAAAGCGTTGATGAACGCTTAGTTCCTGTAGGAGAATATGTAGATGCAGTAAATGTTAGGTTAGGTTCTACGGAAACTACAGAGATAGGTGCGGTAGAAAATTCTAAAGGTAACACTAGGTTAACTTTTTTGGAATATGCAGGTGCACAACTAACTGATAATGCTAGAACTCTTGGATGTTTTGAGGACGGTATAAATGAAACTATCTACTGGTTTGTACACGATACAAGTAATCCTAACTCTGTAGTTACAGGTGTTGTAGATATGATTGTATCCTATAATACTAATACAAATGATATTGTATATCATGTTATAAGTACAGAGGTATTAAATTTTAACTCTCAATACCTTATAACTGGAGTATCTAAAATAGAGAACCTATTATTCTTTACGGATGATTTTAATCCTCCACGTGTCATAAATGTAAATAGAAAATACGACTATCCTGATGGTGGTATAGATACAGTATTTGAGGAGGAGGATGTTAGTGTAATTGTAAAACCTCCAGGTTATGAAGATTATGATGTAGCGGCAGGACAGGTAGCTCCTTTAGGTACACCTCATGTTGAGCTATTAGAGGTTCCTGGGCAAGAGAACTATATGGAAACAAAGTTCTTATCTTTTGCCTATAGGTATAGATATGAAGATGGTCAGTATAGTGCTATATCTTTATTTTCTACACCTGCATTTGAACCACAACAATTTCAAATAAGTAACCAAAATTTTTGGAATGAAGGAATGGTTAATAAATTCAATGCTGCTAATGTTACCTTTTCCACAGGAAGCAAGAGAGTATTAGAGGTAGATGTATTATACAAACAGAGCACATCTAATGTAATATACGTTATAAAAAGATTTATAAAAAAGAATGAGGGATGGTCCGATAATTCTTTTCATACTATACAGTTTACTAATAGTGAGATATATACTACACTAGGTTCTGATGAACTATTAAGGCTGTATGATAATGTTCCTTTACGAGCAAAGGCTCAGACAATAATGGGTAACCGTTTGATGTATGGAAACTATGTAGATGGTTTTGATATTACAGATAAAAAAGATGGTACCCAAATAAAAATAGATTATTATACTACACCATTAAGCGAACCTTTCGATAATAGAGAAATTTATAGTGCTACTAACCCTGTATTAAGTAATGGAAGTTACACTATAGGAGGAGCACATACCGAAACTAACGCTAAATTAACATTTGATTTAGCAGACGTTGCGGTAGGTGGAGCGGCAATTCCTGTAGGTACGACATTAAATTTTAAATTTACTTTAGAACAAAGTAATGCAACACAATGTACAGGAGTAGCAGCTTTTTGTAATACTACTAGTATTCAAATAAGTCCTTTTGAATTATACATGACCTTTACATGTCCTGTAGAATATCCAGATGTAGACACTTTACTTTCTGACCCAGCTTTTAAAAATAGGATAGGAGGTAGTATAGCTGATGGTTTTAGTAATCCTTTTGTAATTAAATCATTATACCCTTGTAAAGAATCTAGTTCAGGCTCTACGTTAAGCGATAAGTTTTATGATTTAGCTGAAAGTCCTATGGGAGCTGGTGATTTATATTTAGTAAGTGGAGGGATAGATAATACAGCATGTAGCTCTACAGACTTAGATACAAATCCTTTTCCTACTCCTTGTGCGAATCAAATAGTAGAAACTGGTGTAACAGATGGTACAGGAGTAAATGTTTTAATTGACACAACTGAAGATTTTTTAGCAAGTGGTGTAGTAGTAGGTAATATAGTTGTAGATACTATTACGGGATTAACATCTTCCGTTAACTCTGTTTCTCAAACAGAGCTAGGATTAACCGATATAACTGGTGGAAATACTACATTAGGTAATGATAATGTATCATACCAAATAACTACAGGTGGAGGCTCTACCCCAATATGTGAACCTCAAGGATTTAAATATGAACATGTGGCTGGTACTACTACGTTTAGTTTAACTATTCCTGCCACGCAATACTTTGCGGCAGATGGCACAGGAACAGGTAATATTGCGGTAGCTTATAGATATTATAACTTCGAGCAGTTTGGATGTAGGTTGCAAGTAACGGATGAACCAAGTAAATCTAGCTTACACTCTAATAGAGATTATGAGGTAGGTATAGTATATATGGATGAGTATGGTAGAGCGTCTACAGTTTTAACAAGTGTAGATAATACAGTATTTTATCCTGCATCTACTTCCGATAATAAAAACCAAATACAGGTAACATTAAAAAACTTACCTCCTTACTGGGCTAAGAAATATAAGTTTGTAGTAAAACCTAGTCAGGGTACGTATCAAACTATTTATTCTTCACGTTTTTATAAACAAGATGGTACAGGTGAGGGAACTACAGGTCTTCCTGTAGCTGAAACAAATGACCCTAGTAGAATATGGTTTCTGTTAGAAGGGCAAAACGCTAATATAATTAAAAAAGGGGATGAGTTAATTGTAAAAAAAGATTCTAATGGTCCTATTGATATCGAAGTAAAGGCAGTAGTTTTAGATGTTCAAGCTTTTTCAGGGGGAGGAATATCAACTGCACAAAACTCTTTAGCAGGATTATATATGCTTTTAAAAGCAGAAGGATGGAATGCAGATATATCAGATAATAGCATTATTAATTATGGAACTCAAACCTGGGTTAACAACCAACAGGTAAGTGTACCACCAGGACCATTAAGTCCAGTTGGAGGTCAAGGTTTTATACCTTTTTGTAATGCATTTAATAACCCTCTTGTACCTCCTGCACCTTTTACTCAGCCATCTTTTAACCCTCCTCTATTACCTCTTTTTTTACAAAGTACTACGTACAATAACTATGTAACGAGTAATACATTTGCTTATGGTTATCCTTTATTTGACCCTAACACTAACCAAAATTATACTATACCAGCAGGCAGTGAAATAACTATAAAATTAAATATAACAAGACCAGGTACTGATGACTGCTTTAGAAGTCTTAGCTATGATAGGTCATTTATTTCAGGATATGATTATAGTACCTTTAGAGATTGGGCGCAAGGAGATGACTTAACAAATTCAATGACTACAAATCTCCCTGGTGTAACTTCGGACGGTATGGCAATAGGATTTGACGCAGGTAATTACACTTTTAGTCCTGTTGTGTTATATAGTTTTATACCTGGTATTGGTTCTATTGGAGCGTCTCATTTATTTACATGTGAAGCTTGTTTTGGTTCTTTTGAATATAATGTTCTTTGTAGAATACAAGAGAACACAGCATCGGGATTACAATACTTTGTAGTGCAGGGTAATTTAAAAACATGTGAAACATCATTTGCTGCATTCCCAGCTTTTGCTAATTTAAATATTGAAGTAAAACGTAATGATGTAGACTTTGTATTTGAAACAGTGCCTGACGATGCAGACGCTAACCTATTTTATGATGCATCAGACCTATTAGAAATAGAGGGAGGTTTTCATCAGGCAAAACATAACTTTGACCCTGTATCTCAGTCTTATACTTTAGAGCCAACAGACCAAAACCAAACTGCTACACAAAACTTAGTTACTATACTAGATGCATATAACTGTTACTCCTTTGGTAATGGTGTAGAAAGTTATAGAATATATGATAGTATTATAGGTAAACCTTTTAATTTAGGGGAGCGTGTATTGGCGGTATCTAATCAGGATTTTGTAGAGGCCGATAGGTTCTCTGATATTACATATAGTGGTGTGTATAGTAACTCGGCTAATATAAATAACTTAAATGAGTTTAACTTAGGTTTAGTAAACTATCAAGAGTATGAAAGAGACTTTGGTCCTATACAGATATTACACGCAAGACAGACAGATATATTAACATTACAAGAGGATAGAATAACATACGTACAGGTAGGTAAAACACTTATTAGTGATGCGGTAGGTGGTGGAGCTATTGTTTCTACACCACAGGTTTTAGGAAAACAAATAGCAAGAATCGAAGAGTATGGTATTAGCCATAACCCTGAAAGCTTTGTAGCGTGGGGATATGATATGTATTTTACTGACGCTAAAAGAGGAGCTGTCATAAACCTAAAATCTACAGGAAAAGGAGATGCCTTAAATGTTATATCTACTGCTGGTATGAACTCATGGTTTAGAGATACTTTCAACAAACAGCTTACCACACAAAAGTTAGGAGGTTATGACCCATACATGAAAGAGTATGTGTTAGGTACTAATTTAAATACTATTCCTGTAGATTTAAAAAGGGTACCTTGTGGGCAGGCAGTAAATCAAGAGTCAAGTACAAACTCTATAACGTATGATGTAGAGGTAGGCGAGGTTATAGGTACTATAAATATACCATATCACATAAGCTCAGGAGATGTTAACATAAGTATTACATGGAATGGTTCTGTGGTAGCCTCTGTTTTAAATGCTACAATTCCAGGGACTTTAAGTTTTAGTAAAACTTTAAATACTCCTACTACGTGTACTGTGTTAGTTACCCCAAATGTTTCTTCTACCTATGAAGTAATTGTAGAGTGTCCTGAAGAAAAGGAGATTAGGGTAGTACAGGTAGTGGTAAATAGTAATAACTATGCAGGTCAATTTATTCATACAAACTATAACTGGAGTGATGGTAGTACGGTTAGTCCATCTACAGGTTTCTCTTCGGCACAGCTTAAAGTTACGCAGCCTGCAGAGTATGTAGAAAATATAGGTATTCGCTCTGTCGGTGTCTTCCCATATACAGGAAGTAACATAACATTACGAACTGAAAAGTTTGGTGTAGATGATTTTGATTTTAATCCTTCTAAACATAGGTTTAGAATATTATCTTCTAACACACACTATACCAATAGTGTTGCAGATATTGATGCATTATTAGCAGCGAGCACTACGGTAGGACCTATATCTAATCCTGTAGCTAATACTTTTGAGGCTACCGAGTTAGCGATGAGTATACCTGACGGTAATCTATATCTATATCTCATATGGGATTTAAGATTAATATCTTCACAAGCTGTTTGTTACTGTCCCGCAGGAAGCACAGCAGATGATGTATGCTGTACATGTATAACAGTATGTAAGAATGTATATATAGGACCACAATGTCAGATACAGACCCAAGCATGCACAACAGATGTGGATACTCCAGGTAAATTTGAAAGACCTTTTGAGGTATCTTTTTCAGGTAATTCGAGTATACCTACGATAGGAGATATAGTATATACCACGTTAAGTTGTGGTTTACCTACAATGGCACCAGGGTTTTATATTGTAAGCCCTGTATCCCCATCGGTAGGAACAAAAAAATGGATACAATTAGATAATGCAGGAACCGTAATAGATGAAGGAAACTGTTAAATAATAGAATATGGCGTGTAATAATTCAACATTAGTATATTGGGCAGGCAATGATTTTGCTACTGCTCCTCAGTTATATCAGAACTCTACGTTAACTACCTTAGCACCTCCTGGTTTATATTCTTTTGGTGGGGTATATAGAATTATGTCAGCAGCTAATGTATTAAGTCCACCTATTAAATGTCCTGCATGTTTAATTGATTGTACAAGTGCCTCTATTGTAAGGATGTCAGGCAGTACATCGCCAGGTAGTTACTTTTTAAATGTAAACCTAACCTCAGGTGCAGGTGCGGTTATTTTAAGATTTAATCCTAACACTACACCATCTCAGTTAACATGGACTCATGATGGGTTGACTGCTTCAGAATATAGTAGCGTAACCCATGGGTATAAACAAGGAATTATAGGGCAATATTTTTCTGCAGCAGACGGTGGAACATACACATGTAATGGTGGTGTTATCACAAGTAATAGCGGAAGTAATAGTCAAACCTTCCCAGGGTTTGAGTATGAGTATGAAACAGTCTCAGGAAATTTTGTACCTAAAGAAGATAATATAGGAAACCTAATACCAGTAAATCTAGGTCCATATAACGCCTCGCAGGTAGATTTATTTAGTGGGGTGCCTGGATATTTTACAATGGTTGTACCAAAACCCAATATACCAGAGAGTATATTAAATCTTAGGGTAGATGTTATATGTCCGAATGCGGATTTCTTTATAGATGTAAACTGTGCTAGAGCTTTAAATAGTTTTACTGCAGGAGTAGTTGGCGGAGGATGTGGTGTACATAGCACTAATATTTTTACCGCCTCTGTAGCTACAGCAACAGGTGTTTCTACTACAATAGGTGTAAACGATTGGGCGTTTGTAGATGTAAATGGGGTAACACAGTTACCTGCAGGAAGGTATCCTGTATTAATAGGACCTGGAGCAGGAGTAAATCATTTTGTAGATGTAGATAGTAATGGAATAGTCACAGCGGTAGCCGCATGTTAAATTTAAAATAAAGTTATGTCACATACAACAAGCACACCATATACAGTATCTTATAGTGAGGATGCAAAAGGATGGCCTTCATTCTATGATTACCTACCAGACTATATGGCAGGTATGAATGGTTTTTTTTATTCGTGGAACGGAGGAGATTTATATAGACACAACACTAATGATACACGTAATAATTATTATGGACAACAATATCAGTCTGAGATTACAGGGGTGTTTAATGTACAGCCTATGGATATAAAATTATTTAAGACAATGTCTTTTGAGAGTAGTGCTGCGTGGGAGTGTACCGCTTTGTTTACAGATTTAGATACGGGAGCAATGCTTTCTACATACTTCGTACAGAAGGAGGGAGAGTGGTTTACGTTTTTAAGGGAGGCAACACAAACAGAAACTAACTTTAGAGACAGGTCAGCAAATGGTATAGCTAATGTAAACACTATTACAGGACCAACCAATGCTGTTGTAATAAATTTTAATGTGGAGAGTATAGGAAGTATATTGAGTGTGGGAGATTTTATATATTCTACAACACCTGTTTTACCTCCAGCTGTTACGGGTGCACCAATATTTGTTGGTGTAGTTACTGCCCTTGTAAGGGATAAGATTACCTCATCTACAGGTGTGGTTACCTTACCTTCTATTACCGTAGATACTGTAGGTCCTTATCCACCTGCACCAGCAGCTCCAATAGCTTTACCTTTCCCAGGTATAGTGCCAGCGGTAGGAGATTTTATATTGTTTATAAAAGATGCGGTAGCGGAGTCACATGGAGCTAGAGGGTATTACTTAAACTTTACACTAAAAAATTCGGACACTACAGCGGTAGAGTTATTTTCCGTTGGTTCAAGTGTTATGCAAAGCTTTCCGTAGAAATTGTTATCTTTGCAATAAATAGATTATTTAAAAAAATAAATATATGGTAGGAGCATTAATAGGTGCAATAGGTGGCGTAGCCTCAGCTGCGTATAGTTTTTATCAGGCAGACCAACAAGATAAGGCTGCAGATGAAGCCCAAAGACAACAAAACAAACTTAGAGAAGACGCAAGAAAAAGAGCTGAAATAAATTATTTTGAAGGATTAACATTACCTATGGAAGCTTATGAGCAAGCTTTTGAAAATACATTAGCTTCATCTCAGACACAGGTAGAGGCATTACAGGAGGCTGACCCACGAGCATTAGCAGCAGGTATTGGTAGGGTAGGTGCTATCGCTACACAACGTGATGCAAAAACTAGAACTAGTATGGCTGAAGATTTATTTAACTTAGATAAAATGAAAGCTCAATCTAGGGACGCTATAAACCAACAACTTTTAGCTATGGATGTAGCGGAAAAAAGAGAGATGGCACAAAGACAACGTGACGCTGAACGACTTAAAGCTCAACAGGTACAGGCAGGTATAACAGGAGTAACAGCAGCGGCTAAAGGTATTGATGCATTAATACCATTATTTAGTTCTAGTAAAGCAGATAGACAAGCTTTTGATACTGCAAAAAAATTAGTAGGTCAACCAGGATTTGAAGATAAAACTTTAGGAGAAATGCTAGATGTAGTTTCTACTGCTAATGAGAAGGGAGGGAAAGATTTTGATTTTGAAGAAACTTATGATACTAATATTTCTGCTATACAAGATATAGGAACGCAATTTGGTTTAGGTCAA
>TARA_R100000655_G_scaffold3710_5_pt1 | contig 11538 bp, 9 predicted proteins | sample TARA_R100000655 | Tara Oceans TARA_R100000655 (sample SAMEA2622497) | marine metagenome | biome: marine biome (ENVO:00000447); feature: deep chlorophyll maximum layer (ENVO:xxxxxxxx); material: "saline water (ENVO:00002010), including plankton (ENVO:xxxxxxxx)" | depth 90 m
ATATTTACATCATTAATAGAATATATACGGCTCACCTGTCCGTTTTCTTCTTTTGGTTTGTATTCTTTTGGAAACCTTGTCGTAAGTCTACGAGAAACTTTATCTGCTATGGAATGCACATTTTTAGGAATTCGGAAAGACTGCGACAGCGTTTCACTACCGCCATCCAGATTAATAAAATGATTAACATCCGCTCCAGCCCATCTAAAGATAGCTTGGTCATCATCTCCAGCTACATACATCTTTTTTGATTTTCGGTCCAAAGCATGAGCGATATCCCATTGTAAAGGAGACAGGTCCTGTGCTTCATCCAGAAAAGTAATTTCAAATTCTGGGCAATATCGGTCCGCTGTCTTTGAAAAGGCTTCCAGCATATCGGTAAAATCGTAGCGAATTCTTTTTTCTTTAAATACTTTTAAAGCACGGCTGATAAAACTTACCAACATCCAATCCATGTTGATATGACTATCATTATATTGGTCTCTTAACTGCACCTTTCTTAATCTCGCAAGGTTAATCAGACCTAATACAGGGTCGTTTGCCTGAATCTTATCGGAAAAACTATCTGTTTCTGTAGGGGTCCCCGCTGCAAAAGTATAGCCTATTTGCTCTCCCAATTCTCTGTAATCTTCTGGCTGCATGATTTGTTCAACACGAATGTCGCTTTGGGCCAGAGCAAGACTGTGCAAAGTACGAAAATAGGGTAAATCTTCTTTTGGGTCGAGGTCAAAGCGCTTTGCCGCACGGTCTCGTGCCTCGTTAGCGGCTTTTCGTGTAAACGCAAGAAAAGCTATCTTGTGCGGATGAATACCTTTTTCAAGGGCCTTGTCCACCATATCCAGCAGCGTCGTTGTCTTTCCTGTGCCCGGTGGGCCAAATATTCTAAACATCTTAACGTATGATTTTTGAGCAGTCGTTGCATCGGCGCCAGCGTTTACCATTCTTTTTATATATAATAGCAGTCTTCTGACAATTTTTATGGCCTTCACAAAGAATCTCCTGAGCTTTACGCTCTCTTTGTGTAGTTAATCTCCACGGGATCTCGTTGTCTCTATAGTCACCCACCTTCATCAGGTATCCCCTGATTTAACGCTTGCTACGTCTTTCTCTAAGCGCTGGGCTTCTTCCTCGTATCCGTTCACACGCACAGCCTGTATAAAGGTATCAAAAGAACGCTCCCCAATACCGCCTTCTACATACATGTAGTAAATACCGTAATCCTCTACGAAATCTTTTATAGTCATGTCCTGTAATTTTTTTTCTCTAAAAAAATTGTGAAGTCTGGGGGGTAAAATCATGTCTTTAAGAAATACTGCTGGCACAAGAAAACGATTGGCGCCGTATCCGTATTCCTCCATACGCTTTATGAGTTGCTGCACCCTTTGTCGCGTAAGTCCATACAGTCGCGCAATATAAGACATGGTCCTTAATTCATCCCTATACATAGAGTAAATTCGTCTATTTCTCTCACTAAAAGTATGATTAGTGATTGGTGGCTTGCTGGATAACGTCTGCATCTTCCATCTCCTTTAAGGTCATTTTCCAGATAAAAATAGGAGTACCCTTACCCACATAGGCTCCCGAAACATTAAACGTAAAAAACTCTAAAGCTTCCTCCCTGTCCATCCCGTCACGAGACATCAGGATCTTTAAACATTTTTCTATATCATAAACTAAATTCAGCTGGCCTCCGAAGCCATTCTCTGTAATTCCTATAACGGCTTTGTCAAAGCCATCTGCTTGCATCATTGGTTCTTCTTTCAAAACGGTCCCTCCTCTGTAGCGTTTTTAAATGTTGGTGGTTCGATTTCGACTTCTCCTTTGTCGAAAGATGGTATTGACCAGACGCGAACAGAGCGCCCTTTAATCTTCATAACGGTGCTTTCTCCATTAATATCTCTTAGCCTCTGGGCAATTCTATGGGCTTTAAACTCAAAGAACTTATTCTTTTTGAGATGAGCCTCAAAGTCTCTTAACCTAAAATAGGTCATGTTATCTTCTTCATCGGTCCAAGGTCGGCGTAACAAGATCTCTTCTTTGTCGGAAGCGATCTGTAAATGACTACAAAACTCCTCCAGATAATCGTAAAACTGTCCGCTAGTGCTTGCATCCTGGGATACCTCTATGACCGCGCTCTCATTTTCTTTCATCTCGGACAGAAGCGCCGAGATCCGCGCCTCCCAAACAGGCTTCTGTACACTACGAGGCATAAAGTTAAGCTGCTCCATGCAAGCCTTTTGAAAAACAGGCTGACTTTGCAGTGCATCTGTATCTAATTCCAGTGGTTCGCTATTGACGTCCAAAAACCACACGGGAGGCGTCGAATTGTATTTGCGGAGGTTTGCTATAGCTGCACCCTGAACAGCAGCTCCTACGCCAAATTTTCGCGTCCTACAGAGCTCTTTATTACAATAGGCATTGATAGGACTATCAGAACACTTATAGGCGTACTCTTTTCTATCTAATTGTTTGGCAACTATGTTCACTTCGCTCAGAGGTAACGGAGGTTCCAGATACTGCATATTGTAAGTCAATATCTCGGTTTCCCAACTGTCGGGATACGCCTTCCTCAAATACACGCCTATGTTGAATAATCCGTTGTTGCGTCCCCCTTCGCTTATTTTATCTTTACACAGGGTTTGAAGGCATGGAGGACCGTCCTTTAATATAGCGTCAGGCGTCTCTGTAATTTGTAATTTCAGTATCTGTTCTGGAGTTTGCACATTCTTCTCTACCATAGCAAAGAATTCATCTAGTGTGGCGGAGGTTCCATCCTCTTTAATGGCGTACCGCAAACCCTCTTCAGCATTATAATAGGGGAGATTTAAAAAGTTTCCTACGTCTCCACGATCCAAGTGTAGCTTCACTTGCTTAGGAAATATCTCACTGCCCCCATAACCTAATGCAGCGCTAATACTCTGTAAGGTAGTCTGTAGGTCCTTGGCGTCTATCCAGTCTGTCGTAAACAAAAAGCAATGCGCTCCTCCCGACTTACTTCTACAAACCACTAAAGGTAACTTTAGCTTGTTAATCTTTTCTACCAGCGTTTTGTGGTCGAGGGGGTATTGATCTACGTCAACGCACCCCCACTTACACATATTGTCTTCATTTATAGGTATAATACCTATGCCTGTTCCCTTACCCGATAAGTGCCCTTCCCATAGTTCCATGGTCCGTGGCTCCCGAATAATGGCTGCTTTACCTGTATTCTTGCCATTTGCTGCGGTTTTCTCGATTTTAAACACGCCATAAGCTTCAGCGAGCCCCTCGAAAATTGCCGCAAATCTAGTTGCTGACATTTCGCCTCCCAATGTAAGTGGTGGCCCGAAGGCCACCTTTAGTTAAAATGGAATTTCACTATCGTCCGCATGCTTAACGTTTACATCGCCAGCCATAATACTTTCGTGAAAGGCGTGACACTTGGCAAACAGATCGGCATCTTCCATAGGCTTAACGTACTCCACGTTCCAGCCATGCCAAGACCCTTTGGAATTGTCTTGCTTTTTAGAAGTCACTTTAAACAATAAGCTAAATCTAGGGGCTGCAAACATTTTACCGTCCTCATCTTTTAGCTGTACGCCAGCAATCTTAGAATTCCACTTCTTTGATTCTTTCAGCTGAGATGATTTCATCGCGATAAGTGCTGGTTCACATGTGCCGTCATCATTCACGATCATTACAAACTGCTGTGCTGTCTGATCAAGATAACTACCCTCACCCTCTACCACATAATCACGATTGTCCTCAGAACCTTTTTGCGTCTTCGGCATCTCGTCATCAGGTGAATAAACGGCTATTGGAGCTCCAACGCCTGTGCCTCTAGCAGCCCAATGTATAAACCTTCTTTGATAGGCACAAGGCACGACTGTTATGCCCTGATCTCCTTTGTACAACTTACCAGTAACAGTGTTATACAGATCTCCTTTGCGAGCATCAGGCAAGTCATCAAGAATAGAATCTATTCCCTGTAGTATCTTTAAAAAGGGTAGCGCCAGATCTTCCTGACTGACACTCTCATTACCCTTTCCAGAGTGCTCTTTAAACATAGACGTAATGCCCATGCTTGCCACTTGTGTGGACTTCTTGTCGGCTACTTCTTTAGACATATTTTTCTCCTTTTTGTCTATTTAATGGTAACTTTGTGAAAATAATACGGTTCAATTTGTTCAGGTATAGGATCTCCAGCAGCAACTTGAGCTCTATACCACTTTTCTAAAGTGTTTGTGGCAATGTCCTCTCTTTGCTGCATATCATAAGTTTTTTCTGTGCCAATCCTTAACAAATCAAGCGCCTTTTGGTCTTCTCCAGCTTTAAAAGAAGCTGAAATAACATTTCTAATTAAAGAGTCGTGACCATTTTTTCGCATCCAATCATAAAGTTTTGGTTTATCATCTTTCAAAATGTTTAACTTAACTTTTTCTTCTAAAGTAACTACTCCGCCACCTTTAAGATGAAATTTTATTACGCCAGCCTCTTCCATTTTTGAAGGAAAAAGCTCATCTCTATAATATCTCAAATCTGCGTTTGCTTTTTTAAGTTGCTCTTCTAAATTAGCTATATGTTTTTCTTTTTCTTTAACAGTTAAAGCCATAGCGGTAAGACTACTTTGATCATTTGAGTGTAAGTCCTCAAAATTCTTTTTGTCCGCGGCTTCCTTAATTTGTTTAATTAAATCCATATTTGGTTTCCCTTATAATTTACTTGCAATATCTTATAGATAGACATATATTCTTATAAGTCAATAAAAAAATTAGATGAAAGAAAAAAATGTCAACAAAATATAAATTTAAGACAAAACCGTTTCAGCACCAGCTGGACGCTTTCAACGAATCATGGAATAAACCATTTTACGCTTTATTCATGGAAATGGGTACAGGAAAGACTAAAGTCGCTATAGATACGATGGGGGCATTATATACTGAGGGCAAGATAGCGGGAGCTATTGTTATAGCGCCTAAAGGGGTTTACGACAACTGGATAGAAGGAGAAATACCGCAGCATTTACCTGACGAAATCCAACGTATAGTGCTTCGTTGGAACCCGGCAAAGAGTAAAAAATTCTACAGAGATCTGGAAGACATTAAAAATGTTTTGAATAAAGAACTAAAGATTTTAGTTATTAACACAGAAGCCTTTAGTTCTAAAAAAGGCGCTAAGGCAGCAGTCGATTTTCTTATGTCAATAAAAGATTCTGGGCAAAACGTTATGACTATAGTAGACGAATCTACGACAATAAAAAACAGGGAGGCTATTCGTACTAAGACCATAGTAGCTTTTGGCGATGAAAGATATTCTAGCTATAGACGCATATTGACGGGTTCCCCTATTACTAAATCTCCTATAGATTTATTTAGTCAATGCAATTTTTTAAGTGAAAAGGCTTTGGGGTATAATAACTTTTACACCTTTCGGGCTCAATACGCTATTATTCAGAAAAGAACAATGGGGCATCATAGTTTTCAGGAGATTGTAGGATATAGAAATTTAGACGAACTTAATGAAAAATTAAACAGATTGTCTTGCCGTGTATTGAAAGAGGATTGTTTAGACCTTCCTGAAAAAACTTATGTTACTCGTGATGTATCTATGAGCGAAGAACAGATAAATTTGTACGCACAAATGAAGCAGTTGGCTCTAGCGCGGTACGACAATGGAGAGCTGGCTACGACAGCTAGTGTGCTGACCCAGCTTATGAGGCTGCAACAGATATGTTGTGGTTTTCTTAAAACAGACGATGATGAAATACAGGAGCTGAAGAACAATAGGCTGGAAGAGCTTATGAATATTCTATCTGAAACAAGTGGAAAAGCTATAATCTGGGCCACGTTTACACACGACATACATCGTATTGTAAAAGAAATTCAGAAGGTTTATGGCGATGATTCGGTAGCCGCGTACTTTGGTGAAACGCCACAGGACGAACGTCAAAAGATTGTTTCAAAATTTCAAGATAAGCAAAGCCCGTTGCGTTTTTTTGTAGGGCAACCCAGAACAGGGGGCTATGGTATTACTCTTCACGCCGCTACGACGGTGGTATATTATAGTAATAGTTTTGATTTAGAGATACGGCTACAGTCCGAGGACCGCGCTCATCGTATAGGTCAAACAAACAAAGTTACTTATATTGACCTTGTTTCGCCTAAGACAGTAGACGAAAAGATTATTAAAGCATTGCGTAAAAAGTCAGAGCTGGCGGGTAAGGTTTTGGGGGAAGAGGTGAGGGACTGGCTGACTTAGCCCATTAACCCACCGATACCACTTTTAATCAAGTTACTTGCCATATCGTTTGGAAACAAGGCTGCGTACTTGTTCCTGTCTACAGGGCCACTAGACGTATTGGTCTGAGGTTGTACTGGAGGCAAATTTTGAGACGTTAAAATTGGTTTTGTTGTTTCATTTAAATTTGACGTATTTATTTCTCTTGATTTTTTAAAACGTTCTAAAAGTCTTTTGTTTCTTTCTATTGTTCCGGGTTCTGGCTCAGGTAATCCAGGGTAACCGTAATAAGGTCTATCTTCTTCTGTTCTCTGGTCCTGTTCATATGCTTCTCGAATTGCATAAGGAATTACAGGCTGACCTGTTTCAAAAAACTTTTTCGTTAGGTACTCTGTAACGTTTTTGTATTGAATAGTTAAATTTCTATTACCTTCGGCTCCTTTAAGCTCTCCCGAAGCTTTTCGCATTAACATAGCGGCAAGTTTTGGATCTCTAAAAACCATGTCAACAAGTTCCATTTTTTTAGTGGCGGGTAATTCTTTGATTAAGTTTCTAAATTCACGAACAGCTATTCCTGACGCGGTCAAAACACCGGGGCCACTCTGCCCGCCTGTAACTGTTTTATAGGCCGTTGAACCAGCTGCCGAACCTATAATACCTGTTACTAAATCTATCAAAACGGAGCTTTCTTGATCGCTTAATGCATCTAACGATTTTGCAGCAGCAGCAGATTCTACCCTTACCATTTGAGAGCCCATTAATTTAAATCTGTAAGCCTCTTGCTTTGTAAAAATCCCATTTTTTTCAGCTAAATCCATTAAGGAAATAGTTCTTCCGTCTTGTAACGGAGCAAATAAAGTTTTATAAAAAGTAGAAAAAGACATTGTATCAGGGTTTTCTACTCCTGATCTAAGGCCCGCTAAAGAAAAAATTGTAGATCGTAAAGCATCTTTAGTTATTTTTTCATCAACTCCCGTTCTTTCTCCGTTTCTTAACGCATTTTGAAATAACTTATCTACATTAATAAAAGGAACGTCTGATCTCATAGTTTGTTCAAGTAAAATACTTGGAGAAACACCATTTAACAGAGAAGATAGTGTTTTGTTATTTTTAATAGCTTTCTCAGTTCTTTCTTGAGTTACGTCAAAGACACGCAACATATTTGTAGTTCTAACTACTTCTCTTGTATCTTTTTCTAATTGTGGAAAAACGTCTAAAAGATCTTTATTTTGATCTCTCCATTGAGCTAAAGCATCTGCGTTTACTACATATTCTACTTTTTTTGTTTTAGGGTTAAATTTTTTGGTAACTGCCATTTCTTTAAGATTTCTTACATGCAACTGCACCAAATTACCTACCGTGCTAAACAAGTTTCCTTGTAAATTTTCAGGAACGTCAACGTTATTTTTTTTAAATTGTTTTGTAGAAAAGTTTGCAAACTCTTCAAGCTGTCTTATTCTACTTATTGTAACGGAAGGCCCCCCGCGAATAAATTCTGCTATTGAATTTTCTGGGGAAACTGTACGTTTACCCGCTCTAGTTGTGTCTACAAGTCTACCAAGAACAAGCCGATCTATTACGTCATGTTTTCCTTTTGTAAAACTTCTGGCTGTATTATATAATTCAGTAAATTCTTTGAGTTTGTCAACATCTACAAATGTTTGAGCACTTCCTTCTTTAACAGAAAGTGTTTCTAAATCTTTTAAAATAGATTCTCCTATTAAACCCAATCTTCTTCCATAGTCTGCTGTTTCTGGATTGTTATATAAAGAACGAGAAGCTGCTAAAATTTCAGATCTAAGTTCGGTTAATTGTTTAGAACTTAGGGGCCCCGTAATTTCTAAATCACTAAAATTGCGTTCTCTTGCTTTTGCTATATTTGTTTGATTTAATTTAACAGACTCAAGTTCTCTATATTTTTGGACAGTATTAAGAATTTTTCTTCCATAACTTGCCACAGGAGGTGAAAAACCCTCTTTCAAGTTTTCTTTAATAGTTGCCTCTATTATATCTAAACGTTCTATTCTTTCCAGAGGAGATAATCCGTCTATGTCAGCTAAAATGTCTGTAAAGTTTCTAAAAGCTCCTTTTGTATCATTATATAAAGGATCGGAAATAGACTTGGCTTTTTGAAAAGCCTCTTCATATTCAGATATTATTTTTATTTGTGTTGCTTCTAAAGGGGGATTTACCTCTAACCCAAGAGATCTTTTGTGGTCGTGAATAACTCTAAATATTTTTTGTACGGCACTATTTTTAAAAAATTCAGATCTTAAAGAATCATTTTCAAAATCAGTGCTGATTTCGTCAAACATTTTCATATAATTAGGTAAATTTTCTTGAATAGCGTTAAACGCTTCGATGTATTCTGGGGAACCTTTTTCTGCAACAATAGTAAAATCGTCAGGGCTAAACATTTCTACTTTAGGTAATTTGTCCCAAAGTTTCGTTTCTAAATCCCCTAACTCAGCCATGGTTTCTTCTATAAGTTCCATAAACTTTGAGCTTATTTGTGCTTGGCTTGGTGCATCTTTTGGCTTTAACGTAAGAACAGCATCCATAAAAGGCGTTAATTTTCTCTGAAGGTGGAACTGCATAAGTTCTTCAAAAAGACCTGTTCGTAATTTAGCCGCTTGTCGTAAAGAGTCTGGATCTCCCATCTCTTCATAACCTTTTATCATTTTAATAAAAATGTCAGTTGCTTTTTGTTGTGCAACTCGTCGGGCTTTGTCTAATTCAGGGTTTTTAGAAGCTCGTGCCGCTTCAAAAAATTTAAAAATAGGATCGTCGGCTCTTTGAGCTACAGTAAAATCTACTCCGGGAAAAGCTTCAGCTAATAAAGCGTTTATTTCGGGATCGTCTAAAGCGTTAGCAAGATTCCTTGCGTCCGTTTCACGACCATATCTTTCGTATATTTTTTGTAATTTATTAAATAAACTTTGTTGTTGTTGCTCGGATATTTTATCAATCGCGCCGGGGAAACCTCCTGTTTCGGTAAGCACTTTCGGCAACATTTTAGCTAACAACACACCTCCCGCAGAACTTCCTATTAATTCTGAGCCTAAACGAGTTCCCGCTCCTCCGGGGTCTATCGTTTCAGCTAAATAAGCTGCCGTACTTGCACCGGGAACCGCTAACCCTTCAAGAAAAGCCGTGGTTTTAGGCGAATACTTTGCAGATTTCCCCATAGTTTCAAAAAGACTTTCAAAAAAAGCGGTGGCTTTTATAGCAAAAGGTGTTTTTTCTCCAGCATCAATAAAGTTTTTTGCTAAGGTTCTTGCTCCCACATCTACCGTCTCTTTTATTAAATGTGGAAAAAATATACTAGCAAGTCCTCCTCCCATTGTTCGATAAGACTCATACAGAGCTTTTTGGTTTGGTAATATAACGGGATCTTCTCCCATAACAGCTTCTTCAATCGCATCCGCTCCCTCATATAATAAAAAGCTGCTGGCTAAAAAAGATGTAAGGGTTGTTGCTAACCCTCCTCCTATAAGATACGGATTTCCGCTTCGTATGGCTGGCGGCATAACTTTAGAACCAACATAAGAAGAAGCTTTTAGACCGCCATAAATACTAGGAGCCGTTTTAAACGCTTCTCCAAGAACAGGTCTAGCAAACGTAGCGGGTTCGACATTACTAAATAAAATTTGAATAGGGTCATCGGAAGGACCAAACAAAGCTCTTCTTTCTGCCACGGATAGGTCTTTGTATTGGTCAATATAATTAAAAATTGTTGCTTCGCCCGATTTTAAAAGAGGGTATGATAAAAAGTCTGGATCTTTTTCTATTTCTTTTTCAAAAACCTTTTCGTAAATACTTACTAATTCATTAGTAAAGATTTTTCCCGGATCTTGCGACTTTGGATACTGCAATCGATAGTCATCAATCTGTTCATTAGTTACAAGTAATGGATCGATAGTTAGTTTACCGTCTTTAATTTCGCTTTTGTTTTTGCTTACGTCCATTTATTTATTAAAATCCTCTGTTGCGTCTGATGCAAAACTTGAGGCATCTAGAATGTTAGAACTAGTGTCGCTTGAAGCGCTCATTGCTTTACCAACAGCATCTCCAAATATATTTGCCTCGTAAATACCAACAGCTACGGTTAATTCTGAAATCATACCTTGTAACTCCTGTGCGCCTATTCTTGCTTCTACCAAATCATTAAAACCATACAATCGAGGTTGGTCTAATTTTGACAATTCTCTTTCGTAGGCATCAGTAAAACTATCTCGTAAAGCTAATAAAGCACTTAATGCATCTATATCGGATTTTAACGCACCCGGTTCAATGGCAGAAGCTAATTTTTGAATATTTGTAACGTCAAGAGCAAACGCTTTTCCTGTAATTTCTCGTCGTGAAACGATTTGAATTTTTCTTGAAAGGTTGTCTAATATTTTCTTAGCTTGTGAATTTATCTTACCTGAATCGCCAGCATACCCCTCACCGACGCCAATAGGTTTAAATATAACGCCAGCCATAAAATTTCCAAAATCTGGTAATATTTTACCAATGTCTTGAGCTACGGAAAGATCGATTGTGCCATTTACTAAAAAGGTTGGTTTTGCTGCAAAGTTGTCATAATCAACTGCGCCTGTTTCATCTCTCTCAATCGGCACTAAATCCTGTTTAATCTCACTAGGCTGTATTGGGTAAGCTGGTATTGATAACTTGCCTCCCTCTTCGTTTATTTTTTCTCTACTATTAATCGCCTCTAAAATATTTTTAGGTAACGTCATTTTTGGTTTTGTTATTTCATACCCAAGGTTAGGGTCCATACTCGTTTGTGTTTCAGATAAAACAGTTATCAAATTATTTATCATATTTACTTGAGCCGGATTGGATTGATCTAAGGTTCCGTTAGCATAAGCCTCTACAATTTCTGGATTAGAAATTAGGGTGAGGAACAACCCTCGTTCGCTGTCTGGTAATTCGGGAATACTTTGTATCGCTTGCTTATATAAATCACCATTATCTGTATAGCCCTCCTCCGTAATAAGTTTTATAATTTCAGCTTTATTAGCTACACTATTATCAAAAGTTCTTACAGTAGATCCATCGGAGCTAAATAATGTAATAAGGTTAGCGGGCTGAGGCGCAGCACCCAAACTTCCTTTGAAAGCAGATATTTCTTTATTTGTTGCGTAGAAACCCTCGCCTTTAGCTATTTTGTCACCATTTAGTAGTGTAATAGGAGAAGTTGCATATACAAGTTTCGTGGGTTCTCCTTCATCCGCTCTAATAAGAGATCTCGCCTTTGCTTCCATATAAGGCCCTATTTGCTCTGAGGTCATATAAGATTTATTTGAGTTTAAAAAC
>TARA_R100000655_G_scaffold94485_1_pt1 | contig 11535 bp, 14 predicted proteins | sample TARA_R100000655 | Tara Oceans TARA_R100000655 (sample SAMEA2622497) | marine metagenome | biome: marine biome (ENVO:00000447); feature: deep chlorophyll maximum layer (ENVO:xxxxxxxx); material: "saline water (ENVO:00002010), including plankton (ENVO:xxxxxxxx)" | depth 90 m
CTTGCCTAGTTTAAGCTTGCCCACCTTGAGCTTTGCTTTATTCCTTTGGCCCTTGATGCGCAGGCCTAACACCACACCCTTTGGTTTGGTAAACGTCAGGTCATCCAGGTCACCGTCCAACACCTTGAACCCTCTCCACGTATCCGGCAGGGCTTGCCCTTTGACTAGCCCAAATACCTTGGCCACCCTGTGACCATTGGCCAACAGTCCCTCAGTGCGCTCGACATCCCCATTGCAACTGTAGGTCAAGTCGTAATTGCTTGGGACAATCCTCTCCTCTGGATTGTATTTGGTGTAGTCGTACACTTGGGGGAATAGGTCAAACAATTCAGGGAAAACCTTCTCCCATAAGATATCGCTTGTCCCGTTGGGACGTATCACATGGATGAGTCCCTCGCGCTTGGCCTTCCTGGCATTAGCGTCCAGTTCCCTGACCACTAACTCCTTGAACTTGTCCGGGTCGCTGAATAGCAGCCGAGTCCTGGCGTCCCTTGCCGGATCAGAGTTCACACCCAGCTTGTTCATCCTCATCTCGGTATGGCCCGAGCCATTGAGACACGCCCCGATACACTCAGCGGTCGCACGTTCACACACTGTGACGCGCTTGCCATCGACCACAACCCCTGCCAGCTTATGCGGGGACAGGTGGATGATGCTTGTCAGGTATCCCTCACCCTTGAGAGTCTTGGCATTGTTGGTTGTCACCAGATAACTACAGCCCGCGTCCTTATAGAACCTGCTGTAATTACTGATGGTTTTCCTCCTCACTTGGTGCATTACTTACCTCCTCAGTCATGTTGTGGTCCACCTCGAAAGAGTTCGACACATAGTCTTGGCCGTCGAATGTATCCAAGTCCATGCCATGCGCTAAATCTACCGCTTCTTCTTCACTCTCGGCATCTATTACCGCTTCAGCGCCTACTGTCCATGTCACATAAACCTTGTACTTTTTGGTTTCTTTGCTCATCACTCACCCCCTTAAATGATTCCAGCCTTCACCATTGGAGAAACCAGACGACCTTCCTTGCACTCATGGCACGGGTAGTCAGCATCCGGCTCAATCCTTGCCGAGTACCCGCACTCCGCAGTGCAGTCCACATCCACGTAACCGTCCATCATTACTTGCTCAAGTAATTCAAAATCAATGTCATCATCCATAAGCATCACTCACTCCATAGGCAGGTCGCATCCCTCAGAGAAAAGACCACCTGCTCCAGTCCCCTCTGCGTCATCAGTCTAGGTGGCGTTATCTTCAGGACCACACCCAAGGTTACTTGCTCCACGTCGTCCGATAAATCCTCCACTGAATAGTCAATCCTTGAGCCTAGTGAATGGCCGTACTTCTTAAGGTACTCAGCTACAATCTCGATTGCCTTGTCCCTAGTGCTCACCTCATAGGTATATGTTTTGCCGATAATGGCCATCAACCTACCTCCTTGCCACCTCTTCCATCACTCAACTCTCCGCTAATTATTTATGCAATGGTCTTTTAAATGGGAGTCCATGCTCCGTTAACATTTCTCGGTACACTCGGTGTCGTTCCCGCGCATCCTGCACATAGCATGCATGGTCCCAACAAACCTTGTGAGTTTTGGGTGCCTTTCGCTTGGCAAACTGTGCTCGCAATATTTCTTTTGCTTTGCTCTCGGTCGTTTCAAATAGCGTCATCACCTCATCTCCTTCCTGTCGGATTGCTTCAATCGGCGCCGTGCCAATCGTCGCGACTCCTTCTTCGTTGTTTCCATGCAGCAGGGACAGGCCTTGCCCCCTTTGCGGTAACCCTTGATGTTCCTCTTGAACTTGTCCTGGGTCATCACTCTACCTCCTTCATGTAAAGGCTGGCCAACTTAAGGTCTTTCATAAAGACCCTTCGTTTCAGTATTTCAAGCTCGTTCTCAAGGAACTTGATTTGCTCGTATTGCTCAGCAATCGCTTCCTCGCAGTACTTGGCGTGTTCTCGAATGGAACGAAACTTCAAGTTTTGCCCTAGGACTGAAAGGTGTCTCGCCCTGCTCGACATAAACTCCATCACCTCACCTCCTTCAGAACCCACACCCAACGTGCGATGGTTCCCTTCTTCATCATAACCGTCTTCCCGTAAAACGGTTCCGGGTTGTCTCCGAACGGGTCACCCTTGTGAGAGACTATCACCTCTTCACTGACCTTTATCAGGCCCCACCTAGTCCCTTCAGGGGCTGGCGGTAACGGCCTTCCTTTGGTTATGAATCTCATCATTCACCCCCAGCCTTTCTCCAAATATCCTCAGGTACTGAGTACATGTAACACCTCCTTTTTCAGTCACATCCCGTAGCCCCTCCCCCCCTCATAGGAAAGGACAGGCGACGAGATGAAACAAAAAAAAATACTAGACAGCGCGTAACAGGTTAAAAGGTTCGACGGTCTCTCTTGTAAACTACAAGGCCCGTCCTGAATTGTTCTCTCTTCTTCACTGGTTCCGATGCGTATTCGATACGGTCCGCAATCCTGTTGGTTTCTCGTTCGTATCGTGCAAGCTCTACGTGCGACGATGTGTTGTGGTGTTTGTGCTTATGATGAAACCCGCGACCATTGGCAACGGTTTTCTTGCACTCAGGAACAAACACCACGCGCATCACATCTTGAAGCCCCACCCATTGGGTTGCCTTCTTCCTTTTCTTTAGTGTTGCAACACTCGGAGCATCGTTACCTTTCCATTCCTTACGGAGCCGTTGGGCCGCTTTGCGTCGTGCGTTGCGTGTCTTCTTTTCTTTCATGATAGCCTCCTATATAGGTCCCTATCGTTACGCGCTGTCTAGTTTTCAAAGAACGTGGCAGGTTTCCCCGCCTTTCAATTCTGTAGTATTGCAATGCCAATGCCAACTTTTACCAAATAGGTGAGAATAATGGAGACCTGGATGAACGATTGTTGTAAGTCACTGATATCATTGGGGTTTTTGTTGTGTCAATTGGCCGTTTCGGCAGCTATTCGGGACAAGTGGGCACTGGCATCACTATTGCATGGGTGCGCAAATTGTCACAGGTGAATTGGCCAATATGGGCGATATACTGCACAATTGGACCGCAGTGCATCGGTGCGCAAATTGTCACCAATAATTGACCAAAGTGACAAAACGGGCAAGGGGCTTGGCTACGCGTGCGCGTGCGCGTAAAGGGGTTTGGAAGGGGTAGGTATACCTATAACCCACAAGGGCGTTTAAAGGGGCATTCCGTTAACCTCATGGCCTACGGCTTCCAGTGTTGCGTTTATCACGGGGTCTTAGGGTCCCTGTAATAAATGACCATATATGGTACCATACGTTTCAGAGTGACCATATATGGTACCATACGTGAATCCGTAACTCTCTGCAGAGTTACTATATGCGAGGGTAAGGGTGACACCAAATGCCTAGGGGTACCCCCTCGATATACTTGACTCCCCTATTCCCCTTCCCCAAAGAACCCTTGTTAACCCATGATTCAGGCCAGACAATGCGTAAGTTGTTGTTATTCATGGTATTCCTTGGTTATTATTTTCGAGGGTAGTGCATATATGGATTTATTAATATATTAATCACTAGTTATCGTATTAATAATAATATAATAAACCTAGTATTATATTATTAATATATAACTATTATAAATTGCAAACGCTGTGCCAAGTTTAAAAGAAATCTCCCGACATAATTGCAGGGGGTGTTTTTTGTTTAATTGTGTTATACGTGTTTGTGAGTGGATTCGTGAGGGATCCCGTACCAGGAGGGTGCAATGGCTTTATCTTTAGTTCAGGATTATTTAAATGCTGCATTGTCTTTAACCATAAGCAATAAAAGCGGAACCAACACTAGCTACCGTTTGCCTGAGGACTTGCGTAAGTTTGAGAACTTAAAGGTAAAATCTTTTAATGCGCGTACATTTGCTGTTCTCGCTGGAGAGACAGGGCAGACAATTGATCGTGCTAGCGCCAGTGAGAGCGCGGCTGTTATTATTTTTTCAAATCCTGTGTTGGTAACGGCGGTTAATGGATCTAGCGTAACAAACTTTAACACAAGCATGTTTGTTTCTATGCGAGACCGCTCTGGCTCTGCTTCTCATGCCAGCACGATATTAACCTACAGCAACACCCTTGGCGCTCCCAACTACACCGCAGTAGATGCAACTACAGACACAGATGTCACTGTATTTGTTTTAAGTATTGAGCTAGAGGCTTAATGTCTAAAAAGAAAAACGATAAGCTTGAGAAGGTAACTCTGGGAATTGAGCTTGGCAACCTGCCTCAGTCTACAGTAGACGCTATGTTTGCTGGGCTTGCATGGGAAGCTGAGCGAGACCATGGCGTGTCTGTGAGAGCGGTTGTGGCTGCCACTTTTGCTGCTGCCAAGGTAGAAGCTGAGATAATGTCAGATGATAGTTTATCACCAAAAGATAGACTTATGGCATCAAAACAGTTTAAAGATGGATTCAGGGACGCTTGTCGTCTTGTTTGTTCAGAGCCAATACATAAAATGATCGGACCTTCGGTTGTGAGCAAAGAAGAGGACACGTCCCTACCTTCAGCTTTGGAGAAGATGTATGGAAGTAAAGAGTGAACATGTTAAGAAGTTTAGGCAAGACTGCCTTTCTGACATATCGTTCTTTGCTGAAAACGACATAGCCCCACTTCACATCGCCCCAGAAGATGGGCCAATTGCCAGAGTTAAATTAAGAAGAGTCCAACAAAGACTTGCTGAAGCTGTCAACAGGCAATGGTTTAGCAGGGGCTTTCTTCGTATTGTTGTTTGCAAGGCCAGACGTATTGGCTCCACTACGTTCTTTTGTATGGATGCATTTAGGCAAGCGTCCTTAACAGAAAACACAAACGTAGTTATTGGAGCGCAGCTAGATGACATGGCTGCTGAGATACACAGACGAAACCATATATTCTATAACAACTACCCGTCTACGTTAAGAGCAGAGCGCTGGGGTAACTCCAGGTCGTTCAAAGAGCCTATGGAGTTTAGAAGGGATATCCCCCAAGAAGAACTTCTTAATTGGGAAAGAGGTGGTGTTAAACCAAACAGCGGTCTTAACTCAACCATATCTATCTTCACAGAAAGAACTCCTTTAGCAAGAACGGGTGCTACTATTCAGTACCTTTTGCTCTCAGAGTTTGCAAAGTACCGTAATCAAAGCACAATTATTAAAGAGATGTTTCCTACTGTTAGGAAGAATACAGGTGCAATTGTTATCGATACAACTGCTGAGAGCCGTGGTGACTCTTATTCTCGTTTATGGGAAGAGGCTGTTGCTGGTCGTTCTGAGTTTGAGCCTGTGTTTATATCGTGGCTTGATGATGAGCAGCAGTGCTGGCAAGAGCCTACTAAAGAAAACCAAGGCCTATTTTATGACTGGCTTCAATGTTTCTCGAGAAAAGACAGTACTGGGCTAGAGAAGTATTCGTCTTTGTTAAACCTGGATGACGATGAGTTTGATTTATTAAAAACACATATTGTTCCCAGGTGGAATAAAGAACCTGATTCTCAAAAGCTTCATCCTATGGGTTGGATTGACTGGAGACGCTGGGCTATTCAGGACCGTTGTGACGGTAAGTCCAAGGTATTTAAAAACCAGTACCCCACTCATTGGCGTGAAGCCTTTATGTCTTCTACGCTCACCATCTTTGATATGGGTCAGGTTGCCTCTCAAGCGGAAAGAATTAAAGACGAACCTAAGGCGGTAAGGGGTGAGCTAATAACCAGGGATGGCAGGAAGGCTATAGAGCCAGACCCAGAAGCTATGATGAGCCAGGTTAGCAAAACTAAACATGAGGTAACGCCTGATATGTTTAAGTTTGTTCCTGAGAGCTTTGGACCGATAAGGATATACGAAGACCCTATACCTGGAGAAGAGTACATTGTTTCATCAGATTACGCTGAAGGACAAAGCGCCCAGTGCGATTATAATGTTATCCATGTTTATAAAAGGGGAGATGTTTTAACTCAGGTAGCCCACTTTAGAGAGAAGTGCTACCCAGAAGAGTCTGCCTCTGAAGCCATTGCCCTTGGGGCGTATTATAACATGGCTTGGCAGATACCGGAGGTTAACTCATGTGGAGCCGCAGCATTAGCCCTGTTCCGGTCGTGTTACCCGCTTCATCGAATCTTTAGACGTAAGAATACAGACAACATCCAGAACGAAGCTCCAACAAAATACTTAGGTTGGAGGATGACTGGCCGAAGTAAATCAGAGGCAGTTAGTGCAGCTACTGCATTTTTTAAAAAAGGAATGTGTGTTGTTAAAAACCCGAACACGTTAAGAGAGCTAGAAGTTTTTGTTAAGAAAAGCTCGAGGATGTTGCCAGAGGCTATGGATGGTACAGACCCTGTGACAGGTGAAAGATATCATGATGATGAGGTAACCTGTTTAATGCTAGGTATATACGCCAGTCGTCAGTTGCCATACATGGGGTCTACGCTTTATCAGCCCCCAGAAGAAAAAGAGCCAGAGTGTCAACACGCTGTAGTAGCGGGAGGTGTCTGTTTAAAATGCAGAAAGGAGATACCAATGGCTCAACCTAAAGTCTTGACATTTGATGACTTAAGGGCGACCGTTAAGGCGAATAATAAGAGAAATAAAAATTATAATTCTAATGCAATGTTAAATTTTTGGATACAGAGGTAGGTTATGGCAGAAGGCAATACCCCTAGGTTTGGAGCTTATGATCCCGAAGCAGACTTAATCGATGCATACGGAGAGCTTCCAATAGTCCCTACTTTTGTAGACCCAACAGTTTTTGGTCTTTCTAACAGGAACCCAGGCTTTGCCATCGCGGCAGATAACCCCGGCGTACCTGTTATTCTTCCAACTACAGTGCCAACAAACCCTGGAAGAGAGTTAAAGGGAGTTCGTTATGATGGTGGGGGGTACGGAGACTTTGTCCCAACATTTGAAAACAGAAATCCTATGGCTCCAAATGTGCCCGAAGGGGTTTCATTTTCAGATGAAAGGGGCATGGACCCTGCCTTAATTGGAGCTATGTTTGGAGGATCGCTACCCTTTGGAGCAGGCACAGGCCTTTCTGCTGCATCTGGGGTTCCGCAAAAGCAAAAAGCTGCAAGCGATGCTGCGGATTTGTATAGAAGGGCGATGGCTGGGGATAAAGTGGCCTACGATCCTTCTTATGTTAATCCAAGGAAGTTTGTTCAATTTTCTGATGAGCCTTATCGCCCAACAAGCTATAGGGGTGAGTTTCCAGATAAGAGAATGGCCAAAGAAGTTAGCCGAGAGAGGCTGATGATGGTTCCAAAAGAGTCGAGAATTAATCGTGATAGTGGGCCAAACACATTCCGGCACAGCACCATGCGAGATGAAAGACTGGCTCCTGAAATAACAAAAAGGACTGGCAATGTTCGAGGGCCGGACGAAGAAAGTTTTACGCCGTACCAGTCTGGGGCAGACTTTGCAGACAGGCGAATGATGGAAGTAAGAGCAAGGTCTCCCTTTAAGCGAAGAGTCAGCCCTGCTTATGATAGAAAGCTTTACCAAACAGGAACTGCAAGGGGCGCACACAGTGATCCTGTTTTAGCGGATTTGAATTTAAATCGACAAGCAGCCATAAACAGGCTAGTAAATGCTAGAAATTTGCAAATGATGGGTGAAGGGCTTTCTGGTCCAGGATCTATTTCAGGAACATTAGCAGGTGGAGTCGCGGGAGAAGCTTATGACGAGACTTTCGGCGAAGGGGACACAAGATACATGGACCCAAGCGGAGAGCAGCGCATGGCAGTTAGACAGGCTGGGGCTAAAATACCAACACCTTCAATTTACTATAATGAGCTTGCGGGGCAAATTCCTGATTCTGCTTTTAAGGATTTTGACGAGTCAATGGCCAACAGTCCCGCTTTTCGTGAAGACTTTGAAAGGTTCTCCAGAGAAGCAGACGCCAAGAAAATGCCAGCTAGAGCAGGCCGTCAGATAAAAGAAGTTTTAGCGGATAGAGAGGCTAGGCTTTATAGAGAGCTTGGCCAAGAGCTTCCAGCAGTAGGCCCGTTGTTTGCGTTTGACCCATACCAAGGATACTAAGATGTACGGATACAACCCAATGTACCCACAAAGTCCTTTTATGCCGCCGTCAAGAGGGCGTCTTTTTCAGCCAAGGCAAATGATTGGCTATGAGCAAAAGGAACCTTCTTTTGGGTCAAAGCTAGCAAGGCTTGGTCTTCAAGGTGTTTCTTCAGGGGTTGGTCAAATGGCAAAAGATTCTTTTATTGAGCATATGAAAGAAGAGGAAGAGCCTAAAAAAGAAAGCGCAACGGGTGGTGCTGGTGAGGCAGTAGGTTCTGCTGGAGGCGCTGCTCTCGGCTCATACTTGCTTCCAGGTGCTGGAACAATCATAGGTGGACTTGCTGGTGGCTTGGTGGGCGGGGTTGTCGATTCGTTTTTTGAAGAAGAAAAGGAGCCTGTGTATCAAGCGCCGCCCCCTCCCCCCAGGCCGCGTTTAGATAGATATGCGAATAGGTATTCACAGCCAAGTATGGTTGGTATGTATGGCGTTCAAGGCCCGTATGGAATGGTATAATGGCGGCAAACGAAAAATACAATGTTCTTGATTACGTTAAGAAGTGTGTAGCAAGAAACAAAGATGCAAGAAAGCCGCTTGAGTACAGGTGGTATGAAAACGCTGCATTTGCTGCTGGGTTTACAAACATTGAGTTTAATCCAATGACACAGCGTCCAAGCTCTTTTGGTCCTGGTGGTGGAGAGAGCAGCAACCCTCAAGTTCAAGATAAACTTAGAAAGTACCATGCAAAGTTAACTTCTCCCCGAATGATGGCCGAATGTGTTCCAGGCTCTAACAGCAGAGATGCTAGAAAAAGAGCTTCTGTGGCAAACTCTTTGATTCTTCACTTTGCTGAAAAAAGAGAGAGCATTTATTCCAGGCATGCTGCGATGATGAACATGATGGTGTTTGGTAACGGCATCTTTGCTACGCAGTGGGATCCTCATTCAGGAGAATGGGTTGAAGACATTCAGTATGTAAATGATGAACCATCATATTCAGAGGTCAGTGTCCCGGCTTTAGATGAAGACGATCAGCCTGTTTTGGTTGACGCTCCGTTCCAGACAGTTAAAGAATTAAACACAGCCAGTTACCAGACAGGACTCCCAAGGCTTAGGTCTGTTCACCCGTTTAACTTCTTTCCTGACCCGCAGTGGAGACATCTTACAGTAAGTCAGTGTATGAACTACGCTGAAAGAAAGATGATTCCGGTTGACTTGGCTGAGATATATTTTCCAGACCTTGACTTAGATAAGGTCCAGAAAATTACTGACCCTGAAGATGGGTTTTTGTTTAGAGAAGTTGATTCTGTTTTTGGTCTTAGAGATGACTATGGGTACTCATCTAGTCAAATGATTGAAGTTTATGACTTTTATCATTCCCCTGTTGTTTCGACAAAGTATGGAATTGATTATAGAAAAGGTTTTAGGTGTATCTATACTGGTGATCAAATTATAAAGATCGTAGATGGATTGCCCTATAACGACTACCCTCACTCTACATTTAGAGACCGTCAGTTTACAGACAGAGGATGGGGACTTTGTGTCGTTGATGTTTTGCGACAAGCCCAAAAGAGATTAGACCTTGTAGAGCACATTGAGATTAGGGCTGCAGAAAGAACTGCTGACCCACCCATGCTAAAGCCACAGGGCTCTAACGACACAAATTTTCAGGGTCGTGCTGGTGAGATTTACGAGTACATTCCTTATGGTGAAGAGAAGCCAACCTTCATGGTTCCCCCTCAAATACCGCAGCACCTGTACCAAATGCGACAGGATGCAATGGCTGATTTGGAGGCGTTGAGCCTTACGGCTTCTCCTGTTGGTGGTTCTGTTCCGTCTCGCGGTGACAGCGCAGCTTATCTTGATCGCCTCCTCGAAGAGAATCAAGTTGCAATGGCACCGACTGTTCAGGAAATTGAAGCAGCTCAAGCTCACCAGGCGACCCATCTTATTATGCTATGCCAAGAATACTTGCCTATTGGTTATAAGTTTTCACTACTTGGTCAAGACCAACAGCCTTCTGTTTATGAGTTTGACGGCACTCCGTTTAACTTAGTTGACATTAGGATTGTCCCTGGTTCAGCGGCAGTTTCTTATCCAAATCAAATAAGAACATCTATTATGCAGTTGGCTGCAAACGGAATGCTCCAGGATGATAACCCCAAAACAAACGCTGTTGTAGAGCTTTTGTTGGGCGCTCCTGTTGCTTATAAGTTAAGAGATGTTGAAGAGCCTGGCGATAAAGCTGTGGCCGAAATAAACGTAATGAGAATCCAGCAGGGCCAAGAGCCTTTCTTTAAGCCTTGGATGAATCATCAAAAACATATTGATATTTTATTGACAGCAATGCGTGACCCTAAGTTCTTTTTAGATTATAACTTAGACCAACAAATGAAGTTGGAAGCATTGCTTCAAAAACATCAAGCTGCTATTGCTCCTAACCAAGCGCCTGTTGATATGGGCGGTGGACAAGGTGCTCAGCAGCAGGGTCAAAATCCTTTAGAACTGCTTCAGGGTGCAGGTCAAGAGGGCCGTGGCGCAGCGCAAGTTCCTGCTGTTGCTAACGGGTTTGTAGGTGAACTAGGTGGTCAAGGGTAACTGCCATAACTTAAAGGGTAAACGATGAGTAAAAGTGCTGAAGAACGGATTGCAGAATTAGAAGCTAGGTTAAATGAAACTAATCAGGAAAACCAAAAGCTACAAAACTATTATAGCCAGGCTTATAAAGCTATGGAAGAGGCTAAGCAGAACGAAGCTTACTACAGGGGCCAATATGAGTCGGCGTCTAGCCAGGCTCAAGAACCTAAAGAGTCTTCTTATGATTACTCTGATGTAGACACAGGCAATGTTAATCAAGTTATTGAAAAGCTTGTGGCTGAGCGTCTTGAGCCTCGTCTCCAGATGGTAGAAAAATATGCAACCGATGCTTTGCAGCAAACTGCTGGTCGAGAGGTAGATCGTGCGTTAACTGCGTTTAAAGAAAAACATCCAGAGTCAGCTAAGATTATGGACTTTGAGCGATTGATTATGCTTGATGCTGCTGATGAAGTTAAACGACGACAAGCTGTTAACCAGCCTGTAGGCGATGTTAAAGAGATTGCTTTACAGATTGCTAAAGACAGGGTCGGCAAGTTTAACAAGATGGAATCAAAGATTGCAGAAGAAAACAAGAAGCGTCGGGAGCAGGCTGAGAGAAAAGCTATGGTCCCAGATATGTTTGCTTCTGCTGGTTTTGAAGAACTCCCCAAAGCTCCTGAAAATGCGAAGGAAGCTGGAGATCTTCTCGAAGATTTATTGCAACGCCAAAAGCGAGCAAATTAATAGGAGAATAAAATGGCACTTCCAAAGTCAGCCCAAAGTTCGTTTGGAGCGTTTAGTGAACTGTTTCAGTACACTTACGCTGATGTAATTATTAAACTTCTTGACACAGTTGATGATGTTGAAAAGTGGATTGATTCTGTTAATCAAGAAGATTGGAATGGTGGAGACTCTCAATACTATCTGTACAAAACAGCAGGT
>TARA_R100000655_G_scaffold47505_4_pt1 | contig 11511 bp, 3 predicted proteins | sample TARA_R100000655 | Tara Oceans TARA_R100000655 (sample SAMEA2622497) | marine metagenome | biome: marine biome (ENVO:00000447); feature: deep chlorophyll maximum layer (ENVO:xxxxxxxx); material: "saline water (ENVO:00002010), including plankton (ENVO:xxxxxxxx)" | depth 90 m
GAAGTAAAAATAGACAAAACTAGTAAAATAGCTAATTTTATAAAAAATAATCCAGAAATTGGAGAATATAATTATGGTAAAGATGGTATAACTTTAGTAGAAATGTTTGAAGAGTACGAAGAAATTAAAGGCACTTTGTCTCCAGAAGTACAAAGACAATTTAAATTTCTTTTGGCACAGGCTATAATGGAAAATGATAGTGATATAAACGATGACTTTTTAGATTTTGCAAAAGAAGTTATGACTTTTTCTTATAAAAAATAAAATAAAATAATATGGTTATTATAGACGGTCCTAAAAAAGCTAATTTTACAACAGTTGAAGAAGAAAATGATTTTAGAAGGTTTGTTATAAAAACAAACGAAAAATTTGCTAACTTAATAAATCTAGATCTAACAAACGAAAAAAACGCTAAAGGAGTACTAAACAATCCTACTATTCAAAAAGCCTGGCAAGAACTTGGTCGTTCTTATTTAGACTTTCAAGGTAGAGAAGATGAGTATTTTAGAAAAGAAAAAGAATACAAAGAAATCAAAAATAAAGGAACTGGAAATAACGTTTATACACTTATAAATAACCAAGTTTCACTTCCTTTAATAAAAAACGAAAATTTTACTGATATTCCAAGAAACAAAAGAGATGTATACGATAAATTTTTAGGTGTTTCGCCTGAAGGAGAAGCTGTGGCTTATCCGATGACAGTAGGCAAATATAGTGGAAAAGATCTTCGTGATATAAACAAGCCGTTTGCTATAAACCTATTAACCGGACATCCAATGTATATAGAATCTCGGGATTTTGTTAGTATATACAAAGCAGCCTGGGGTTCCAACGTTGACGAAGTAACAGAAGGTAATTTAGGACAATTATTTGCTCATGAGTACGTTGATTACTTGACGTATTCTAACAAAGATCAAGTAGCTAACAATTTTACTTACAATACTTTTAAATACAACTTTATAAAATCATTAAATAACGGTAGGTTTGGCCAAACAGTTGTGCAAGCAAAAGAACATTTTGATTACACAGATTATTTTACTGTAGAAAATGATGGAGACGCAGGTATGAATAAAGTTAAAATTACAAGACAACTTGATGGTGCTACTTTAGAGTTTAATACTAATAATTATGAAAATAGAGCTAAAATTGGAATAGCTAACAATTGGGAAAGAACAGATTTTCCTAGTACTGATCAAATTAATAGATCTGTATTTTTGTTTGTTAACGGTTATAGTGAAGACAACTTTGTTGGTGATAACGATAATTATGGAGGTAAATTTACAACAGTTAGATTTACGCCAGGAGTATATAGTGAAACTTTTACAGATGATGCTTGGGAACAAAATCCTTTAAAACTTCTTTACAACACTTATACTGATAACGGTACTAGAATAAGAAACGAAAATCAACTATATAATTTTTTATATGGTGACGAAAAGTACAAGCTTAAAATAAAAAATTTAGAAAAATATAAACATAACCACACTCACGTTGACGCTGCAGGAAATGCACTGCCAACTGTAACGTCTGAGCCGCCGGTTTTAGCTATAGGTGACGGCGATCCTGAAGCTATAAAACAAAGAACAATAAATACTCACGAATTTAATCCTCTTTTTCAAAAAATACAAGACCCAGCAAAAAATGATAAATATTTTGTTGACGGGGAAATGAAGATTAAAGAGCATCCTGATAATGCTGGTTTTTTATATCAAGATATAATTGAAAATGCTTATTATGATAACGAAGAAAAAGATTGGTTTTACACTTCACCTTATAATAAAGAAACTTATAGAGTATCAGACTATAATTTAAAAGGAAAAGAAACGTTTGTAGGATCAAATGTTGTAAATAAATATGAAAAAAGTAGTACAATAAATTATCCAGGTAATTTAATAAAAGGCGAGCTTAAATGGTCGCAACAGTATCCAATTCTTAAACAAATAAACGACACTTGGGGTAATGGAATTTTTGATTATTTTGTTGGTGGTGGTGCTAATTACTGGGATTCTTACGTGCCTATAAAAAATTTTTTTAGTTTAAATGAAGATGATGCCGCGGAAAGACTAGCATTAATATTACCAAACGCTTACGTTACAGATAATATAAACTGGTCACCTAAATCAAAACATCCAGATAATCTTTATTTTACTATAAAGTATTTTAGCGATATGCAAGATGTTATTCATATAAGTTATAGAGACGAAAACGACGAAGTTAAAGTTCATCAACTATCGCTTTCAATTTACGACGCAAGTGACGCGGCTATTACGGATTACAACAATGATCCTATAAAAATGTCAGAGTTAATGAATCGGTCTAGAGACAACTTTATAAAACTTGTTAATTTTTTAGAGCCTCAATTAAAAAGAATGAATGAGGTTAAAAATTCAGTTTTTACAACTGACCAAACTAAAAACATAAACAAACTACAAGAGGTAGTAAAAGAAGATTATACGTTAGATGCAAGTGACAATAGAGATATAAGTAAAAAAGTATTTAATATATATAATCAAAACGAAGAGTTTGTAGATGACCAAGGAAGTTTAAATAGAAATTTTGACGCATACTACGACGCTAAAGTGTTAATAGGCACGGAGTATGAATATATTTATGATGAAGCTGAAAAATTTGCAAATTATATAGGTTATTCTTCTGGTTTTCAAGATCCAACTAAATCGGAAAGTTATATAAATATACTTAATACAAAGGCTAAAGATTTGTTAACTCGTGAGTTTAGTAAAGATTTACTAGAGCTTAAATTTAAGAAAAATAGAGGAAACGTAGACAGGCAACAAGATTTACAAAGGTTTACTCAAACGGCAAAGAATTATTTAGCTGGAGTTGAACAAGAGTTTACTGAACAAGCTTTGAAAGTACAAGTTATGTATGAAGAAATATATAACCACCCTTATTTAGAATTAATAAGCAACTTTCAAGAAGTTTATAGCCAAGAAGCTGGTGGTAATATTAAGTTTGCGCCAAGTACAAATTACGCGGTACATGAGTACAAAGTACCTAGTAGAAAATTTTCTCACCTTTATACTTATGGAGGAGATTTTTATGAAACAAAACAAATAAAGTATTTAGACGAAATAGAAATAGAAATAGAGAACGGTGAAAAACTAAAAATAGATAGAAGTACTTACAACAATGTAGTAACTGCATACTCTTGGCTAGAAAAAAGCTTAGAAGACATAAAGGTTATACAAGAAGAAAATATGTTAGAATTATCTAGTATATTTGAAAAGTCAGATTTTGATCGTATTGATGATTTATGGAAAATATCTCAGCTTAATTATAGTGCTTGGGAGAAGTTTTGGACTAAAATAGGTTATGGAACATTAGACATTTTTGGTAAAATAATGTACGGGGGACACACGTTTGGATCTACCTTAATGGGCGTAGAAGCAACGCCTTATATGAAAGATATGATGTTTGATTTTCAAGAGCAACAGCAAAGATCTTATAACAGGTTTTTTAAAGAAGACTATGAACTTGGGGTAGAATATAGTATTAATCCTTTTAATAAAAACTTTTACACAGCTTCTACTTTTGGGTTTTTAAGAGACGTTTCTTCAGAGCAAATACCAATATTCGCAATGTACATGTCTCCTTTTGGTATATATACAAGTGGTGTACACGCTTTTGGATCAGGTCAATTTGAAATGGATTTAATAGAAAAAAACACTGGTAAAAAGTTTGGCTTTTGGGAAAGAACATTTAAAGCCGGTGCTTATGCAGGTGTTGAATTAGGACTTGGTGTTCTTCCTACTAAATTTATAGCGCCTAAATGGTTAGGTGGTTATGGTGGATCAACATATCTTTTTTCTAAATTTATACCTAAAAAATATCATTTTATATATGACAATAAAAATATAATAAAAAACAATAGTAAGTACAAAGGTTTGTTTGAAATTTCTACTAAAGACTACATAAAAGCTAACATAGGTATGACAGTAGCATCGCCTTTTATTGAAAGGTATAGTGAAGGTGGTACACAATTGTTTCAAAATTGGATATTAGGTAGAGAAAATATATTTGAAGGTGTAGATAAAGCAATGGACGCTGGTTTTATCATGGGAAATAGTTTAGGTACTTTAAGTTTAACCAGTGGTGTAGTTTTAAATAATCTTTCAGATCGTTCAAATCTTAAGTTGTACCAAAGTAAAATGTTAGAAAACGACAGAATAGTACAACAAATAAACAACTTACAATTAAAATCTGAATTAATAACAAAAAGATATGTGCTTAACAATAAAAAACCTAGCTTTGATTTAAATAATGCACTTGAAAAAACAAACCAAGATATAATTGGTTTAAAAGAAACTTCTAATGATTTAAAAGCTGAAATGCGTGATATAATTGCTTTAGAAGAAAAGAAGTTTTTTAAATTAGGTAATAAATTTTTAAATCAATATAGTAAAGTTTTTAATGAGCTTCAAAGTATAAAAGTTAAAGCAAAAAGTGTACTTGATAACAAGTCAATATCAAATGAAATAAAACAAATAAAGCTTGATCAATTAAAAATAAAATTTGATCAAAACCAAGTTGTTTTAGATATAATGAGAACTCCAGAAGCTTTTGGTGACAATTGGAGAGCTTTTGAAAAAAGCCAATTAAAAGAAGATGTAGAAAGAAGAGAAGAAATAATAGGTAAAGTTACTACAGAGTTAATAGAAGATGGTAATGCCAACCCAACAGATCAACAAATAAACGAAGCTGCTGAAGTTGAGTATTATTTTCAAGAAATAATAAAAGATTCTAAAAATAAAAAAAGAACAAAGTTAGCAAAAGACTTTAATACTTTTGAAGAAGTAGATGATGCTATTAAAGGATTTACAAAGTTGTTAAATGAAAATAAAATTACTGAAAGTCAATATGTTAAGTTAGTAACAGATGCTAGAAGCGGAAAAGATTTAGGAGCGACAATAGAATTTGTAGATAAAAACGGTGTACGTACTGGTGAAACGTTTGCTTATGAAATAGTTAGAAACGCGGCTAAAGCAGGTAGAACTAAAACAAAAACTCATGAAATAGGACATCAAATAACGATAGAGGCTTTTGGTAATAATTCAGAAATAGAAGCGCAAGTAGCAGATCAACTTTTAAAATTTGTTGATGATTATAATCCTTCTTTAGGTGTTTTGTTAAGAACTAGAATAGAAAGAAACACTGATGGCAGTATAAAGACAAACGAAGTTATACCTAATTTTCTAGAACTAGTTGCTGAAGAAAAAATAGATTTTAACAAAAGAGAAAACATGGGCTTAGGTTCTTTAATAGGAGATTTGTTTGGTAAAGGTATTTCTGATGCTACTAATACTGATTTTGATTTTGATTTTGAAGGAGAACAAGATGCTGTAAATTTCTTTATTGGTCTAGGTAAAAAAATAAGTAAAGATAGGTTTACTTTAAAAGATATGGCTGCTGTAAAAAGAAATTTTTTATCTAAAACAGCTCTTAAGCAACAAACAAATAAATTTAAAAAGCAAATACAACACTCTAAAGATGTTGCTGAAGAAAACTTAAATAAATATGCTCTAGGTGAAGATGGTACGTTTAATGAAGAACTATACAAACCAAACTCACCTGTTATAGCTAATGAGTTGCCTGGTATGATAAGAGCTCAAATAAATAATTATTTTAACAAAAGACCAGCTTTACAAGTAACTGAAGACGGTAAGCAAGAAATGGAAGCTGACGTAATGTTTAGATTATACAACGTTTCTAAAACAGGTAAAAGTGATGTTAACAGTTTTGATGGTAGAGGTGATTTATATGGTTATTTAAACGGTAGAATTAAATACAGAATGTTAGATCATTTTAAAAGTCCTAGCTCTGTAGTTACTAATTTTTCTCAAAAAGACATAAATGAATTACAAGAAGGACTTTTAGAAGACACGCAACCGGATGTACAACCTTCAGTTTCAAAACAAAAAGTTAGAACTTTAAAAGATTTAAGCGACTTAGACTTAGACAATATAAGTGAAATACAAGCTGAAGTACAAGCCGAGGTTGACGCTTTGATAGAAATTGATCTTGATAATTCACAAAAAGAGCTAGACAAACTTATCAAAAAAGAGTTTAGAAAACTTATAATAAAAGACATGGGTAAAATATCCCAGAAAAAAGGACAACTTGTTATAAGTGATCAATACTCAATGTTTTTTGCTGAAAATTACAAAGACATAGTAGATGCTTTATCTGTAGATGTAATTAAAAACAACTATAACAACTTGTTTGAAATAACAGAGGTTAGTAAAGAAGATGTTAAAAAGATAGACGAAAAAACTGGTAAAACAACTAATTATAGAAAAGGTATATTTAATATAAAAGGTAATAAAGCTATATTTACTAAGTACTTTACGCAAGGTGGTTATACGACATTAAAAGATAGACAGAGTGCTTTAGCAACTTTAATAGCTGAGTCGGTAGCAAAAACAGCTGTAGATAATCATATACTTGAAAATTCTAATAATGAAAACGCTATTATAGACGCTAAGTTACGTAAAATATCTGAAAACTTAGATAAAAATAAAAATGAATTTAAAACTTTTGACAACATACAATATAGTAGACAAGTTGAAGCTAAGAATTTTTTAAATAATTTACGTAAAGAAATAGAATTAGAAGTTAATAGAAAAAAGAGAAACGGAAAACCATTTCATCAAGACAAAGGTAGAGCAGCAGAGCAGGCTATAAATAATATTTTACAAAAATACGAAGACACTATGCCTGGCTTTATTGTTGTCGTTAAAAAAGCTACTGAAAAAGATAACATGGCTGATCTTTCTATAGGTTTCAAAATAGATGAAGATGTAAACTTTGGTAAAGCAGGTTTAGAAGAATTTCAATTAGTTAACATAGAGATCAAGTTAGATGCTCAAAAAATAAAATTAACTTCTAAATCAGTTACTCAATATGATTTTATTAATGATGAAGTTTTTATAAAAAACGATAATTTACAAACTATAAATTATACAGGTGCTTTTGACGGTTCTAAAAAAGTTTTTAAACAATTTTATGAAAAGGCAAACGAGTTAATTGAAGATATTAATAACGGAAGATTTTTAGATAAAGATGGCAATGTAGTAAAAGCTAAAACAACTATACCTTTAATGAAAATTTCTAATGATTTCATGCCGCAAATAGTTTATGATAGACTAAAAGAAGGTGGTTATGTTAAAGCTATAGTTGAAGCTAATATAAAAAAATTAAACGAAGATCATGTTTCAGAACACCATGGAAATAAAAAACATCCAGCTGCGTATATAGAACTTATAGGTAATGGTTTGTTTTCTTTAGGAACAGATGTGTTTTTTAATGGTAAAGTTCCTCCTTTAAAAATGGAAGTTGAAGGTGTTTTTACAGTTAGCAAAAACAGTGAACAACCATCTAGAGCTAAAGCTACAAAAGGTGTTAAATTAAGAAAAAAATTATATGGATTAGACATGGTGACTGCTAGGCCTAGATTTGTTTCTAGACCAATTGAAGGTTCTGTAGGTTTTTCAAATTATTCCTTAGCAGACCAGCAATCTATGACAGAGTTAAGTAGTATGTATACTAGAGAATCTGTTAATATAAACAAATCTACTAAATCTGATTTAACAATATCAGAAGCACTTTTAAGAGCAAGACCTATTATAAATTATAGTAAAGAATCTAGAGGTATGTCTGCTTTTGACTTTGACGAAACGCTTATAATAGAGGGAGAAAACTTTATTGAAGCTAAAAATCCAGAAACAGGTGAAATAGTAAAAATAAGCTCTGGAAGATGGCCTTTAGATGGTCCTTCTTATGCTAATTTAGGATATACTTTTGATTTTAAAGACTTTGTAAACGTTAGAGGTGGTGTTGATGGTCCTTTGTTAACTAAGCTTAGAAATAGAATAGAAAAGTATGGCGCTGAAAATAATTACATATTAACAGCTAGACCAGCAGAAAGCGCTACGGCAATACACGGTTGGTTAAAAACAAAAGGTATAAATATACCACTAAAAAATATTACTGGCTTAGGTAATAGTACTGGAGAAGCTAAAGCTATGTGGATAGCTGGTAAATATTCAGAAGGTTATAATGATATATACTTTGTTGACGATGCTTTACCTAATGTTGAGGCTGTTGCTAATGTTATTGATCAGTTAGATATTAAAGGTAAATCTGTACAAGCTAAAATACAATTTAGCAAAGACATGAGTAAAGAGTTTAATAAAATAATACAAGAAGTAACTGGTATTCCAGCTGTAGTTAAATTTTCTGAAGTTCAAGCTAAATTAAGAGGTAAAGGATTTAAGTTTAACGGTATAATACCTTCTTCTGCTCAAGACTTTGCTGGTTTATTGTATAATTTAATAGGTAAAGGTAAAAAAGGTGAAAAACAATTTGACTTTTTAAAGAAAGCGTTAATAGATCCTTTCGCTAGAGGTGTAGATGAATTAAACACAGTTAGACAAAAAGCTTCTGAAGATTATAAAAATATACTTAAGCAGCTTCCAGAGGTAAAATCAGACTTAAATTCGTTGTTAAAAACTTTTGAAGACATTGATATACCAAAAAGTATTAATGAGTTTAATGTAGATCAAGCTGTTAGAGTTTATATATGGAACAAAGCAGGTTTTGAAATACCTGGTTTATCAATAAGGGATCAAAGAGCTTTATCTAATTTTGTAAAATCACAAGAAGACTTAGTTTATTTTGCTGAAGTTATAAGTAAAATTTCAAAAAACCAAGATGGTTATGCTGCTCCAAGTGAGTATTGGCTAACAGAAAATATAGCGTCTGATTTAATGAGTGACGGCGCTGTTGGTGATGTAAGAGCTAAATTTTTAGCTGATTGGATAGAGAATAAAAACCAAATATTTTCAAAAGATAATTTAAATAAATTAGAAGCTATATATGGCCTTAGATATGTAGAAGCATTAAAAGACGTTTTGTATAGGATGGAAACTGGAAGGCAAAGACCTACTGGTAGCAATAGATTAACTAATGAGTTTATGAACTGGACTAACGGTGCTATTGGTTCTATTATGTTTTTTAACATACGTTCTGCCGTGTTACAAACTATATCGGCTGTTAACTACGTTAATTGGAGTGATAACAATCCTTTATTAGCCGCTAAAGCTTTTGCTAATCAACCTCAATACTGGAAAGATTTTGTAATGATATTTAATTCTGATTTTTTAAAACAAAGAAGAGCCGGTAATAAAAGAGGTGTTAACGAGCAAGAATTATCACAAGCTGTTACTGGTAAAGGCGCTTATGAACAAGCAAAAGCTGTTGTTAGATTTTTATTAAAACAAGGTTTTTTACCTACTCAAATTGCTGATAGTTTTGCTATCTCAGCCGGTGGAGCTAGTTTTTATAGAAACAGAGTTAATACATATATTAAAAAAGGTTTAAGTAAATCAGAAGCAGAAACTAAAGCATTTTTAGATTTTCAAGAAACTACAGAAGTGTCACAGCAGTCAGGTAGACCAGATTTAATATCACAACAGCAAGCCAGCCCACTCGGTAGATTAATATTAGCGTTTGGTAACTATCCTATGCAAGCGGGTAGAATAATAGATAAAGCCGCTAGAGATTTAATTAACGGTAGAGGAGACACAAAAACAAATATATCTAAAATAATATACTATGGTTTTGTTGCTAACGTACTATTCCAGTCTTTACAATCTGCTTTATTTGCCGTGATTGGTGATGAAGAAGAGGACGAGTTAGATAAAAAGAAAACTAGAATACTAAACGGTATGGTTGACACTTGGTTTCAAACTTTTGGTGTTACAGGTAAGGCTATTTCAACTGTTAAAAACACTATAATGGAGTTTAACAAACAAAGAGCCAAAGATTTAGACGAAGAGTTTATGACTAAATCTGATCATGCTTATACGTTATTACAAGCAATAAGTTTCTCGCCGCCTATTAGCTCTAAACTACGTAAAATATACCAGTCTATACAAACAGAAAGATTTAATAGAGATATCATGAAGGAAAGAGGTTTAACTTTAGATAATCCTGCTTGGTCAATGTTTGGTAATGTTATAGAAGGAGCTACAAACATACCTCTTGGTAGAATATCTAATAAGTTATTAAATTTAGACAACGCTATGGACGCTCAACATGAGACTTGGAAAAGACTAGCTTTAATAATGGGTTGGAATACTTGGGATTTAGGTATACAAGATCCTGACTTACAAGCTTTAGGAGAAGATATAAAAGAAAGAAAGAAGCAGGAAAAAGAAATGGAAAAAGTAAAAATAAAGCAACAAAAACTTAGAGAAAAATATCCAGGTCTTGATGATGAGCAAATTGAAATAAAACTTAAGTCTAAAGAAATAATGGATTTAAGAAAACACGAGCAGATTGACTTGCTAAGAGTTTTAGAAGTAGATGAAAAAGAAATATTAAAGCTTAAAAAAGAAGAACAAAGATCTGATAAAATTGCTGAGCTTTACAAAGACAACGAAGAAACTATTGATAAATATTTAGAAAATAGCAAAAACAAGAGCAAAGAACAAATACAAAAAGAAGTAGAAGAGTATAAAAAATCTACAAGAAAGAAACCTAAAAAGTCTCAAGGTAATACTACTAGAGAAAAAGCTCTTTTTAAAATGAAAAAAGTAGATCAAATAAATATACTTTTAGAATTAGGTTATCCAAACAGAGATATAAAAACTCTTAAATACGAAAAAGATAGAGTAGCAAAGATAATAGAGCTAGAAAAGAAAAGTAAAAATCGTTAAAAAAGTGTAATACTATAATAATAAAGTATACTAAAAAATGGCAAAAGAATTAAATGAAGATACAGGCTTCGTATTAAGTGTAAAAACAATAATAGGTTTAGGCTTTGCAATAGCAACATTAGCGGGTATGTGGTTTACATTACAGGCTGATATAGCTGAAGCAAAAGAACTTCCAATTATTCCACCAGATGAAGTAACTAGAATGGAGTTTCAAATGAAAGATGAAATGATACGTAACACTATTATGAATACTCAAAAAGATGTTGAGGAAATAAAAGGTACTTTAGAAAAAATAGAAGACAAACTTTATAACAGATGAAAAAGTTAGATATATCAAACATAGTGTATATAATAATAATTGTCTTAATGTTTACAGCGTCGCAAGTGTTTAGTCAAATAACAGTCAAGCATTTTAACGCTGGATGGAACCAGGCTAACGGTGCTGATTGGTTCATGGAGCTAAAAGATTGTAACACTAAAGGATATATTGATATAGCTAAAGATCCAGTAGCGCAAAAAAAATATAAAATAGCAGTTGTACCAACAATTATAATATTTAAAGACGGTGAAGAAGTTGCTAGATTTCAAGCTGATTTAAGTTTTAAACTGTTAGCAACTAGAGAAGAGGTACAAGAAGAGATTGATAATCAATTGATGAGTGATTTCTAATGTGGGAATTATTTAAGGATAAAAATGAAATCAATGAAAAAAATGTAATTGGATTTGCATCTTTTATTCTTATGGTTATGTTTGCTATTACAGATTTAGTAAC
>TARA_R100000655_G_scaffold6177_1_pt1 | contig 11461 bp, 12 predicted proteins | sample TARA_R100000655 | Tara Oceans TARA_R100000655 (sample SAMEA2622497) | marine metagenome | biome: marine biome (ENVO:00000447); feature: deep chlorophyll maximum layer (ENVO:xxxxxxxx); material: "saline water (ENVO:00002010), including plankton (ENVO:xxxxxxxx)" | depth 90 m
AACATTTGACCAGATTTCAATGACACCAAAAACATTAGGTACATTATCAAAGTATTCTCGTAATATGCTAATTCAAGCCACACCAGGCATCGAAGAATTAGTACGTAGAGATATTTCTGATGGTATTAATGTTGGAATTGATCTAGGAATTCTTAATGGTACTGGTTCAAGTGGTCAGCCTACAGGTATCATGCAGACTTCTGGTATTGGTTCTGTTGCAATGGGTACTAATGGAGGTGCTATCACAGTAGAAGCATTAGTGGATCTTGAAACAGCGATTATGGAAGATAACGCTGGTGTTAATGCTGACAATATCGCATACGTTACAAACGCAAAAGTAATTGGTGCATTAAAGAAACTTAGAGCAGGTGGTTCTAGTTCTACTGATGGTGCTTTCCTTGTTAATACTGATCTCACAGCGATTGGTAGAGGTGGAACACCATTAAATGTCAATGGTTATCCTTTAGCAATGACTAATCAAGTGCCATCTAACCTTACAAAAGGTAGTACAAGCGGTGAATGCTCTGCTGTTGTTATGGGTGACTTTTCACAGGCAATATTAGGATTCTTTGGATCTGGTATTGAAATAACTGTTGGTGAAGATTCTGATGACTTTGCTAAAAACTTAACATCTGTTAAGGGTGTAGTTGCTTTTGATGTTGCTGTTAGACATGCTCAGTCATTTGCAGCAATCTTAGACGTAACCACATAAATCGTTTAATATAGGGGGTATTACACCCCCTTTTTTTATGAAAATTAAGTGTTTAAAAAATGTTTGTGCAAGTGGTGTTGGTTTAGAAGCTGGCAAAACTTACGATATTTCTACAAGTGATGCAAATTTTTTAATAACTATTGGTAAAGCTGAAGAATACAAACAAGTAACAAAACAAAAAAAATCTGAATCTAAAAAATAAATGCCTTTTACAGAAGATGCAACTACACAAGATGTTTATTTAGGAGATTTTGGCGTAACTTGTATAGCTGGAAGTACTACAGGTCTAGGTGTATTAGAACAGCCTGATCAATTACTTGCAGGTGATATGATAATTAGTACTGAATATGAATTATTTGCAAAAGTTTCAGACTTTGGTTCATTAGTTTCTGGTGATAGCATTACAGTTAATAGTGTTGCTTATAAAGTAAGAGATATAAGAAAAGAAAATGATGGTACATTCTGTAGAATCAGCTTACAAAAAACATAATGACGACAAAAAGAGAAACAATATTAGCAAGAATTGCAACAGTACTAGTTAATACTACAGGTGTATCTGATCGTATATTTAGAAGTCGTACAACAGCATTAACAAGGGCAGAAACGCCTAGTATTATTATTGAACCACAGAATGATGTAGTAGAACAAACAACATCACTGCCAACTCTAGATCATACCTTAACTGTAAGAATTAGTGTAGTTGTAAGAAGTGAAACACCGCATCAGACAGCAGATCCAGTTGTTGAAAGTTTGCATAGTAAACTAATGGCAGATTTGACACTGAATGGAAATGCTATTGATATACAACCAGCAGATACATCTTTTCAGTTTATAGATGCAGATCAATCAGGTGGAATTATAGAATGTGAATATGACATTAGATATAGAACAAATATTGACGATCTAAGTACTTAATACTTACATAATATTTATAAAGGTTTATTATATAAGCATAGTGATCATTAGGTAAATGCCAAAACTACATAGAAAAAGATCTTTACTTGCAAAAATAGAAAGCAGTTATGCAAGTGACCCGACTGCTACAGGTTCAGCTAACTATGTAGAAGTTGTTGATTTAGAAATAGAACCAGTAGCAAGTGATGAAGTAGAACAGGAAACTATTAGACCATATCCAGGTAATTACCCTGTTTTATTAGCCAATACAAGAGTTAATGTAAGCTTTGGTGTTTTTATGGTGGGTAGTGGTTCAGCCGGTACTGCACCAAAATATGACCCTATTTTAAAAGCTTGTGGTTTAAGTGCTGCTACAGTATCATCTACATCTGTTACATATACACCCTCTACATTAGCTTCTCAAGATAGTGTTAGTCTATATGTTAACTATGATGGTGTAAGACATAAGGTAACAGGAGCAAGAGGCACATTTTCCATTGTTTGTGCCGTTAACGAAATTCCTCGTATAAATTTCGAAATGCAGGGCATATTTAATACACCTACTGATACTGCTTTACCTACTGTTACAAAGTCATTACAACCTGATCCTGTTTTATTTAAAAACGGTAATACATCTAGTTTTTCTGTATTTGGTTTTTCAGCAGCCTTACAATCATGGGAATTAGATTTTGCAAATGAAGTAATTTATAGAGAATTAGTAGGCGGTACAAAAGAAGCACTTATTACAGACCGTAGGCCATCTGGAAGCATGGTTATAGAAGCTGTTGCATTATCTAGTAAAAACTTTTTTACAACAGCTACAGGTACATCTACAGGCAGTAATACATGGGTGCATTCTGGTGGTGCAGGTAATATTGTTACTGTTTCTTGTCCACAAACAGATTTAGGACAACCAACATACGAAGATAGCGATGGTATTACAATGCTTAACCTACCATTTTATGCAACACCAACAGATGCAGGGCAAGATGAATTTTCGTTAGCTTTTACTTAGTTGCAAATTAAAATAAAAAAGTATACTTTAGTATAAATTATAAAAATTTATGTTTATTTTAAAAAAGGAAGCAACCTTTACGCATCCTATCGTTTTTTATACGCCTTCTGATGGTGGTACAAGAACAAAAAATGAATTTGACGCTGTATTTAAAATAATTCCACAATCAAGAATTAATGAAATAGCAACACAAGCACAAAAAAAACAAAAGGAATTAGAAGATGGCATTATGGATGGAATTAATATTAGTGATAGCTTAATAGCAGATGAAATATTAATTGGATGGGATGGTATTACAGATGGGGACAAAGAAGTACCTTATACACCTGGAACAAAAAAACAACTTTTAGATATTCCAATGTTAGCTAATACATTAGTTACTGAATATTTAAATGTAGTCGCACAACAGAAAACAAAAAACTAGAAGGGGCTGCATTGTTTTGGTGCGGTGATCGTATTATTGATGATACAGATAAAGATGATGCTGTACTATTCGATCAGCCCATAAAAGAAAAAAAAGAAGTAGAAATGTTTGAAGTATTAGAACAAAATTGGCTAACGATAGAAATATTTACAGATATTCAAACACAGTGGAGAATAGACCAAGGTGTATTATTTGGTTTAGATTATAATTCTATTAAATGGATATTTGATTTAAAAAAAGATCAAATAAAAAAACCTTTAGAAATACTTGCTGACTTACAGGTATTAGAGGCTAAAATAATAGAAACATTAAATAAAGAAAATAAATAATGGATTTAAGTACTTCATATACAATTAAAGCACAGGTAACAGGACAAAATCAGATACAAGGTTTACAAAAAGGTTTAGGTGGATTAACAAAACAAACAAATAAAACATCTGCTGCGATGGGCAAACTTAAAAGTGCCGCAGGTAATGCTTTTGGGGCATTAAAGGCATTAGCACCTGCTATTGGTGTTGCAGGTTTAGGTAAGTTAGTTAATGATACGTTGCAATTAGGTGATCAATTAGAAAAAATGAGTCAAAAAACAGGTCTTGCCGTACCTGTGTTAGATAAATTAAGGCAAGCTGCTAATTTAGGAGGAACTGAATTCAAGACACTAAGTAGAGCATTGCCAACACTTGCGAAAAATATGCAAGATGCATCAGATGGTGTAGGAACTGCTAAAGAAGCTTTTGATAGGCTTGGTTTAGGTGTAACAAATGCAGATGGCTCATTAAAATCATTAGACCAGATGTTCTTTGAAATAGGTGACAAGATAAAAGCAATGGATGACAGAACACTAGCGGCCGCAAACGCTGCTGAAATATTTGGTACTGGAATGGGTGCAAAATTGATACCAATAATGAACCAAGGTAGTGAAGCTATAAAAAATTTAAGCACAGGTTTTACACAATTAAGTGCGGAAAGAATGGCAACATTAAATGATGATATTGCACAAATGGGTGAAAAATTTAATGTACTAAAAGTACAGCTAACTGAAGCTGTATTACCTGTATTAAGTAAATTAGTAGATATTATTAGTAGAGGAGCTATTGCTTTTGCAAAATTACCAGCCCCTATAAAAGGGTTAACTCTTGTATTAGCATTATTAGTACCTACAATACTTGCATTAGCCCCTGTTTTTGCAAGCTTAATAATATCTTTTAAGATTATTGCAAAAATTAAATTAGCTACAGCATTTGCTGGAATAATACCAGCAGTGACATCACTAATAGGAGCTTTTGCACCTTTATTACCAGGTGCTGCAATTGTTTTAGGTATAACAGCTTTAATTGCTTTATTTGTAAAATTTAGAGTACAAATTGGGCAATTTTTACTAGGTTTAGGAGAAGCATTATTAACACCTTTTAGAATGTTTGGTAATTTTGTTTCTGAAACATTTAAAAAAGTTGTAGGTGGTATTAGTGCTGCTTTTAATGCAATACCTAATATTGTAAAAAGGGCTATAAGTGCAGCTACAGCACCTTTAAGAGCATTTTTAAATTTCTTAGGTAATATTTTAAAAAGACTTAGATTAGTGAACAGAGAAAGACAAAGAGGAGGAGGAGGAAGAGGACAAAGAAGAGGAGGAGGTGTTGAAAATAGATTTGCAAAAGGTGGTGTAGTAAGTAGTCCTGAATTAGCTCTAGTTGGTGAAGGTGGTGATACTGAGTATATAATTCCATCAAGAAAAGCTGCTAAATTTAGCCAAAATTATTTAGCAGGTCTTAGAGGTGCTGCAGCAATTCCAAGAATGGCAGAAGGTGGTGTCGTAACACCAAAAACTGCAAACATTTCTATTACTACAGGTAATGTTACACAAATGAACAATCAGAATTTTGTTACCCTTAATGATTTATCAATAGCTGTGAAAAGTGGTGTAGATCAAACTTTAAATATTTTGCAAAATGATATAAAAACTAGAAGGGAACTTGGTTTAACATAATGAGTAATTTTGATATACTTACGTTTTTAGAATATTATTCAGATAAATCTAGTGTTTTAGATGCTAATGGCAAAAGAAATCCTAGTAATGCCTATCAAAACTTTTATCAAACTGAACAAAATTTAACAGCCGATACAAATTGCTCACAATCAATTAATTTTAATTATTTAGCTTTTAGTTCATCAGGTTTTTCTTCAGTAGAAGCGAGTTCATTAAGTAATTTAGATATTCAACTAGCAGCAACTGCAGATATTATAGATCTGACAGATACTGCAATAGGTACAGATGTTTTAATTATTGCTTCTTTATATATACAAAGTATTGGACAAGAAAGTTTAAACAGTAATGCTACTTTAATTTGTAGATATATCGGTACTATTGATGAAGCAAGTGTAACTGATGAGACAGTATCTTGGGTTGTTACCCCTGCGATATCAAAACAAAAAGCACAAGTCCCATCTAGGCGTGTAAGTTCTGATTTATTAGGGAGATATGTTAACACATGAATAATATAGTTTTTGCTGATAAAATTACTGCAATATTAGAAGATAATACAGAACTCGATAATATTAGGGGTGTTGTTGTTAATAACAAGCGTGTATATTATTCTGAAAATGATGAAATATTAACAGGGTCAAAAAAAATAAAAAAGATTAAAAGTATAAATTTTTGTGTTTTAGCTCCTTTAATATTTTATATAAATTCTTTAAAAAACGAATAAATGCAAAGAATACCAAAAAGTAAAACAAGATTATCAAAAAAAGGAAATCAATTTACAGCTAATCCACAAAAAAAAAGTGAGGTGGCTGAAGATTCTACCCAATTTGATAGCAGTATTGAAAATATTAAAAAACCAAAGTCTAATTTAGATGTTACGCAAAAAATAGCAACAACTGGCGAAACTATACCGTTAGTTTTTGGTAAAAGAACTAATAATATTGGTGGTATATGGCTACAACCTTCATTAATAAAAGCAGGCACAAAAAGTTTTGTAAATAAATTATTATTTGCAGTTAGTCAGGGTGAAATTAGTAGTAGCCCAATAAAATCAAAAACATTTATAGGTTTAACTAGAGTTAATTTTTTAGATGATACATCAATTACCCTAAATCATATATACAGCACAGCCGCGACATTAGCCAGTACACCTAATTCATGCCCTATTAGTAGTACTGATTTATATTGTGGTAATGATATTTACACTTATTTAAATCCTGTAATACCTGCAACTACTGGTTCTGCTTTATATATTAATTATGATTATAAAGTAGATTTTTTTGGGATAAGGTCTCTAACAGTTGGCACAGGAGATACATCAAATACTACTTTCTCAGGAACTCTACAGGTTTTTGATGCTGAAACAGGTGATGATGTTACAAGTGGTTATATAAATACATTTGGGGGTAATACTTTTACACTAAACCAAAGATTTAACACAAGCCCGCCATTTAATTTATTAGGTGGTCAAACAGTTGGTACAGTACAAGATTTTATTGCTGAAAATAATGGAAATTTACGTGAACCTATTAATAGTACTACTGTTGCTGCTGGTACATATCCACAATCAATATTAGATGACATAAATTCTATATCTAATGGAAGAAGTAAATTTATTTTTAAATATATTTTTGGTTCTGTTAATACACAAACAGTATCAAGTAGTCCAGCAAGTACTGGTACTTTAACCGGTGTACAGGATGAAATTACTATAGGAACATCAACAACAATACAAAACACATCTAATGATAATTCATCTTTTGCTGATATTACATTTTTAGCAGTTAGTGGATCTTTATTTGATCAACCTACTAGAGGAACATTTCCTACAGATGCAAAACAGTTATATGTATTTTATGAGCAAGGAATAAAAGTAGATAAATTTAGTGAGGGTCTTAGTTCTGGTTCTTACTTAAATGGTTCTAGTAATCAGTTTTTAGATTTAGCAATGCATCTATTCAAACTCTATAAAAAAATTGATGGTGCTAATACTGCATCTATTGTAGCACCTGTTGATGTTTCAAATATTCAATCATTATCTAATTTTTGTACAAATAACGGTATGTTTTTTAATGGGATAATAGATAAAGCTGTAAATATAGTTGAATATATAAGTAAAGTATCATTATTTTATTTTCTATCTTTTATTTCAATAGGTGGTAAATATAAATTTCTACCAATTTTACCTATGACTGGTAGTAATACTATTGATAATACAGCGTTAACACCTGTTGCAACTTTTACAGAAGCTAATATTATCCAGGGTTCTTTTCAAAAAGGCTATCTTAGTGTAGAGGCTAGAAGAGATTTCATTGCTAATTGTATTTATACAGATTGCATACCTACAGAAGTAGCTAGAAGAAAAACTACAAGTGTTAGATTCAGTTCAACTAGTTTAGATGCACCTATTGAGCAATTTGATTTAAGTGACTTTTGTACAAGTGTTGACCATGCAATACTTTATGCAAAATATGAACTATCAAGAAGAAAACATAGTACACATAATATATCTTTTCAAACTAATTTACTTACAACTACATTAGAACCAACAAATATAATAAAATTACAATTACAGAGGACTAATTCAGTTGGTGATGATAGAACAGAAATAAATTATTACCAGATAACATCTATAACATATGAAAATAATGGTATAAGTGAAATAGAAGCTTCACATTTTCCTTTAAATGGAAGTAATATTTCTGAAATTACAAATGATATAACATCTGGTACATATACTATTTTACAATGACTACTTTTCCAGCATTAGAACCAACAACTAGAAGTCTTTTATATGGTAATTATCCACAAAATATACATCAAGGTCTAAGTGGTGGGGATGTAAGATTTTTATTAGGTACAAAAAGAGTAGAACAACTGCTAACTATTACTTATGAATTTTTAACAGAAACAGAGGCTCAATTACTATTAGATCATTTTAATGGTCAAAATGGTACAATAGTTCCTTTTGATTTAAGCAATGAAATTTGGTCAGGTTATAGTTCTGTACCAGTAAATGCTTCTCACTATCAATGGAGATATAATAATTCCTTTTCAATAAATGTTTCTGCACCTAATAGATATAATACATCTATTGAACTTATTACAGTGGTTTCATAATGGCTACTTTTCCCTCTTTAACGCCAAGTGTAAGAGTATATAACCAAGGTGATTTCCCATCAAGTATACAAACATTATCAACTGGTATTGTAAAAGGTTTTAGATTAGGTAATAGGCGAATAAATCAGACATTACAGTTAAGTTTTAATAATTTAACAGAGGCACAAGTTACATTAATAAGAAATCATTATGATACTCAACAGGGCAGTTTTAGTATTTTCTTTTTATCTGCTGAATGTTGGTCAGGTTATAGTACTTTACCTGTCCCTCTAGTAAGCGACTTTGCATGGCTTTATAGTCAACCCCCCACTATATCGGATGGTATTGTAGGCAAATTTAATGTAGAAGTAGAACTAGTTACAGTACCTATAAATATAGGAGATTTAATATTTGACGCTTTAGACGCTACAACTACTGCAAGAAGTTATATTTTAGACGCTGGCTCTAGTGCAACAACTGCAAGAGATTATATAATAGATGCAAGGACATCTGTAACATGACAATAACTCTATCAGCATTACAAAAACAGAGAAGAGATACCGCAAGTAACTGGACTTCTAATAATCCAACTCTTTTAGCAGGCGAATGGGGGATAGAATCAGATACAAAAAAATTTAAAATAGGTGATGGATCTACAGCATGGCAAAGCTTAGAGTATGTACCAATACCAGACACGAATAGATTATTAGAAGGTAATTTAACAGTTGGCGGTAATTTTACTGTAAACGGTACAAGTACTACTATAGATACAACAACACTTACTGTAGAAGATAAAAATATAGAAATTGGCAAAGTTTCTACACCTTCTGATACTACAGCAAATAATGGTGGAATAACTTTAAGAGGTACAACAGATAAGACTATAAATTGGGTAGATTCTACAGATTCTTGGACTTTTTCAGAGCATATAGATTTAGCATCAGGTAAGGTTTTAAAATCAGCAGGTACACAGTTTTTATCACCTACACAATACACAGGTAATTCTGCAACTACTACGGCTTTAGCGACAGCTAGAACTATAGGCGGTGTTAGTTTTGACGGTACAGCAAATATAGATTTACCAGGTGTTAATAGTATTGGTAATCAAAATACAACAGGATCAGCAGCAACATTAACAACACCAAGGACTATTGCAGGTGTTAGTTTTGATGGTTCAGCAAATATATCTTTAAATAATAATTCTATTACAAATGGTGCTGGTTATATTGATGGTTCTTCATTAAATGCTAGTAATCTAAATTCTGGAACTATACCAGATGCAAGATTCCCAGCAACATTACCAGCTATTAGCGGTGCAAATCTAACAAATCTACCTGCAAGTACTACTAGTGTAGTATCTGACACAAGTCCATCGCTAGGGGGTGATTTACAAAGTAATGGAAATGATATTGATTTTGCTGATAACGATAAGGCTATTTTTGGTACTGGAGGAGATTTAGAAATTTCTCATGGATCAAATATAAGCACCATAAAAGATACTTATGGTGACTTAAGAATAATGGGTGACACCATTAGGATACAAAGACAAGCTGGTGGCGAAAACTTTTTATTTGCTACTGAAGGCGGGAAAACATCACTTTACTTTGATGGATCTGAAAAAATTCAGACTACAAGTTCGGGGGCTGCTGTTACAGGTAATTTAAATATTCTTAATAGTGCTAATACAACTTTAAAACTATTTGATTCTTCTGGTGATCCTGATTCTTATGGATTTTTACTTTATAATAATGGTAACGATGCAGATGACGTATTAATACTTGGAGTTGATGGAGATAATGAACAAGCTTCAAGTCATATAAGATTTTATGTAGATGGTACAAGCGGTTCTGCTGAAAAATTTAGAGTTAATAGTTCGGGGGCTGTCGTAACAGGCTCGCTTGGTATCGGTACATCAAGTCCATCAGTACCATTACATATTAATAGTAGTGATAATTCTCTTGCATATTTACAAAGCACTGATGCCTTTGCTGCTATGTATATGGCTGATACGAATGGTTCAGTCGGTTTTGTAACAACTTTAGGCAGATTAGATATTAAAACAGGTGGTGATGCTTCAACACAGGGTACTAATGCTATTACGAGTATGACCATCAAAGATGATGGCAAAGTAGGTATCGGGACATCAAGTCCAGATGTAAAATTAGATGTTGCTCGGCTTGGAAATGCATGGACAGGTCAAGATCCTGTAGCTGGAACAGCGGCACATTTTCATAATGGTAATAATTCTTCTAGTTCCCCTGCTTATTTAGGATTAGGTGCTGGTACTGCATCTATATCAGGAATAAATTTTGGTGACGCTGATGATGCTGACGTTGGAAGAATACATTACAGTCACAGTGATAATTCATTAACATTCGGCACAGATGGTGCGGCTGAAAGGATGCGTATAGATAGCTCAGGAAGGCTGCTTATTGGAACGTCTGCTGCAAGATCTCCTGCAACTATTGGTGCGTTTTTTCAGATTGAAGGAACTACTGGTAATACTTCTTCAATATCGGCAACAAGAAACTCTGCAGATAGTGCTGGTGCAAATTTTGTATTTAATAAAACTAGAGGTACTTCTGTTGGTGCTGATGTAGTTGTAAATAGTGGAGATCAACTGGGAATTATAAGATTTTGTGGAAATGATGGTACAGATTCTAATAACACAGCAGCGTCTGTAAGTGCATTTGTTGATGGAACTCCTGGAAGTAATGATATGCCAGGTCGTTTAGTATTCAGCACAACGGCTGATGGCGCTACTTCTCCTACGGAACATATGCGTATAGATTCGTCTGGAACAGTTTTTATAAGCACAACGAGTAGAGGTACTGATGCTTCTACTAGTAATTTAGCTGTTTTTGGTAACAGTTCGACTACTACTGGCAATGTTGCTGGATCTTTTTTCGGTGGTGCTGTTAGTGGGGAAAGATTTGTTCTTTCATTTTCTAATAGTAATGGTATTGTTGGATCTGTTTCTACACATGGTACACAAACTTTTTTTAATGGTACTTCTGATTACAGATTAAAAGAAAATGCAGTAGCAATATCTGATGGAATAACAAGACTAAAAAAATTAAAACCAATTAGATTTAATTTTATAACTGATGCAACAACAACTTTAGATGGATTTTTAGCACATGAGGTATCAGAAGCAGTGCCAGAAGCAGTTGCAGGTCAAAAAGATGGTATGGCTGGTGAAACTTATTATGAAGAAGGAGATGAACTGCCTAGTGGTAAAGAGTATGGTGATGTAAAAACTTACTCAACTACTAAGATTGAACCACAGCAATTAGATCAAACTAAAATCGTACCTTTACTTGTAGCTGCTGT
>TARA_R100000655_G_scaffold55045_2_pt1 | contig 11448 bp, 11 predicted proteins | sample TARA_R100000655 | Tara Oceans TARA_R100000655 (sample SAMEA2622497) | marine metagenome | biome: marine biome (ENVO:00000447); feature: deep chlorophyll maximum layer (ENVO:xxxxxxxx); material: "saline water (ENVO:00002010), including plankton (ENVO:xxxxxxxx)" | depth 90 m
GTGGTTTTTTTGGATACAATTCAAGACCTGCAAGGGAAGTAGAGGCAGGTAAATATCTACTTAGTAGAAGAGTTTTAGAAAATAGAGATGGTATGATAGAAATTCTAGATCCCACTAGAAGTCCACGCTATAGCAAGATGAGTAAAGAAGCTCAAGATTATTTATTATACGATCATCCTGTCCCTAAAGAAAGTGGATGGCTTGGAGACAAACCAAACTCTATGGGGTACGGAGGAACAACAGGGCAAGCATTACGTTACTTAGAATACTTTTTTCCAAATGCAAACCATAAACAAAGAGCATTAGAAGTCTTAGGTCAAAATGCTAGTGAAAACAATGTAAGATTATGGTATGGTCAAAAAGCTGGTGACTTATACAAAAGTATCCAGAGGCAAAGAGTAAATCCTAAAACAAAAAATAAAGATTATAAACCAGATACTGCAATGGATTTTAATGATCCATATGAACCAATAGAAATTAGTCTAAACAAAATATCATCTGATTTATATCCTTCAGTTAAAAATATTTTTACAAGCAAAAAACATTTAGCTAAAAAAATTATAGAACACAAAGATGCATCAACAAAAAACAAAGAAGTTAATATTGAACAATTTGTTTTAAGTGTTGAAAGGTCATTAGGTAGAAAGTTAAAAGAACAAGAGAATAGTAAATTGCGTTCTTGGTTTACTTCTAATTCAATGCCTGTGCAAGATGCATTATACTATGCAGTTAATAAACGAAATGAAAATGATGGAGTTGTTGCATCTGGTTCTAATATGAAAATAGGTAACAATGGAGTTTCTATTGGAGAGAAATATCACGATCTTCCAATTGATTATCTAACAGGTGCAAAGTTTGAAACTCTAACTCATTACATTGACAAATTTGGAAATGCTAAACCAATTACCAATAGTGCAACTAATTATGCAACTAAAGGTATTTCCTTTGATATGAATGCATCTAATATAAATGGACTTCACAGAGCTTTATTTGATCAAGGGAAATATGTATTTAGTGGAGTAAAACATAAAAATCAATTGTTGGTTGCACCTTTACGTACAAAAGTAGAAGGTGCAGAAATAACAAAAGAAATGATATGGGATTCAATGTCTAAGATGGGGTACAAAAATATGACTCCAGAACTAACAAGAGCTAAGTTAAAAGAGGCATATGAATATGGTATGACTCAAATAACTGATCCTTTTGGAGGTGAGCGATTTACAACAGATCCTAAAATGTATGAACAATGGTGGGTAAGCAATTTATTGCATCATTCAGCAATGCATAATCTATTAAAAAGAGGAAATGGCATTAATGAGATGCATAAGTTATTATATGATGGATACATAAGAGATGTAGGTGACCTTAATAAACGTATGCAAATGTTTGGAAATAAAATGACTCCATTAGATCCTCAAAGTTTTGGTGATTTATTTCCAAGTGGTTCATTAAAAACATTATATATTAAAGATGAACAAATTCTTCCATTTATAAAAGCAAAGATTCCTACAGCTAAAGAAATAAAAAAAGAAAGTTTTAGTGATGGTGGAATTTTTTATAGTCAAAAATTTGTAGACAGGGCATTACCTAGTTTAGGTTTGCCTGAAGCTAGTATGTTTAAACCTGTCCATATTGGAAAAACTGAAGCAGGTGTTTTTGCTACAAAATCAAGTGGATTAAGAGCAACAGACTCATTGCAAAAGTTTATGGACTCAATAGGAGCTGATGTAATCGTATTAGGTAGTTCTTTTAAAGTAAAAGGAAATCATAAGTTTACAGATGTTACATACAATCCAAAGTCTAATAGCTATGAAGTACAGGGACAGAATATTAATCTATATAATACTCCTATTAGAAACATACAAGTAAGTACAGGTGTATATGTAAATAATAAAAAAGCAATATCAGGAGAAAGTGCTCCTTTGCAAATGTGGAACCAATTTGATTTTCAGCACAAAGGATTTCAAGATGCTTTTATGGAATGGTCAGGAAACTTACGCAAAGGAAGTGCAGAAGGAATCAAGTTTCAAGAATGGGTAGATTCTAAAGGAAGTAAAATAACAGTAGAGCAACTGCAGAATAGACTAGAAACAGGGAAGCTTACTCTTAATGAATTGCCTTTTGAATTTTTAATGAAACATTTAGTTAGTCAAAAAGGTGATCCTAAAGTAGGAGCATTTTTATTTGATAAAATTCAAAAATTAGATTTAGATATAGATTCATTTAAAGCAGATACAAAGCAAGGCTATACAGATTATAATCAACTTACAGATAATATAGCACAAGCAAATATCAATAAATACAACACTAGGTTAACTGTTTTCAAAGACGATCATATGAGAATGCTAAAGAAATTTATTATTTCTCGTTATGCAAATCCGTATGTAAAAGAAGCTGGTAAAGCTTGGTTAAAACCAGTTACTCCAGATCAAGTAAAAGCTCTTGAAGGTAGTTCCGTAAAACAAGGACACATATATCTTGACAACAACTGGAAAGAAGTGCCAGTCAAGTTGGAGATCCCACGTATGGCATCAACTACTTTGGCAAATATCAACGAAGGACTCACTCTTGGCAAGCTTTGGGGCTGGCATACTAGGCCCAAAACCAAACCAAAAGGAATTACTAAATCGTCTATTGATAACGCCCTTGAACTGGTCGTTATTAGGACTCCGAGTGATGCTCCTAGTGGTACTAGAGTACTTAGGTTTGGGGGCTTTACTAATGAGTCAGGGACAGGAGCAATTACTCATCCTAAAGATGATTATTACTTAGGAGGTGCAGATAAAGATTCAGACTATGTAAAAATATTTCAGAGTGCTCCTAATAAATTAAAAAAGATTTATAAATCTGAAGCAAACGGAAAAGAAAAATTTTTAAAAGATAAAGAATATAATGAAAAGATAAATAAACAATTTGAAGACATTAATATGTCTGAAACTGAAAAATATTATTTTTCTGGGAAAGTAAACAAAGATAGTAATTTTAAACCAACTACTGCAGATACATTAATTCCTAAGATGCTTTCATTTGATCCACATTCTCGATTAGTAGTTGCACAACGTACAGTATCAGGACAGAAAGGGTTAGGTGCAGGACTTGAAACTGCAATTTATCTTCAAAATGTTATGGATAATGTTATGCTAAACAATGGAAAAGTAAAACTTGAATTGCCTAGCATAAAAAAAGATATACAGAAGGAATTAATTATTGAAGCAATGCCTGAAAATATGCAGGAGTTTAGAGATACAAAATCTATATTAATAAACAAGTCAGCAGATGCTAGTACTGATCCTACTATCAAACCATATGTTGAATTTAGACGTATGTTAAAAAATAAATTGTTTAAAGCTGAAGTAAATGAAATAAATAAAACTACTGGACAAGTTTCTAAAACTAGTGTTAGAAGTTTTGCAGATTTAAAAAATTACATCGAACAAAGTGATATGAAATCTACTATAAGATCTATTCACGCTGTAAAAGCTAATAATAATTTTAGATTTTTAGACTATTTTGATCAAAATGTTTGGAAAGAAAGTGGGTTGCTAAAGAATGAAGGAACAAATTGGATTGTTCATAAAGATTTAGTGAAGTCTCTGAACTTAGGAGTTGGAGAAAGAATTGGAATAGATACTTACAGTCCTTTATTAGTTAACAGATTAAAAGATAGGAAAGTTTTAGATTTTCTTAAAAATACTGTAATGAAAAAAGAATCAAATGGAAAGAAAGTGACTCTTGGAGAATTAGGAGTGGACAATTACAATGTTTACCAAACAAAGTTTAGAGCAAATAGACCAACTATATTTGATTTAGAAAGTCAGATTCTAAACTCTTCAGTTAAAAACCTTGCAAAAGATTCTAATAGTTATTCAGTAAAAGCTGTTCAAGATATGAATAAAAATTTAGATATTCTTACAAACGACTCGTATGCACAGCGATTAGAAAATTCATATAGATATTTTTTTGATAGCTATATAGACACTATTAAAGTACCAATAGTTAAGTCTGAGCCAACAAAGGCAAAAATAGATCTCATATCTCCTGAACTAAATAAAGTGTTAAATAAAAACACATCTTATCTTTTAAAACACATTGATCTTGTTTCTAAAAAAGCAATGGTAGATAAACATTTAAAAATTGGCAATAGAGATACTGGATTAGATTATATAGGGAAAACCTATGGTCAATTTTCTACAATTGAATTATTAAATAAACAAATTCTAGCGTTAGAAAAGTATTTAACTGCTAAAAAATCTGATGGGTCTTATAAAAAAACAATTCCTTATTTGTTTAACCAAACAAACAAAGTAAAAGAAATATCTAGAGATAGAAGTATTAGTAAAAATGAAAGACAGGAAAAGATTGATGGGCAAATCATAGCAGATCTACAACAGATTAGAGATACAATTAGTAAAAAGAAAATAGATCCACAACCTTTTGTAGATATGTATTACACTATGTTACTATCTCCATTTACTGGAAAATCAAAGAAAATGGGAGATGTCACTACAGGTGTTTTAGAATACAAAAGAGAGATACACGGTAGTGATGCAGTAGATCCTGTAGCAAGGGAGCGTTGGTATAAAGAGCTAGATGATTTTTTTAATAGAATGCATTTAGGTTGGGGTACAGGTGCTCTTAGAGAAAAGACAATCCAAGAAAGACTAAGTGGCTTTGAATCTAGGAATGATAAAATTGATTCTGTCTTAGCAAAAGTAGTTAAACCTAAAAATAATAATATAAAAAAAGGCACACAGTATGTTGATACTTTAGCTGTAACAGGTAAAGATGCACAGCAAATAGATCAATTTAAAAGGTTTGTTAACGAGCATCCTGTTGCCAGAGAAAACTTTAATGAGTTCTTCACGTGGTTTACTTCCAGCTTTGGAAACCAAATTCCTAGAACTGCAAAAGATTTTAGAATGCAGGATGTTTATGCTATTAATGAATTTTTTAAACGATCAGGTGATCCAAGTGATATAGCTTTTACGTTAAAGTATTTTCATTGGGATCCAAGATATGTAGATGAACTTCTTGTTGCTAAAAACATAGGTAAAAAGTTTTATGATTATACATTTACTAATCCTAAAACTGGAGAGAAGATTGATGTATATAAAATAATGGGGCCTACTGGTGCAATATCAAACTATGCAAAGAATGTTAAAGACAGAGGCATAGACATTGATACAGTTAAACTAAAGAAATCAAACAAGGCTTTATTAGAATACATTAATACTTTAAAAGATAAAGACGCCACTACTAGAGAATTAGTTGATTGGAGAGAAGGTGGTAGGGTAGCACCCTTAAGTGCTGAAGCACAAAAAATGCATACCCTAGCTACTGATTATTTCATAAAACTAGGCAACCAGTATATCTATGCAAAGAATGCAAAAGGTGAGAGATATACAAACGATAACGGAGATTGGAAACTTGATACAAATTTTAAAGAATTTTACAAAGATACTAAAGGATCTCTTAACCGTTATATGCGTTGGAATAAAGATGGTTCATTTGATTTTGAAAGGTTTTATAGGAAAGTAGTTGATATCAATTTAGATAGAGCACCAATAGATACGATTAGAAATACTGTAGGAGTAGATGGTCTTAAAAGATACCTGTATGAGTTACGAGCATTTGATAAGCTAGGGAAAAAGAATTATAATAAACGTATTCTAGAACATCGTAAAAAGAATCCGTTCTTAGGTGTAGGGTTTATTGACCCTGTAGAATACATTCCTCATATGAATTTCAACAAGACTGAAATGGCAAGAGCAGAGTTTGCAAAGTCTGTTGATCGTGCTAGTAAAGCAAAATATCAAGAAGTATATGAGCAGTTAAAAGGTAAAGTAAGTGAAGGGAAAGCTAGAGAATTAGCAAAACAAGCTCAAAAGAGATACTTACAACATATGGAGAATGTTGGGAATTTCTCTGCAGAAATGTTTACAATGAAAGACATTGCAGATTTAGGAGAAATTAATGAATCAGTTCTCGATAAAACATTATCAGACTTAGGATTAAAAACAAGAATTGGGCCACTAGAAGCACGAACTGCAAATTTAAAAGGCTATGACAAATCACACGCTATCTTTAATGACTATATAGATAAGGTGGTACGTGGATATTACAGCACAATGGCTGGTATACACGGTGATAGACAGATACGTAAGATGAAGGAACAGCTTAAGTCACGTGAGGTTCCTCAAAAAGAAAAAGAGCATTTTGAAAAGCTATATAAAATAAACAGGCGTAAGACTCGTAGAACAGATGATCCTACACAGGATACTGTTATACCTATGGAGAAAAGAAGATATAAAAATTATAATGATGTGTGGGCTGATTATGTAAAACTTCATTTGCAAACAGTCTTAGGACACCAGACATATTTCCCAGAAAGAATTATACGAGAAGTCAATCGTGGCATAGATCCATTGCATCTAAAAGATAAGCGTAATTTGTTCTACTTAATGTCAGATCAGAATATGGTAAATCTTTATGAAAAGATGTGGCAGAGTAACAAATTTACAAGTGTTCCTTTCGTCAAGAATATAATGAGTAGAGCACCATTAGATGCTAATGCTAGGAAGGAGTATTTTAGCCGTAAAATCCACGATTTCGGTAGAATGGAAGCTCAGTATGAGTTGATGACTTTACTGGCTAATACAGGCACATATGCTACTAATATTTTTAGTGGGAATATGATGACTGGAGCGAGTGCAGGTATCAGAAATTTTCTTAATGTTTTTAGTAAGAAAAAAGTATATGACAGGTTGCTTACAGAGAATGGAACACCTGTAATTAAAACTTTAGATGGTAAGTTTGTGCGTAACAGAAAAGAGCTTTCTAAATGGATGGAAGAGCAGGGCATTATAGACAACTTTATTCAGCACGAGTTTGAATACAATGAAGGATTAAAACTGAATCTGAAAAAAGCAGGTACAAGCTTAAAGAATTTCCAACGTGATATTACTAGAGCGATGAAAGATAAGAAAGGTAAGAGAGAAGAAAGCGTTGGAGAAGTTGTTAGTAGATATGGCGTAAAAGATATAATGTTAAAGTATGGTTCATTTTTTATGAGACATTCAGAAAAAGTGAATCGTGTGAATAGTTATATGGCACACGCCCTGCAAGCTATGGAAAAGTTTGGGCCTCAAGGTAGAGAGTTATCTATAAGAGATCCATTTATACACGAAATGGCAATGAAAGGCGTAGAGAATACACAGTTCTTATACCAAAATAGTTTTCGTCCTATGTTTATGCGTACTGCAGTAGGTAAGGTACTAACAAGGTTCAAGCTGTTTGCTTGGAATTCTATTAGAACTAGAAGAGAGTTTTACAGACAAGCTAAACTCTATGGGTTTAAGGAAGGCTCTGATGAATATAACAGAGCAAAAGATTTATTCTTAACAGATATGTTTATGATGGCATTAGGTGGTGCATTTATGTTTAGCATCTTTGATACTTCACTAGCACCTCCTTATGATTGGATTCAAGCATTAGCTGATTGGACATACGGAGACAAGAAAGAAAGAGATATGGCTTTCTTTGGTAGTCCACTTGGCCCTGCTAATCTTTTAAAGCCTCCTATTGCACGTGTCCCTGAAGCAATGGGACAGATATTATCAGGAGATTGGGAAACATTTAGTAACTATACAGCCTATACATTGTTTCCATTTGGACGATTAGCAAGACAAGGTGTGCAACTAACTGATGATCGAATTGGAAGAGGCCTTGAAAGAAGTCCTGAAATATTAGTAAGATTCCCCTATAATCAAATCCAATCTAGAATTGAAAGAGCAAAGAGAAGAAGCGAGCAATCTGAAGCCATTGAAGAAATGCTAAGCTAAATTGGCAGTCACATCGCAGTCAAATTTTTGTTAAATTCTAGCAAGGAAGTTTAAATATGCGAGAGTAGCTCAGCTGGTAGAGCATCACGTTGCCAACGTGAGGGTCTGTTTTAATTTCCTTGAGGACAAAAGTGAATTATAACATTATAGGCAGTCAAATGGCAGTCAAAACATCGCTAAAAAAGAACCTAGCCGTTGGGTCTAACGGTTACATTTATTACAGAAAAATGATACAAGGTAGAACAATACAATTGTCTACTGGTACAAAATCCATTAAGGTAGCTAATAAGCTTAGGGATCATTTAGAATACAAAGCTTTGCAATCATATTACAATCCTGAAACTGGAAGAAGATACTTGCCGTTTCATTCATTAGTTGCAGAGTATTTGGAGTTCGATCATAACTGGACTGATAAAACAAGAGCCACAAATACCAATACCTTAATGTGCTATTTAGAAAAAGGGATACCAAATAAGAGTGTCAGTACAGTTAATACATATAAGAACAGAGTAAACTCGGTGATTAACTGGGGATTAAAACGTGGTATTGAGACAAACAAAAAAATGTTTACTGGCAATACGATGACGGAAGCACGTAAAAGAGTGTTCAATGATATTGAAATGGTACAGATACTAAACTGCACAGAAGATGAACAGTTTAAATTGTTTGTTAATTTTGCATATTATACAGGTGCAAGAAGAGGGGAGTTGCTCAATATTAATTATGAGACATTGCAAGATGACTATATAGAAATGTCAGGGAAGTCAGGAATGCGTCTTGTAAAGATTAACCATCAGGCAAAAAAAATATTCCAAGAGGCAAAGACCCCTTGGAATTATAGCTTAGATTATGTTTCTCATAATTTTAAAAAAAACCTACGCAGGTTGCAGATTCCCAATGGGAGATTCCACGACCTACGCAGGACGTTTGGTTCTAACTTGATCAAGAATGGCGTGCCTATATATACGGTGTCAAAATTATTAGGGCATAGTAAAATCTCCATTACAGAGAGAAACTATGCCCACTTACTTATAACCGATATTGAGGAGTTTAAACTATAAAGTTTATGGGCTAAGCAGGTTGTTTTGTTATTCGACTGAACAAATACTGCAATTCAAACAGTTTTTGCTTAACCCAATTATTTTGTATTGAATATGAATTCAATCCATTTAAATGTTGCTAAAGTAAACGCTCCAAAACCAATTCCAGTATACAGTACAGCTTTAGATACTTGTTCTATGTAGAACATCCAATCAGGTGCAAGGATCATTTTTCTACCTCCTCAAAAATATCTAGAAGCATACGTTCTATTTTGTCAAACTTGTTATTGATAAACCATCTACTTAGATAGTGGTATGCAATTACTGATATAATAACAATTGTTACAGTAAAAACATCAAAAGCATTTTCTTGCAAAGATTGTAGCCAATAGCTCATTACCATTCACTCCTTACTCCAAATGTAAAATCTAGAGTTCCTTCTTGTTCTGCATATTCTAATACATCTAGAATTCTTTGTTTTTGCTTATCATTTTTTACGGTGATAATGATTTCAACATTCTGGGTCATTTTGTATTCCTTTTTTTGTTTCGTATGTTTGCTTCATTGCTAGAAAAAGCAAAAGATAGTTAATGATGTCACTTACACGTCCTTCAATAGATTCAGAAGAATGTTCTTGTCCATCTTTGAAATAGCTTTGCAGACTTGATAAGTGTTTATTTAAGTACACAGATAGAACTTGCATAGGTTGTAAGCCGAGCTTATCACCTATGCTTTCAAAGTTCCATAATACGTTAGTGTTCTGATGTCCTTCTGTATACTCGATTCTTTTCTCATCTGATAATTTTAAAGTATCGTGTAAGAATAATTCTCTAAACTGTTCGTATTCTTTAGCTGTCATATTACCACTCCGATACAGAGTTAAGTTCTATTTCATCTAATAAAGCTGTGCCATCTTGGTACATCTCCATTGCAATATCCCAAGCTTGATCTGCATTCTCTGCATAGATTATTAAGCTCGAGATATCCACAAAGTATTTTTTAAGTTTTTTTTCTTTTTTCATTTCTCCTCACTTTTTTTTCTAGTTTGCTGATTCTTTTTTCAAGACAATGAACATATTCATAAATCTCAAAAAGATTCATAGTCTTAAGACCTGAAATATCTAATTTCACATTTGCTCCATTTGATCTTCATTAAGTGCATTGCATATGATTTGTGCTTTTCTTATTACATCAGCTATAGTGTTATCAGGTGTGCCTTCATAACATTCTCCTATAAAAAGATCCCAATTGTCATTGGATACCCATATTTCACAACCATTCTTACGTGTGGTTACTAAATATGGATTTGTGTCTACTAATTTCATTACACTTTCCTTGACAGTATAACTGCCTGTTCGTGACAATAATCCTGTACGCTTCTAGCAAACTTTACAAACTCTGGTTTGATATTGACGTAAGGTGATTTATTGCTGGTTTCTTTAACAGTATTACGTACCTGTGTATGTTGAGGTAGTAATGTTTTCATTCCATCTTGCTCTACGTTATCTAGCATAGAAGAAATGACTTTTTCTATTGTCCTATTAATACCATCAAGGGCATCAGGACGTAGCCTGAAACCTTTGCTATTAATGAACTTTTTTACTTTTGATTTTTGTATGTATTCCATATGATTTCCTTAAACGTCAGCAGGGAAGGTCAAGGCAACCCCTTGCACTTTACTGTTCCCTGCTTCGATTTACTTAAGTTTACCGTTTTCATCATACTGATCATTTGCAACAGTAATGATGTGTTTAATACCTGCTTTAGCGATACCTTTTAGAGTACCACTATCAGCCGTTGTTGTTATTATACGCTCAAAATAGTCTAAGCATTGCCATAGTACAGATCCTGTAGGTAGCTTTTTTAATGCATCTATTCTTTCACGTGTTAAAGGCACTTCGGACATATTTCACGCTCCTTTCCATATGAAGGAAAATCATCATAATAATGATAGACCATTCTTGCATTTTCTACATAGCTTTTTGTAGCTATCATATCAAATTCAAAGCATTTAGTACAGATTGGGCAGTATTTAACGTGCTTATCTGTTCTTTTTGCATCAAACATATTTCTTGTCGTTTCTGAGAAGTTTGAAGTGTCTATTTTCTCTCTATTCATATAGTCTTTTATAATACTCATTGGTTTATTTACCCATTGTTGTGTAAGTTGTTACTCACATTTACTTTCGTTAGTGACTCCAATCATCTATCGAGTTACAATGTGTAAGAGAGGGAGCTTTCGCTCCCTTTCTTAATTTCAGGGCTAACGCCAACCAGCCCTGTGCTTTATTTGTCAACCTCTTCATCTCTCTTTTCCTATGACATATGTCAATGTTCAGACAAAGAGGGTTATCCTGTTATTCTCTTAAAGAGATCTAACAAGTCTTTGTACCGTATAGTAACTAGTGCTTCTTTACGGTCTTCTTTGAGAATTTGTCCAAACACGTGTTCACACGGTTTTAGATAATCTGCTATAGCTTTGCGACCTTTTACTTGGAATTTCATTGGATTTACATTTTCCATATTGTTGCATTCTATGATCATATCTACTTCTTCGTGCCAGCCTAG
>TARA_R100000655_G_scaffold31056_3_pt1 | contig 11445 bp, 10 predicted proteins | sample TARA_R100000655 | Tara Oceans TARA_R100000655 (sample SAMEA2622497) | marine metagenome | biome: marine biome (ENVO:00000447); feature: deep chlorophyll maximum layer (ENVO:xxxxxxxx); material: "saline water (ENVO:00002010), including plankton (ENVO:xxxxxxxx)" | depth 90 m
CGGCGAAGTAAAGAAAGAATACGCCGACACCCTGCGCCTGGCGGACCACATCTTCATCCAGGAACTGCACGCCGCCGGCCTGTACCACAAAACCAGCCAGGCCTTCGCCGTCTTCCTGCCGGTCAAATCCGTCGGCGTCGTCGGCGACGCCCGCCGCTACGAATACGTCGTGGCCCTGCGCGCCGTGGAGACCATCGACTTCATGACCGCCCGCTGGGCGCACCTCCCCTACGAGTTTCTGGAGAAAGTCTCCAGCCGGATCATTAACGAGATTTCGGGGATCAGCCGGGTGACGTATGACATCTCGTCCAAACCGCCGGCTACGATTGAGTGGGAATGATCTGATTTAGCTTGGTAGTAAGGGCTTACTTAAAAGGCCGCCGGCCCGGGAGCGTCGGCGGCTTTTGCGTTTTGCGGGAAAGGGCGGCTCAAGATATCAGTAGGAGGACACTCGCTGAGTTTGTAAGTGGCTGAATTTTCTGATTTTATTCTTCTTTAGGGGAGTTCAGGGAAAGTGACATGACGCCGGTGCTTTCATTGGATATTCGAGATGGCGTCCTAATTCCTGTTAGGCACAACCCAAACCCATAGAGCAGGACAAGCATTGAACAAAAAGCAACTGAAACAACTGGAAGATGACCTCTGGGCTGCCGCAGACAACCTGCGCGCCAATTCCGACCTCAAAGCTTCTGAATACAGCACGCCGGTGCTGGGGCTGATCTTCCTCAAGTTTGCGGATATCAACTACCGGCGCCATGAGGAGGCCATTCTTAAGGAATACCAGAAGCTCAAAGGCAGTCGCCGGGAAAAATCCCTGAATGAAATCGCCGTGGCCAAATGCGGCTTTTACCTGCCGGATCACGCCCGCTACAGCCACCTGTTGAACCTGCCCGAGAGCCAGGACATCGCCAAGGCCATTGAAAAAGCGATGGAGGCCATCGAGGAGTACAAGCCCGAGTTGCAGGGCAGCCTGCCCAAGGACGAGTATTACCGGCTGACCCGCACCCAGGAAACCAAACTGTTGCCCTTTGACCTGCTGCGTCAGTTCGACAATATCCCGGACGATGCCACCGGCGATGTCTTCGGCCAGATCTATGAATACTTCCTGGGCAAGTTTGCCCTGTCCGAAGGGCAGGGCGGCGGGGAGTTCTTTACCCCGCGTTCCGTGGTGCGGCTGATGGTGGAAATCATCGAGCCCCACGGCGGCACCGTGTTCGACCCCGCCTGCGGCTCCGGTGGCATGTTTGTGCAATCCGCGCAGTTTATTGAAAAGCACAAAGAAGAGTACGAAGCCCAGGGCGAAGACACCAGCGTCTTTGTCTCCGGGCAGGAGAAAAGTTCGGAAACGGTTAAGCTGGCGCGCATGAACCTGGCCGTGAACGGCCTGCGCGGGCAGATCTTGCAGGGTATCTCCTACTACGACGATCACTTCGACTCCTTCGGCAACTTTGATTATGTGTTGGCCAATCCGCCGTTTAACGTGGATGAAGTGTCGCTCTCCGGGGTGGAAAAAGACCCGCGCTTTAACACCTACGGAATCCCGCGCAAAAAGACCAAGGCGAAAAAATCCGAGCAGGGCAAGGAGACGGTGCCCAACGCCAACTATTTGTGGATCAACCTGTTCGCCACCTCGCTGCGCGAGCCGGACAACAAGCACTCCGGCGGCCGGGCAGCACTGGTCATGGCCAACTCCGCCTCGGATGCGCGCCACTCCGAGGCGGATATCCGTAAGGCGCTGATCGAAAACAACCTGATTTACGGCATGCTCACCCTGCCGTCGAATATGTTCTACACCGTCACTCTGCCCGCCACCCTATGGTTCTTCGACAAGGGCAAGACGGACGAGCGCATACTGTTTATCGACGCGCGCAATATCTTTACTCCCATCGACCGCGCCCACCGCGAGTTCTCGGAAGAGCAGATCCAGAACATCGCCATCATCAGCCGCCTGCACAAAGGCCGTAGCGATGAGTACGTTGCGCTGGTCGAGCGCTATTTCGAGCAGGGCATGGCGCGGCTAGCGGAGAACCAGAAGCAGGTGGAGCCGGTGGCCGAACAACTATTGGCGGTTTTAGATGATAAGGCTGGTGAACAAGCCGTGGCCTGCCTGCTGGACACCTGGAAGGGTCTGGCACCCCTGCAAAAAGCCTGGGCCGCCTACCAGAAAAAACACACTGCCAAAGCCACGGCTGATAAAAAGAACCGCGCCCAGCACGAACTGCGCGCTACCTTCGATCCCTTCTTTACCGCCCTGCACGACAGCCTAAAACAGATCGACAAGGCCGTACGACGCCACGAAAAAGCCCTCGCGGAAGCCGCCAAGCAGGCCGGCAAGCGCCAGAGCAGTGATCGCGCGACTAAGCAACTGAAAACCGCGCTGGAAGAATTGCACAAGGAAGTCAAAAACGCCGAAAGCTACTTTGGTCATATCCATTGGTTGCAGGAGCGCTTCCCTGAGGCGAAATATGAGGATGTGACCGGTCTGTGCAAACTGGCCAGTCTGGACGAAGTGAAGGAACAGGACTACTCGCTAAATCCGGGGCGTTATGTGGGTGTTGTGATTGAGGAGGATGGGAGGACGGAGGAGGAGTTTATTGCAGATATAATCGGCCTAAATTCGCAGCTAGCAACATTGGATGAAGACTCTCGAGATCTATCGCGAGTAGTGAATCAGAATATTCTTACGCTCGCGGGTGAATCATGAGTTCTTTTTCTGTGGTCCCTGTCGGCTGGGAGATCAAAGAGATAAAAGACGCAGGGATATCGGTGATCGATGGCGATCGCGGGAAGCAGTATCCTAATAAGTCAGAGTTTTCTTCAGCGGGTTTTTGCCTGTTTCTTAACACTGGAAATATAAAAGGGGACTCGTTCGATTTTACCAGTTGTGATTTCATCACAGAACAGAAAGATTCTCTCCTAAAAAAAGGGAAGCTACGCAGAAGAGACATTGTTCTAACAACCAGAGGCACCGTAGGTAGTATTGCCTATTATAGCGAAAGCATTCCTTTCGAGGATGTCCGAATAAACTCTGGTATGGTTATCATGCGCGCCGGAGAGGGTTTGGATTCTTGTTACCTCTATTACCTCTTAAAGTCGCCGGTTTCGAAAACTCAATACTTACTATATGCATCTGGGTCAGCACAACCCCAGCTTCCGATTAAAGATCTACGACGAATAAAGCTGCCGCTCCCGCCAATCAAAGTTCAGCGCAAAATTGCCGCCGTCCTAACGGCCTACGACGATCTGATCGACGTCAATAAGCGCCGCATTGCGCTGCTGGAAAAAATGGCCGAGGAGCTCTACCGCGAATGGTTTGTGCGCCTGCGCTTTCCCGGTTATCAGAACACCCATTTTGTAAAAGGTGTGCCGGAGGGGTGGGAGATGCGACGGTTTACTGATCTCGTTGAGATGAATCCTAGCGAAATATTGCCGACCTCTGAGACTGTGCCCTTTGTAGGGATGGAGTGCCTTTCACAATCGTCTATGCACTTTTCATGGAAAGAGCAAAGGATAGCGTCCTCTGGCTCAAAGTTTCGGAACAGGGATACGCTGTTCCCCAGGATAACGCCTTGCCTGGAAAACGGAAAAAGGGGGTTTGTTAGCTGTTTGCATGATGACCAAATAGCTGTTGGATCAACTGAGTTCATCGTATTTCGAGAGAAAGCTTTGCCTGCGGAATATATCTATCTTCTTAGCTGCAATAACTCCTTTAGACAGCACGCTGAACTGAGTATGACGGGAGCTTCGGGTAGGCAGCGAGTTCAGAATGATTGCTTTGGGTACTTTTTCATTCCCGCTCCTCCACCTGGTTTACTTCGGAGGTTTACGGACGTTGTTCGCCCAATGTTCAACTCAGTCTCGGTATATGCAGAGGAAATCGAGAATCTCACCAAAACCCGCGACCTCCTACTCCCTCGCCTGATCTCCGGCAAGCTGTCCGTGGAAGACCTGGATATCCAGTTCCCGCCCAGCATGCAGGAAGGCTCGGCTGAACAGGAATCTCTGGCGGAGGCCCGCCATGCCTGAGGCCCTGGTCGAGAACATCCCGAAACACCGCCAGGCCCCGGTGACTGTTCAAAACAACGGAAATCTGAGAAGATACGTTATGACCTGCTCAAAATAAGCCAATATTGAGCAGGTTTTTCGCTAGCCGCAGGAATCGACGCCATGGTGCTGACCATCCGCGAACATTTCCCGCCCCGGGGGCCGCTGGAGACACCGGCGGTGCTACGGGCGTTGGTGGCGGCGCACCGGCATCTGGCGGAGCTGAAAGGTGTGGCGCGCAGCATCCCCAACGAGCGGCTGCTGGTGTCCACCCTGTCGCTGCAGGAGGCGCAAAGCAGCTCGGAAATCGAGAACATCATTACTACCCAGGACGCGCTCTACCGCTATCAGGTACAGCCTGGCTCGGTGGACCCGGCCAGCAAGGAGGTGGCCTGGTATGCCCAGAGCCTGGAGGTGGGTTTCCAGGCGGTGCGCACCTCCGGGCTGTTGCGCCTGAGTACCATCCTTGAGGTTCAGGCCACGCTGGAGGGCAATGACGCCGGCTTGCGCCGCACGCCTGGCACGGTGCTGAAAAACGAGCGCACTGGCGAGGTGGTGTATCAGCCGCCCTCGCCGGAGCAGCTGCCCGCCCTGATGGACGAGCTGGTGAGCTGGATTCATGCCGACGAGGGCGAAGGCCTGGACCCGCTGGTGCGCATGGCGGTCATGCATCACCAGTTCGAGACCATCCACCCTTTCTATGATGGCAATGGCCGCACCGGGCGCATTCTCAATATCCTGTTTCTGGTGCGCGCCGGGCTGCTGGATTCGCCCATTTTGTACTTGAGCCGTTACATCAGTCAGACCAAGGCGGATTACTATGCCGAGTTACAGAAGGTGCGCGACAGCGGCGACTGGGAAGGCTGGCTGCTCTATATGCTCCATGGTGTGGCGGTAACCGCCCACCACTCCACCGCGCTGGTAGAGCAGATCGCCCGCTTGCTGCAAAAGCAAAAGCACGATATTCGGGCTCACTACCGCTTTTACAGCCAGGACCTGATCAACAATATTTTTTACCACCCTTACACGAAGGTAGCCTTTGTCGAATACGACCTGGGGGTATCGCGCGCCACCGCCAACCGATACCTGGATGAACTGGCCAAAGGCGGTATTCTCGACAAACATCGCCTGGGGCGCGAAAACTACTACATCAATCGTGAGCTGGTGCAGCTGTTGTTCAATCTGCCGCCCCTGGACATGCCACCTTTGAAGAATCAGGGAGCGCTCTAGCCAATGCCGAACTTCCTGTCTGAAGACAATATCGAGCAGGCCATGGTGCAGCGCTTGCAGCACCTGTATGGCTACGATGTGCTGGATTGCTACACCACCGATGCGGCCGACCTGAATGACGGCTCCGGGCGCGCGGACAAGCGCGAGGTGATTTTGCGCGATCGCTTGAAAGCGGCGGCCATGCGCCTGAACCCGGAGATTCCCGAGAGCGCCATCGACGATGCGCTGGAGCAGGTCTGCGACCAACGCCAGGCCATGGCGACTATCGTCGCCAACCGCGAGCTGGATAACCTGATTCGCGACGGCGTACGGGTAGAATTCAACGACAGTGACGGGCGCAATCGAAAAGAGCGGGTAAAGTTGATTGACTTTGAGGCGCCGGAGAATAACCACTTTCTCGCGGTGACCCAATTGTGGATTCAAAGCACCGGCGCGGCGGCCAAGGCGGGCTATCGGCGGCCGGATATTCTGCTGTATATCAACGGCCTGCCGCTGGTGTTTATCGAGCTGAAGAACTCCAACGTCAAGCTGCGTAGTGCCTACGATGACAATCTGACCAATTACAAGGCCGATATTCCCCAGTTGTTCCTCACCAATGTGTTTTGTGTGTTCAGCAACGGTCTGGAAACGCGCCTGGGCAGCCTGAGTGCCGAGTGGGAACACTTTTTCCATTGGCTGCGTCCGGAAGACGAGAAAGAAAAAATACGCCGCGACCAGATTCGCGAGCAGGGCACCAGTACCGAGCGCCTACTTCAGGGCCTGTGTGCCAAAGAAAAGCTGCTGGACTATGTGGAAAACTTTGTGATTTACCACAAGGGTACGCAGAAAATCATTGCCCAAAACCACCAGTTTATCGGCGTAAACAAGGGTTTCGACAAGTTTCTTCGCCGGGGGGAGTTCGGTGGCAAGCTCGGGGTTTTCTGGCACACCCAAGGCTCGGGCAAGAGTTTTTCCATGATTTTTTATGCCCGCAAGATCATCCGCAAAGTGCCGGGCAATTACAGTTTTGTGGTGGTCACTGACCGGGACGATCTGGACCGGCAGATTTACCGCAATTTCCTTAACACCGAAACCGTCAAGAAGGCCGATGCCGCCCAGCCGAAAGACAGCGAACAGCTGCGCGCTTTTCTGGGCCAGAACAAGAAACTGGTGTTTACCCTGATCCAGAAATTCCGCTGGCCCAAAGGCAAGCGCTACCCGCTGTTGTCGGATCGCGACGACATCATCGTGATTGTCGATGAGGCCCACCGAACCCAGTACAAAACGCTGGCGGAGAACATGCGTGCCGGCCTGCCCAACGCCCAGTACCTGGCCTTCACCGGCACACCACTGCTGGGGCGCGAGCGCAAGACCAACGACTGGTTTGGTGATTATGTCTCGGAATACAACTTCAGCCAGTCCATGGACGATGGCGCCACAGTGCCGCTGTTCTACAAAAAGCGTGTGCCGGAGGTGCTGAACCAGAACGAGGACCTGAGCGACGAGTTCTACGAGATTCTGGAAGATGAAAACCTCGACGAGGCACAGCAGGAAAAGTTGGAGCGCCGCTTCGCCACGGAACTGCAAGTCATCAAACGCGACGATCGGCTGGAGACCATTGCCCGGGATCTGGTTTACCACTTTCCACGCCGGGGCTACCTGGGTAAAGGCATGGTGATTGCAGTGGACAAATTCACCGCCGTGAAAATGTATGACAAGGTGCAGCGCCTGTGGAAAGCCGAGATCAAAGCGTTGCGCGGCGAGATCAAAAAGACTAGTGATGAACTGCACAAAGCGCGTTTGCAAAAGCAGTTGGAATGGATGCGCAAGGTGGAGATGGCGGTGGTCGTCAGCGCCGAAAACGGCGAGGAAGAAAAATTCGACGCCCACAATCTCGACATTCGCCCGCACCGCAAACGCATGGATCAACTGGATGCCCATGGCCACGACCTGGAATACAACTACAAGGACCCGGAACATCCCCTGCAACTGGTGTTCGTCTGTGCCATGTGGCTGACCGGCTTTGATGCGCCCACCGTATCCACGCTTTACCTCGACAAGCCCCAGAAAGACCACACCCTGATGCAGACCATCGCCCGCGCCAACCGCGTGAGCTCGCACCGCATCAATGGCGTGGAAAAAACGAACGGCGAAATTGTCGACTATTACGGCGTGATCGGTCGCTTGAGGAAGGCCATCAAGGACTATGGGCAGGGTGACGACGGAGGGGATGAACCGCCGGTCAAGGATAAGGATGAGCTATTTACTTTGTTGGTAGATGCCATTGAGCAGGCACGCTTCTTTTGTGTAGAGCGCGATATTGTTATCGACGAGGCCTTGGCTTCCGACGATGTATTCAAGAAGGTGGGCCTGTTTGAAGCGTGGGCAGACACTCTGCTTGCTAAAGATGAATGGCGAAAATCCTTTAACGTATTCGAGAACACCATTACGGCGCTCTATGAAGCCTGCAAGCCAGAGATTCTGGGTGACCCTGTTGTTCGCAAAGTGGCCCTGTTTCAGTACCTGCGTGGTGTTCTGGATAGCATTATCGAACAGCAGGATATTGATTCCGCCACCCGGAAAATCAACGAATTGCTTGATGAAAGCCTGATTGTCGATGATAAGAAGTTCGGCGAGGTCAAAGAGGATCCAGCCGATTGGCAAATTACACAAAAAGGCAAGACCTGGGATTTGAGCAAAGTCGACTTCGACAAACTCAAAGAGGATTTTGATAAGACCAAGTACAAAAACATAGAAATTGCCGATCTGCGCGTGTTTCTGGAGAAGAAACTACAGGATATGCTCAATCAAAACCGCACTCGCCGCGATTTTGCCGAGCGCCTACAAGAGATTATCGATAACTACAACGCGGGCAGTAGCTCGGCGGATGAGTCCTACGCCCAGCTTCTGGAAGAGATGGCGGCCCTGAAGGAAGAGGAAGATCGACATATCCGTAAAGGGCTAACCGAAGATGAGCTGGAAATATACGACTTGCTCTGTAAAGACAATATGACCCAGGCCGAGGAAAAGAAGGTGCGCCTCGCGGCCAAAGCTTTGCTTAAGCGCCTTACCGAGGAAAAGCCAAAAGTGCTGGTGCAGGGCTGGTACAAGGATATGCAGACGAGGCTTGCCGTGCGTGATGAAGTAGGTGCGGTGCTGGATGAGCACCTTCCCGAAGAAGGCTACGACAAGGACCTTTTTATACAGAAGCGTGACCGGGTTTTTGAATTGACGCTGGATCTGGCCATCAATCATCAGCGCTGGGCCGCTTAGCGGGAGTTTGATTGCCTAAAAAGTTGCTGCACGCGGGTGCATTACTCGCTTTGCTCGTAATTTGCTGGTGAGCAAGACGTTAAATAAAAAAAGGGGAGTGCCTTGTGAGTGAGTGGGTTAAGGAAATTACTAAATTCTTGTCCTCAATCATTGCCGCATTTGCTGCATATTTCTCCTGTCGAGCGATAGTTGAGAATAGGAAAAATGTTTTTCTTTTTGACAAGAATCGAGTCGTATTATCTGTTAATAGCATTGCCAGTGGGTTTGAGTCTAAATTTGGCGATTTCAAGATCTCTGAGTATTCTGATGAGCAGGCCAGAATTTTGGCTTCTAAATACTATTTCGACCCAGAGTACTATGGGCGCTTCACAGATGTACTCGTTAGGCTTCATGGGTTAGAGAAGAAAGAGGGCGAGTGGCCCCGGCAGAATACGAGAGGATGGTGGCGTGGAACGAAGCGTGTCCATTTTATCGGGGGAGCATCACAAGCTGAAAAATGCGGGGTTGGCTTTCAGAAATGACAATCGAAAACGACGAGCAATTATATGAAGCTGTCGAAGAGGCTGGAGCCACTTTACAGTCTATCCAAGACTATGTGCAACGAGACTTCTCCCGGAGCGCCAAAGTTCGATTCCCGCGTGGGTATATTCGCACGGCTCAGGAAGCTAGAGGCCGTCTCTCCTGTTTAAACGACCGTAGCCTCAAAAGCAACATTGCTTATACCATGCAGCTCGCGGACGTACAGCATTGGCTCATGATGCGAACGGATCTTGGCGGCATGGCCAAGGAAATGGTCATAAAGCTTCAGATATTCCTACTAGGCACAATTGTGGAGAGTGTTACGAAGGTATATCTGCGAGGAAGGTGTGGTCGGAACTTTAACAGCAGAGCAGAGTACCTCCACGAGCACGAATTAATAAGCGAGGAGCTACGGGATGACATTATCTGGCTTTGGCAAATCCGGAATAGGATGCATCTTTTTCAACTGGACGAAATCGAATGGCTGGCAAACCAGTACACCATAGCTAATCACAATAGAGCCGTACGCGCATTTCGGGGTCTCCTTGAGGCGCTGGATGAAAGCTAACAAGTCGCTCAAGTGCGTTCCGGCCCTTCGAGCCTCCACCGGACGCGGCTAAAGCCGCGCCGCTTAGGTCAGACGCTACAAAAGTGCGCAAAGCTGATCATATTCCTTAGTTAGCTTACCATTTGAAGCTTTAACCATTCAGCAAAGCCGATTTGATTGCCTCCGCTCCCTTCCGATAACACACCACCGCAAGCAGCTCTGAATCAACCCAAACGCCCCAGTAGCGGCCGCCACGATAGTGCCCGATCTCAATGTTCGGTTTGCGCTTCTTCATGATTCCCTCCATGAGTTTCGATGATACGTAAAGTCATCATAGAAGCTGGCGGTCAGATATGCTACTTATAGTATGTAGATTTATAGTCATCTATAAGAACAATTTGAAATATGACTACTCACATTAATGACGCACAGAAAAAGTTGGGTTCCGTGATTCGGGAGCGAAGACGGGCCTCCGGTATTTCCCAAGAGGCTTTCGCCACCGAGGTCGGGATTCATCGAACCTACATTGGCGCGGTGGAGCGGGGCGAACGAAATGTCTCCCTGGCGAACATTCTGCGTATAGCCAGGGCGTTGAACGTCTCTGCCGCGCAGTTGTTCAAAGAGGCCGACCTTTAGTTCGCACACCATTTGAATACTTCCTCTCCAGGCTCCCCGGTTCGCCACCCCACCAGGAGACAACCATGATCATCTCCTCCACCCACGATTACCGCCTCGCCGCCAAACGCCGCCTGCCGCCGTTCCTGTTCCACTACATCGACGGGGGCGCGTACGACGAGCACACCCTGGCGCGCAATGTGGCGGATCTGCGCGATCTGGCGTTGCGGCAGCGGGTGTTGAAGGAAGTGGGGGAGGTGGATCTGTCGGCGCGGCTGTTCGGGGAGGCTGTGAGCCTGCCGGTGGCGCTGGCGCCGGTGGGGCTTACCGGGATGTACGCGCGGCGGGGCGAGGTGCAGGCGGCGCGGGCGGCGGCGTCGCGGGGCGTGCCGTTTACGTTGTCGTCGGTGTCGGTGTGTCCCATCGAGGAGGTGCAGCCGGCGATGACGCGGCCGATGTGGTTTCAGCTGTATGTGCTGCGCGACCGCGGTTTCATGAAGAACGCGCTGGAGCGGGCCTGGGCGGCGGGGGTGCGGACGCTGGTGTTCACGGTGGATATGCCGGTGCCGGGGGCGCGCTATCGCGATCGGCATTCGGGGATGTCCGGGCCCTTCGCGGCCTGGCGGCGGGTGCTGCAGGCGGTGACGCACCCGCGCTGGGCGTGGGACGTGGGCCTGCGCGGGCGGCCCCACGATCTGGGCAATGTGTCGGCCTATCTGGGCCATCGCATCCACCTGGAGGATTACATCGGCTGGCTGGGCGAGAACTTCGATCCGACCATCGGCTGGCGGGATCTGGAATGGATTCGTAAGTTCTGGAAAGGCTCGATGGTGCTCAAGGGTATTCTAGACCCGGAGGACGCCCGCGAGGCGGTGCGCTTTGGCGCGGACGGCATCGTCGTCTCCAACCACGGCGGGCGCCAGCTCGATGGCGTGCTCTCCTCGGCCCGGGCCCTGCCGGCCATCGCCGACGCCGTGCGGGGCGACCTGACGATCCTGGCCGATTCCGGCGTCCGCTCCGGCCTGGACGTGGTGCGCATGCTCGCCCTGGGCGCGGACGGCGTGCTGCTCGGCCGCCCCTTCGTCTACGCCCTCGCCGCCGCCGGCGAGCAGGGCGTGGCCCACCTGCTGGACCTGATCGCCAGCGAGATGAAGGTGGCGATGACGCTCACCGGGGCGCGGGCGGTTGGGGAGATTTCGCGGGAGAGTCTGGTGCGGGCGGGTGGCTGAGACCTGTTT
>TARA_R100000655_G_scaffold81041_2_pt1 | contig 11443 bp, 13 predicted proteins | sample TARA_R100000655 | Tara Oceans TARA_R100000655 (sample SAMEA2622497) | marine metagenome | biome: marine biome (ENVO:00000447); feature: deep chlorophyll maximum layer (ENVO:xxxxxxxx); material: "saline water (ENVO:00002010), including plankton (ENVO:xxxxxxxx)" | depth 90 m
GCCTCTGCCTTTTGCTGTGCATCTAGACCCTCCATATTTCTCTCTAGGTCTTTTAACTGACCACTAGCCTCTGCTATACTCCTAGACAGCTCATTAAATTCCTCAGAGCCTATATCCTTTCCCTCTATTTCTTTACGCATGTCCTGGATTAGCTTTGTAAGCTCTCCTATATTTCTTGCAGGTCTTTTAGTGTCCACCACCATTGTAACCTTTGCTGTCGTTCCTTTTGCCATATCTTAAATGTTTACTCTAGTTTTATTAGTATAAATTTTTACTACTGCATACCAGTTTACACTAACATTTGCAGTCCCTGCTATTTTTATTCTTAACAGACTATATGTAGATGTGTCTATACTTACTGTGCCTGTAGTGCCTGAGCTAGATGTAGTAGTAGTAGTGCCTGCATCAAAAGTATTGCTAATTTCACTATTACTACTAACTATACATGTGCCAGTTTGCACTAATGTTTTATGATGTCCTACTGTGCCACTGCTACCTCCTATGCATAGTCCTGATAAATGTATTTCAAAAATATTAATACTAGAGGGAGGTAAATATATTTCTGCTGCTCTATCTGTGTCTCCTTGTATGACCATATTAATATCTCCTGATGTAGTCTGAGCTGCTGCTAATGAATATATAGACATTTGATTCATGCCATTTTTTAGTCCAGCACCATCTCCTTTGCCTCCTGCTATTACTACCTGTCCTGACTGTGACACATGACCATAGCTACCTCCTATAATTGCAGAGTTATTTACATAAAACTCTTCTGCATCTGCATCATCATTAGGAGTCAAAGGTGCTATAGTATGACTCTCTCCTGTTACTAGACATCCATAGCTTTGCTGCACTGTATGATGACTACCATTAACTATAGTGCTATGTGCTACATTAGGCTCATTATTATGCCCATTATCTATGTATGTATTTACATTCTTATTCTCCATTAATTCAGGAGATGGAGTAAAAGCACAACACACACCATCTATAAAATGATAACCATAAGCCTCACATGTAAACTGATTAGCTAACAGATCATCTCTAGTGCCATCAGTAAACAGCACAACTCCATTTTTTTTGACCTCATGTGGCTTTAATTTATGTCCTATTTTAAATCGCATATTATGGTATTCTAATTAATTCTATAGTAGACAGCTCTCCTGCTTTGTAGTCTATTTTATTTAATCTATACTCTCTGTTTTTTATAAAAATTTTGTCATAAAAATTTATTATACTCATCTCCTGTGGTGTCAATACACATCTAATTTTTACAGTCATAGTGTCACTGTGGTATAGCTCATCATAATATGGATTCCAGTATTCCTGATACAAATTTCTAGGTGTGCCTCCATACTCTATCATTTGCACAGAGCCAAAATTAAAGTCTCTCTGCTGTGCTGAGGTAGGATAGGCTGTAACGTGTCCAAATTGACAGAAATTATCTCTCTGCTCTCCTGTGACACCATTAAAACTAGGCATCCTGTATGTTTTTGGGTTAGGCAGTGCTGTTAAATTGTTAAAATTAGAATGGTCTCCACTAATATCATACAAAATTCTAGGTTTATTGTCAAATCCCTGTATGCTGCCATCTGATTTCTGATTAATAATTACAGGCACATATAATTTATTTGTAAATCCATTAAATAGTGGCTTGCATAATGTAGGACTAAACACTTTTAATTTTATTTTTTGCTCTCCTGATGGTATAGATGCATTTGTAGTGACCTCCATATTGCCAAATTTGTCTCCTGTAGCATCTGTATATACTGTAGTAGCATAGTCTTTGTTATCCTCTTTAAATTCCCAAAATACATTCTTTTTTAATTTTAGTGGTGTAAACTCCATCTCACTAACATCTACTTTCTCAGTAAAATCATGTGTCCTCTGTGTTATACCTGTAGTATTTGTGTTATCTATAAAGATGTCATCATAAGGGTCTATCTTTAATTTTGTAGGGTCTGCCTTATCTTGTAAGACAATTAAATTAAACATAGTAAATAAATCTTTTAAAAACTCCCACTGCTTAATAGTGCCTCTCTTGTATAGTAAAATATCACTAGTCATAGTCCCTGGCACTACTGTTACATTCATAATAGTCCCTACATCTGTAGGATTATTATGATCTCCCTGCCTTACATCATTAGGTGCTCCTCCCTGTGAACCATTAGGCTGCTGTTTATTAAATGCTAGCCTTATTTTTTCTCCTGCATTAGCTGCAAATGTAGCACTGTTAGAGGTAGTAGTCACTGTAGACACAGAGCCTGGAGTTATACCATAGTCAAAAGACTCATACTGTATAAAGTTATTACTAGCATCATACCTAAGTAAGGCTATATGCCATCTATCTGCTACACTACCATTATTATTATTTGTGACTTTTACCTCATACTCTATAGTATATCTTAGATTATCACTAGGCACTACAAACTCACTGTCTGTATTATTCCATCCAAACTCTTCTAGACCCTGTGTGCCTGCAGTAAATTCTAAATTAACCCATGTGTTAGCAGGATTTGCTCTATTTACTGCAGCAGCATCATTAGGCACATAGCTTGCCTCTATAGTGCTACCAAAATTGCCAGGAGTCACTTTAGAACCCCAGTTAAAATCCATGTATAGTCTTAAAAAATCAGGATTCTTAGCTACATTAGCAGGCAGTCCCTGTGGATTTGCATAGTTTCCTGTGCCCTCCATAAAGTCAGACTGGTATGTAAATCCTGCCTCATGTATTATCCTATCTACTAGATACTTAACTTTTATCCATGGTCTAAATGCATTACACATGTGATTAAGCTCAGGAAAACCATGCTGTGATCCTCCCTGCTCCTGACTGATATCTCCATTCCACTGCACAAAAGGGTATTTTAATACATTAGTCTCTGTGTCTCCTGCTACTGCATCTGCTAGTCTAGTAGTTAAAAAACCTGTGTAATTTGCAGGCACAGTAGTGCTAAGAGGTAGCTGACCAATCCAGCTATTTTTTATCTCTACCTTTGTCCAGTTATGCTCTAGCTCTGATAGACCAGGCCCTCCTCCTGTAGCACCCCCATCAAAATCATTAAATGTTTTATTCCCTAATGCAGTTTTTAAAGACACTGCTGTAGAGAATAGATTTACATTATATGTAATCTCATCATTTTTTTTCTTAATATCTATAAGTCTTAAATGTCCTTCAAATATTATATTCCCATCTTCTTTAAGTGCTGCTCTAGTAGTTAGGTATGGATTAAATGTATGTGCGTTCTGATGTGCACTTGTAGTAACATCAAAAATATTAGTAAAAATCTTATTATTATGTTTAGTAGCTGGCAAATTAAATGCCTTAGAAAATGACTGAGGTTTCTCTGCTATTTTTTTAAAATCATCTATACTAAGTGTCATAGGTATAGGACTATGATCATATAGGTCTACATTAACCTGTCCATCATCTACATTAGTAATAATAGGAGTAGCCTGTATTAATTGAGTGTGTGCAATTTTTGTAGACTGTGTAGTAGAGCCATCTCCCTGCACACTAAACATAATAGTGTGCTCTGTAGCAGTTGCTGTAAATTGGACACTATACTGCACAAATCCTAGTCCAAATGATGCATTTGTATTAGTAAAAATATCTGTCTGATTAACTGTAACACCATTATTAAGTGTAAAAGTAAAAGGCTCTGATGGTATGCCTATAGTAAATGTGCCTGCAGCTTGCTGTATAATATAAACATAAATTACATAACTAGCTCCTGGTATTAAGTTTTGTGCTAATTGATAACATCCTGATATACCATCTCCTGCAGTATTTAATGACAGTAAACCATTAGTTATACTAGGAGCTGTTACATTTGCTAATGTAGTGCCATCTGTTTTAAAACTAGCCCAGTTAGATGTAGGATTAAAATCATTAAGTGCCTCTACTCTAGGATTTGTAGTTTGCACAGTTTGCACTAGACTAGAAAAATTATTAGATGATGTAAATCCAGGGTCTGCTAGTAAATTAGTGTAAGATATATACTGGTCAAAAGTATAAACTCCCTCATTTTGCTGTGGATATAGTGTTAGCTGTATGCTCATTTTTTATGTCCTTTGTGTCCTCCTGTTTTTACTTTTATTTAATGTCAGTGTATATTGCTTTTTACCATTGTTAGCTGTAGTCTGTCTCTCTAACTCCTCTGATGCCATAATTACAGGCTCTATGTGTTTCCTTAGTGTGCCCTGGTTTCCAAAATCTACACTGTTCTGTTTTAACATAAATACATTATTAGACAAAAACAAACCCTCTAGCCATATAGCCTCATCATCTGTAATAAAATCAGTGTTAATAGTAATCATCTCTGTAGCTTGACTCTTAAATATCTTTTTGCCTCCTTTGTATCCATCTATTTTGTATTTATCTCCATTCCATGTGCCCTCCTGTGATTGAAAGCTGACCATATCTTTAGAGAAAGTTCTAATGCTTTTTTGTGTAAAATTATAGTAATCCCATACACCATATTTGTTAATCCAGCACAGCCTTATAGTTTCAAAACCCTGGCAGCTATCCTCCTGCTTATAAAACTCATAAGACTTACTTACTACATTATCATCTCCATCTAATGCCTGCACTGTGTAATAGTCCCAGTTTGTAGGTATAGTATGTCCTGCATTTTTTTGATTTGCTGTGCCTACTCCATAATACTGTAATTTTAAATTACTATCTCCCTGCTGTGCTATTCCTGCTACTCCTCCTAATCCTCCATTGCCTGATAATGCAGTGTCTATAGCAGCACCCTGTGTAGAGCCATTAAAATAATATTGTATCCTCATTTTCCCTATACTATTTGTAGAGTCTGCACCAGTGTTAAAATCACTAGGAAAGCCACCAGCTTGTAGATTATTAAAAAAGCCCATAGTAGCAAAGTCCTCTAGTCTTATATACTGCTTTACAGGTGCATCAGTTAAAAATCTACCATCTGTGTTATTCATTATATAATTATGAAAATTTAAATTATAGCCAAAATTACCACTGACCTCATTAAGTATGTCATCATGGTCTAGGTATCCATTAAATATGCATAACACCTCTGCTGTCTTATGGTTAGTAGTCTCTATCACAGGCTCTGTTAAGTTTGTAGCATACTCTGTATTTATTATGACTCTAACAAATTTAACTGCATTTTGATTAGCTGTAAAATTATCTATAATATGTATTATATGTGACTTTGTGTCGTATGATGTGCCTTTATATGTAGACTGCAAATTACTAGCAGAGCCTGTAGATGATGGTGCTCCTCCCTCAAAATCAGGACTAACATAATTATCTAATATAGGAGATAAGTCAAAAATACCTACACCTGAGCTATTAGGATTCGTTTTAAGCGTTGCTACTAAACTATTAGCTCCTAAGTTAGATGTAGACCCTAAGTCAGACTCATTATGTGCTACATAGACTCTAGCTATGTATTTCATTTTTACAAAATTAGTAACTGCATTTAAGTCTTTAGCAGTATATATAATTTTTTCTCCTGCTGGCAGCAAATCGTAAAGTGGCTGCTGGTGTATTGTTAATGCCATATTTTATATTTTTGAACCAAATGCATGAGTCATAAGTCCTACCTCTATGTCTCTTGCAAAATTTTCTTTTAACTTTTTATTAAATAGTCTTTTTGTAGCACTTATAGGCTGTGTGTAAAAACTTATGCCAGGTGTTCCTCTTCTAAATATACCATAAGATATAGCAAATGCTAAGTCTTTTATAGTTTGTCCTGGTTTTACAGATATGCCTTTTTTAGTTATCCAAGGTATTATACTATTGACAGGTGGCTTTTTTGTTTTAAACTTATAAGGACTCCTCCTCCTTTTGCCATCTATAGTAATATATGTCCTATACCCTGCTACTGTAGTAGGAGTTTCACTACCTCCCTTAGATACTAATCCTCCTACTCCCTCTACTCCTTTTTCTACAAACTCTCCATACTTATTGCTGTTAAATTCTACACTAAAATCTTGCTTTTTAAAATTTAACTTATATTTAAGACTGTTTTTTAAGTCCCCACTACTCCCTTTAGTTTTTTTAGCAATAGTCTTTCTAGCCTGTCTAACTATAAATTTGCCATAAGAGTTAAGATAGTCCTCTAGATTCTTATAAGTCTTTCTCTGTATCCAGCCTCTAGCACTCATCTATATACTAGCTACAAAAACCTCAACTTTTACAGCCTGATCTGCACTATCTACTATGATACTCTCTAAGTCATGCATAGATGTGTTTATAGTAGCATTAGCATCTGACACAGCTACAGAGCTATGAGGAGTCCCCATAACAAAACTATGTCCTGCTGGCAGTGATATTGTAGCACTTTCATCTGCAGCACTGTCATCACTACCTGCATCTATTTGCAGTGATAAGTTTACATTATTAGTAGAGTCTAGGTTAGTTATTCTAATATACTTAGTATTTTGTATATCTAATGCTCCATCACTACTAGCTACTGTGTCCTTAGTAACTAATACTGTAGTGTCAGAGTTAGCAGGTATAGTCACTACTCTCTCAAAAGTATGCTCTATGCTGTCTATTGTTAATGTGTTTGTAGAGCCTCTAGTCACACCATTTATTGTGACTGACTCTGTAATTGTCTGTGTTAATGTAGCCATTATTTACTTTTTTTTATTATCTATTTGTTTTAATTTTCTTATTGCCCAGTTAATACCTGATGTGCCACCCCATCCTAGCCATGAAACATAGCCTTTGTCTTTCCATGGAGTTGCTTTGTATTTAGGGTCTATCTCTGCATTTTTCTCATGTCTTTTAAATGATGCCATCCTGGCAATAGTTTCTCTCGTTATATTGCCTTTCCTAGCTAAAGTGGATGCTCTTCGCCACCCTATGGCAGTCATTCCTTTTACCTCATCTCTACCATGCTCATCTCTCCATCTTAGCACTTTTTTTGCATTATTACTAGCAGATTCAGGATAGTCATTATATGACTCAAATTGCACTTTTATTGCCTCTAATTTTGTTAGTATATTTTCTATATTATTTTTTATCATTATATCTTATAGTTATTTTAAAAAATCCTATCTCTATTACAAATCTGCCTAGTTTTATTTTACACATGTAACACTAGTATCTATAGGTATATCACAGCTATCTAACTCACTTTCTACCTCTACTGCTACATCAAACACCCATCCTGTCACATAATTGTCAAATCTTTCTTGAAATGGCTCTAATGCAAAGTCATCATTTACAAAATATCTAGCTTCTTTGTCTGCAGTAACATCTCTGTGATTAAGTATGCTGCCTGACTTTAGTAGTGCTATAATATCTGTAGCTATTTGTAATACATCACTCTGCACATACTGCTCCTGATTATTGTCAGGGTCTACTATATCCATAACAAATATTTGAAAATTAAAAGTCTTTAACTGTAGACTAACATCTACACTAACAGGATTAATATGATATAAGGGAAACAAAGTAGTGTCCTCTAAGTCTATATCAAATATCTGTCCTGTAGTAGTAGTCTTAATCTGTAAGTGCTTGTCTCCTAGACATTTAAGTGTCTCTATTACATTCCCATAAGTTTTGTATCTGATGCTATCTGCCATATTTTAACATTTGCTGCTCATGCTCCTGCTTTCTTATAAAGTCTATGTCTTTTTTATAACTCATATAAGTAAAACACTCTAATGCTTTGAGCTTTGTTATTGTATTTATTTTATCTATTTTCTCATCTGCTAACACATATAGTGTATTATACCATCCCCATTTGTCACTTATTTTGTTTCTGTGGTCATATCTAAATCCCTGTCCTGGCTCTTCTGTTTCAGTGCTGCTATTGAAGATTTCAGAGTAGTCTGTAATAACTCCCTGCCTAAATCCGAAAAAAAAACCGAGACTCCATAAAAATCTCCTACTTTCATTTTAGTCTTAAAAAGCTCCTGCCTGACCTTGCATGGCTTATACTCTTCTATTCTATACTTATCATCTATTTTGTCAGTTATAGGTCTGTATAAAACACTCATTATCTTATGTAGATTATCCTCCACACCATTAGATATATATGTGTCAATATCTACCCACTCTCCCATGCTTATATCTGACAGCTTAGGATTAAAACCATACTCTACACCATCTATCTCTATAATGTGTTTTAACTCATCCTCAGGTAGACTCTTTATTAGTCCTCCTACATAGCCTCCTAACTGTGCTATGTTTTTTGTAGGTAGTCTTAATAAGTCCTCCTCTTCTATGCCTGATATTATGTTAATAATGTGCACTACTTTCTCTAGTTCTCTTAGTCCTACCTGCTTTGCTTTCTTAATAACTTTGACATAAGTATCTAATGTTATGTCATTCCAGTGCATAGGCATCTTATGTGTCTGCTGCTTATTGTCTTTGATGAGTGTAATCTCCATAGTATATAATAGAAAAAATTAATATTTAGTTTACTGTATATAGTATTTGCCAAAATTTTGGTCTATCTCATAATACATACGCATCATAATTGTGTCTGCATAATCAGGAGATCTGCCTATTATAGCTTTTATACTGTCTTTTTGTATAACTTGTAGTTTATTATCTTTATCCATGTCTTTTGACCTTATCTGCTCTAGCTCTTCTATAATGTTATTTTTTTGGTTTGCATCATTACATGTAATACCTATCTGTCCTTTATTAATCATGTCTGCTAGCTTGTAATAACACTGTGTTTTTAGGTTCTGATAATTTTCTTTATTTATAGCTCTGCTGTTATTTACAAAACCTCTGCACCTTAGCATGTCTTTACAGCCTCCTCCTACACCATCCTCATCTACTATGATGTTATTTAAATTAATACTCTCTTTGCTTTGTAAGTCTCTTATTTTATCTACTATAGTATTTATAGCAGATTTGTCATACGTTATTATTTGTGTTATATGCAGACCCTCCCATAGCATAATTACTGTTTTGTCAGCTCCAAATCTAGCCACATCACATGTAATATACTTATCTCCTGCTATACCTCTCTGACTAAATAGATTAAGTATAGAGTCATAATTACATAGATTATCCTGTCCTGCATTATACTCCCAGTTCCCATATAATAGCCTTTGCTTAGACATCTCATCTAATTTTTCTAGCTGCCCTTTATAGTGCACAGATATATAGGGATTGTCATCTACTAATGACTGTATAAATTTTTTATGCTCTTCTAATTTGCCATCTTTTGCTTTCCTGTAGTATTGTGTATAGACCCAGTTTTTAGATGGATTGCATGTCAGTAAAATTTTTGGGATCAATTTAAATTTATCTAGCTTATACCTTATCCTACTAGACACTATATTTTTAGCTCTCTCTGTTATCTGATTTGCCTCATCTATAAATGCACCTGTTATTTCTAATGATCCTAAACTGTCAAAGTTTTTGTCTGATGGATACATAAAAAGGTCTTTTAGTATTATCTCTGATTTGTTAAAAAATGTAATAATATTAGAGCTAGCATTAAAATTAAAAAGTTTGCCTGCCCTTACATTATATTTAGCACACACCTCAAAAAACGTATTAAGTGTAGTTTTTTTTAGATTATCTAATTTACTCCTGCCCATAAGCCATCTAGTGCCAGGATATTTAATGCACATAAGTATTAACCAGCTACACCCTATATATGACTTTCCTCCTCCTGCTGCTCCTCCAAATAATATGTCATTAGTTTTACTGTCTAATAAATAGGCAAATGCTCTGCCCTGTGTGCTTGTATATTCAGGCTCAATAATCAACCCCATCTATGTTAATTTTAATCTGTATAGGCTCATCATCAGGACTAAGGTCTATCTCCTGTCTTTCAATATAGCCTCTTTTTTTGCCTTTTGTTTTTAAAAAAAATATAGTAGCAGATGTGCTGCCCTCTTTCATTTGTTGATGTAATTGGCTCTCTCCAAAATCTAGAGCTATATTTTCTATCTCTTTTACCTGTGCACTAAACTCCTTATCCTCTTTAAGCCATTTATAATATGTGCTCCTAGGTGTGTCAGTTTGCTTACATGCTACTGTTACTATGCCTAAACTGTTCTCTAATGCTTTTAACATAGCCTCCTTTTTTATGTGTCTACTTTTGTCCATATATATCTATAAAATTTTCATAGTTTATTTTTTTACCTTTTACTTTAAAAGTCTTTTGCATATCTTGTAGCTCTTCTATATTCTCACATCTAATTACAAAATTACTAGACTCACTTTCCTCTATATCTTTGTCATCTATATTATCCCATACATCTAAACCCCAGTCTTGTAGCTTTACACTATCCCACTCATTAGCTAATATATCCCATTCCCAGTCTCCAAATCCTACATTATCCTTTATGATAAACTCTTCTTTTTGCTCTTTTGTTAGTCCCTCTGCTATGTCTATATATATCTCTTTATGTCCTGCCTCTATACATGCTTTTAGTCTCATGTTTCCTCCTAACACCATCATGTCCTCATCTACTACTATAGGTCTTAGTTTTAACATCTGAGGGAATTGCTTAACACTCTCTACTAGTTTCCTAAATTTATTATTTTTAATAATTCTAGGATTCTTAGGATTTGCTCTAATTGTGTGTGTCTTAACCTTTTGCCTCATACTATATAATAGATTTGTGTGCTTTTTATTTAACATATTCTTAATTGTGCAGCATTTTGCTTTATTCTTTTTATAGCTGCTTCAAAATAATCTTTGTCCAATTCACATGCAGTTAAATCATATCTTAAATTATGGCAGGCTATAGCTATTGATCCACTGCCTAAATGAGTATCTAATATTTTATCGCCTTTTTTTGCATAGTTCATTAACAACCATTCATATAGTTTAACGGGTTTTTGAGTGGGGTGTATTCTGTTTTTGCCTCCATTCGTTCCACTTTTAGAATTTATCTTATAACTTCTTAATGCTCTATCAAAAGATGTAAATATAATTTCTCCATCTGAAAAATCATTATTACCATTATTTTTATTCCAATATACCCAGCCTGAAGTTGAATATAAATTCTCTATAAAATAATTAGCACCAAATATTATCTGATTTACACTAACTCTATATAATTCTTGCCAATATTTTTTATGTGGTTTTGTATCCCAATTTTTTAGTTTATATTTTTGTTCTCTTTTAGAATTTCTATTTTTAGGAGTGCTATTTTTAAATATATTATTTATAGTGCCAATTCCATAAGGAGGATCTATAATAGCTAAGTCGAAATGATTATCCTTATATCTAGACATTAAGTCCATATTATCTTCATTTGTTATATTCATTGTGTGTTTTTTATTTATTCACAGTTATTATATTTAAAGTCATTCCACAGTCTATCTCCTTTGCCTAATGATGGCTCTGTCCTTTTTAACTTAGGAATGCCCTCATACTCTTTTGTTATCTCTTGCTCCATGTATGTATCACAGCACATAGCCTCCTTACATACTAGACCATGACCTGTCACATAACTTAGTTTTATCTTGTAT
>TARA_R100000655_G_scaffold110056_1_pt1 | contig 11439 bp, 15 predicted proteins | sample TARA_R100000655 | Tara Oceans TARA_R100000655 (sample SAMEA2622497) | marine metagenome | biome: marine biome (ENVO:00000447); feature: deep chlorophyll maximum layer (ENVO:xxxxxxxx); material: "saline water (ENVO:00002010), including plankton (ENVO:xxxxxxxx)" | depth 90 m
ATGTCAACATAAATCCCGTGATTTACCAGGATATTTTTGTCCATCTTTGGACACGGGAATAAGCAGATCCACCAAATCCAATAAAATTTGTTTAGTCCAGCTCAACCTAAAATTAGCCACTTAGCGTCATAACCTATAGATAAATTGAGTTGACTCTCCATGCATGGAAAATACAAAAAACGCCTTGACTCAATAATTCCCGAAATTGCCCTATTTTTTTGGCGCCTTTTAATATATTAAGTAAAAAAAATAATGTTAAAGGATTAAGTAATGAATAAAAGAATTGTTTGGCATATAGAAAAAAGAAAGGTGGCGGACTTAAAGCCTTATAAAAAAAATCCTAGAATTATAAATGAAGTAGGACTTCATAGCCTTAAAAAATCTTTTGATGAAATTGGTTTTGCTCAACCTATAAACATAAATCTAGATAACACTATTTTAAGCGGGCATGCCCGAGTACAACAACTTTTAAAAGAAGGCGTTGTAGAGGTCGATTGTTATGTACCGGATAGACAACTCACCCCAAAACAAGAAGAGGCCGTAATAATTAGAATGAATAAAAACGTTGCGGGGACTTGGAATTTTGAAATGTTAAAGACTGACTTTGATTTTAATGATCTAGAAGAGTATGGCTTTACAGAAGACGATTTTAAAGACGAGTTAGACGAAAAAATAAAAGATGAAAAAGAAGTAAACGTCACTTTCGAATTTAAATTAGAGGTAGATTGTTTGAATGAAGAAACGCAAAACCAGTTACAAAAGGAATTAAATGATAGAGGCTTTAAAGTTCGAGTTCTCTTATAAGACTGACTTTAGTAATTCTTTTCGCTGTAAAAGTTTAGTAGGTCAATATGATTTAGAGGACAAAGAAACTATACAACATTATAAAGGGAATTACTCTTTACCTGATAAATGGAATATCGGTTTAATAGTCGGAAATTCAGGTACAGGCAAAACCAGCATTGCAAAAAATGTTTTTGGCCAATTTTCTAAGTTAGATTGGAATGATAAACCATTAATAGATAATTTTTCTGATAAATTTTCAATGGACCAGATAACCCATTCCTTAAGTAGTGTAGGCTTTAACTGTGTACCCTATTGGTTAAAACCTTTTAAGGTTCTAAGCAATGGCGAGAAGACCAGGGTAGAACTCGCTAGACTAGCTTTAGAAAATGAAAATGTTGTCTACGATGAGTTTACATCGTTAGTGGACCGTGATGTAGCTAAGTGTATGAGTCATTCGGTAAAAAAACTTTTTAAAAGTCTTAACAAAAAGCTTGTAGCGGTTACATGTCACCACGATGTAATCAATTGGTTAGAACCGGATTGGATCTATAACACAGACACAAAGGAATATACGCTCCCAAAGTCTTTAGGAGGGGCGCCCTCCAATTCGATATTTACAGAGTCGAAAAAACAACATGGAACTATTATAAAGAGTATCATTATTTAAACTCTAGCCCGCTTTATACAGGCCAATTTTATGAATTAAAAATAAACAATGTAAAGGTAGGCTTTTGCAATATAGCTAAATTTCCGCACCCTACAGTAAAAGACGTTTATAACATTCAAAGAATTGTTATAGTCCCTGAATTTCAAGGTTTTGGTTTAGGTATAAAATTCATGAATGAAATAGCCAAACTTTATAATAAAAACCATAGAGTCAGAGTAATAACTTCCTTAAAGCCTTTTATTAGTGCTTTAAATAAAAATAAAGATTGGAAGTGTAAACGTTTTGGTAGGGCCAATAAACCGGGCAAAAACGCAACAAGGGCCAAAACCATACCTAACAAAAGACTAACCGCTACCTTTGAATTTTTGAATTGATAGGCCTTATTGCGTCTAGTAGCTATAGTTGATATTATAGAAAGGGCGCTTAGGCCCTTTTATTGCGGTAAAAAACCGACAAAAAAGAAGTAGGGAGCGCATAATGGCTACAAAAAAAAAGAAAAAAGTAGGTAGAAAAAAAGTAGAATTCGATTGGGATAAGTTTGATTCAATTTTACAATTTAAACCACCTAAACAAGTTTGTTCTGACATACTCGGAATTTCTGAAGACTCCATAGAAAGAAGGATAAAGGAAGAGTACGATTGTACCTTTAGCGAGTACAGAGCTAGGCGTATGGGTCCAATGAAAATTAGACTAGCACAAAAAATAATTCAAATGGCATTAAACGGGAATGTGCCTTGTTTAATTTTTGCCTCTAAAGTTTATCTAGGATGGAGTGACAAACCGATAGAAGAACAAAATAAAGAAATTGCTAATGTAGTTTTAAATATACCTTCTAACCAAAGGGAATAAATGCGGGTTATTTTTGACGAAGACATAAAATATCAAAACTTCGAATTTTATATAAAAAAAAATCCTACAATAATAAAAGCTGTACAAGTTAAAGATGATTTTAAAATTTTTAAAGAAGGAAAAGGTTATATTACTACCGGTAAAGTTGGCGACTATATTATTTTAATGGAACCCGCGGAAGAAGGTTTTTATGTTATAGAAAAAAACACCTTTGAAAAGTACTATAGATATTTTGATGTACCGGAGAGTTTTGAAAATGTTTTGTCCTTTAATGAGTACGTCACAAAAAAAGAAATGGAATTAGAATTAGAATGAATGAATTAATCTTAGGCCCTCAAGAAGGGCCACAAGAAATGTTTTTAAAAAATGATTCCGATATTTGCATCTATGGTGGAAGCGCAGGTGGGGGGAAAACCTTTTCTCTTTTATTAGACTTCCTAAGACACTTCAATAATAAAGACGCGGGAGCGGTTTGTTTTAGAAGGACTAGTCCACAAGTTAGGAATGAAGGGGGTTTATGGGACACTTCAAAAAAGATATATGGGTTATTAGGTGCAGAACCAAAAGAGAGTGTTTTAACTTGGAAATTCCCCGCGGGCTGTAAATTAAAGTTTGGCCATTTGGAGTATGAGAAGAATGTTTTAGATTGGCAAGGCTCACAAATTCCTATTATCTATTTCGATGAGTTAACCCATTTCACAGAAAAACAATTTTGGTATATGTTATCAAGAAACCGATCTATATCATCCGTTAAGCCTTATATTAGAGCGACAACTAACCCCTCTAGTAAAAGTTGGGTTAGAAAGTTAGTTGATTGGTACTTATTACCTAACGGTAAACCAGATTTACAAAAATCTGGAATTAAGCGATATTTTATTAGAGTTGACGATAAACTTATTTGGAGTGAATGTTCCAATAGTTTAAAAAAAGAGTACTCTGCAAGTATTCCAAAAAGTTTTACTTTTATTCCGGCCAACTTAAACGACAACAAAATTTTAATGAAACAAGACCCGACCTATTTAGCAAATTTACAGGCGCTAAGTAAATTTGAAAGAATGCAATTGCTAGATGGAAATTGGAATGTTGAAGAAGCTGCGGGAATATTTTTTAAGAAACATTACTTTACAGAAGTTAATGCAGCGCCTAAACTAGTTTCTATAGTTAGATGTTGGGACCGAGCCGCCACCGAATTTAAGGAAGGCGATAAAGGTGACCCTGACTACACTGTAGGTTTAAAGCTAGGTGTAGATGAGGATGGAATTTTTTACATTTTAGATATAATAAGAGAAAGAGTTTCGGCTTTAAAAGTCGAGAAACTTATTTTAAACACAGCTAAACAAGACGGTGTTAATTGCGTAGTAAAGGGGTTTCAAGATCCCGGGGGTGCAGGTAAAAATGAAATTGAAAATTTTATTAGAATGTTATCGGGATTTATTGTGGTTTACGAAAAAATTACTACTGATAAAATTACAGCTTGTAAAAGTGTTAGTGCGCAGAGTGAAGCGGGCAATATAAAAATTTTAAAAAGCTGTAGAAACAAAGAAGACTTTTATTTTGAAACTGAAAATTTCCCTCAAGTAAAACATGATGATATAATTGACGCTTTAAGTGGAGCGTTTAATTACTTAGCCTTTAAAAGAGTAGATGAATTTACCGACGAATTTGTACCTAATGATATAACAACAACAAGTCATTTAACTAATTGGTGAGTATATGGGTTTTTTTGACAATATTTTTACTAAAAAAGCAGAAGACAAATTAGAGTCAGAAGAAAATAAAGAGCTTCCTAATTTTCATGAAAGCCCTATTGGTTCTACAGGTACGGAAAATTATGGTGGTTATTTTGAAGAAGAGTACCTGGACGCGTTGCGAAACAATGAAAGGGCGGATGTCTTCGATAAAATGAGAAGGTCTGATCCTCAAGTAATGATGTGTCTTAGTGCTGTAAAAAATCCTATTAAAAGTGCTAGTGCTGAAATTGTTAGTGCGGGCGACGATTTTTTTTATGAGAACGACGCTAGGTTAATTGAAAAGATTTTATTCGATAGTATGGCCACACCTTTTAGTAGGTTTCTAAGTGAAGCTTTAACCATGGTAGAGTTTGGTTACTCTATGTTTGAAGTCACTCATAAAAACTTTATAAACCAACCGATCTACGACAATGAAGGCAACAAGGTTTTAGATAGCTATACAGGGATTAAAAATATAGGGTTTCGAAGTCCTAAAACTATTGAAAGATGGAATTTAGATCATGAAACAGGCGACTTATTAAGCGTTGACCAGTTGGCCTTTGGCGAAGTAGGTAGACAAGTTACAATCCCCGCAAAATATTTATTACTCTTTACTTTAAATAGAGAGGGGTCAAACTATGAGGGGATCAGTGCTTTGAGGCCATGCTATGGTAATTGGTGGCGGAAAAATAACTTTAATAAAATAAACGCTATAGGCATTGAAAAATTTGCAGTACCTACACCGATAGCTACAATTCCTCAGGGTAGGCAAGCGTCAACGCAGTACAGTAAATTAATTACAGCTTTAGAAAAATACACTACCCATCAAAGCAATTATTTAATTAAACCAGAAGGCTTTGATATTGATTTAAAAACTAACACCTACGATCCTTCTAAAGTTGAAACTTCTATAGAAAATGAAGACAAAAGAATGGTTAAAGCCTTTTTGGCCAACTTTTTAGAGCTAGGAATGTCAGGTACAGGCGCCTACTCTTTATCTAATGATTTATCTGACTTCTTTTTAACAGGCCTACAATTTTTAGCGGATGAAATAGCTGAACAAATTAATAAGAATTTAATTCCTGAATTAATTAAAATGAATTTTGGGCCTAGAGATAAATATCCTAAATTAAAGTTTAGTGGAATTAGTGATAAAGCGGGTAAAGAGCTAGCGGATATTTTGACCGTTTTAACTAGTGCTCAAATACTAACGCCCGACGATAAGCTAGAAAAACATTTAAGAAAGAGATTGGGAATAACAGAAATGAGTGAAGACGGCCAAAGAATTAAAGCCGCGCCTACTATTGATATGACTTTGTCTGAAAAGTTTGAAGCATTAAGAAGGACTAAAAGAAGGTACTAATGGCCATAAGAAGAGAGCTAGACACTTTACTAAGAGATAGTGAAAAAGCCGTTTTAGATGTAATGCAAAGTAATTTGAGTTTTGTAGCTGACACGATTATAAATAAAGTAGTGGCCAAGGAGTCAGGCCTAAGTAATGCTACAAAACTCGACGCGATTAAAGGAATTAAAGCGTCGGGTCTTGATGAATATAAAGACGATTTATTAGACGTCTTTACTATAATTGCATATGAGACCTTAAGAATTACAAAAAAAGAAGTACCAAAAGCTAAATTTGAATTATCTGAAAATGAAATTTACAGCGTTCAATTTGTTGAAAGTAAAAATGTAAAAAAAGCCACAAAAAAAATAAAGAAGACAAAAAAGAAAGTCGAAACCATGTGGAGTAAATTACCCGCTAAAGTTAGAAGGCGTATAAAAACGCAACAAGAACTTTTGGTAAAAACTCAGTTATCAGATTTAGAGAAGGCCATTTATTTTCAATATACAACTTCTGTAGGCCAACAAAGAAAAATAAATGAAGTTAAAAAAGCTATGCAGGAAAATGCAGAAGACTTTATTACTGGACCTTCTGTGAATGCGGGCGCCCCCTTGAGTGCAGCACAAACTATAGGCGAAGCTAGAAGTTCTTTTTTTACTGATCCTGAAGTAGATAAAGAAATAGAGGCGTTCGAATTTGTTAACAATTTCCCGATTGATAGGACGCCTATCTGTGAAGAACTTAACGGGACTATTTTTGCTAAAGATGATCCAGAATTTTTTAAATTTACTCCACCGCTACACTGGAATTGTAGAAGTGTAATATTACCTATCTTAGTCGGTGATCTTAAAGGTAGAAAAATAAAAAAGCTAAGAATTAAAAAAGAAAATGAGAAGTTTCTACAATTTGGGGAAAAGCTAAAACACTTTATCTTAATGAGTGAAACCACCTTTACAGGATTTTAGTATGTCTTTAGAGAAATACAAAAACATTAATTTTGTACCACCTATAACAGTTTCGAAAAACGCAGATTTAGGTTTAAGGTTACGAAAAAAAACTGGAAAAGGTGGCTTAACTACAAAGGAAGCGGGCGATTTAAAAATAGGTAGCGGTGTAGCTAGGGCCACAAGCTTAAAAAATAGGTCTAAAATAAGCCCTGAAGTAATAAAGAAAATGGTTAACTTCTTTAATAGGCATGAAACCTACAAGAAAAATCATATAAAAAAAGAACCCTATAGCGCGTCTTATATCTCGTGGCTTTTATGGGGGGGTGATAGTGGCCAAGTATGGGCTAACAAAGTTTTAAGACAAATAAAAAAAGCGGATGAAAAGAAGTTATCAGAAAAAATAATTCAAACAATAATAGTTAAAAAAACCCCTAATATGACTCTAGAAAAAGCTAAGCAGAAATTAAAAGAGTCAGGCGGTGTTTTTTATAAGGTAGACGAAAAGAAAGGATCTTATTATTTTAGGCAAAAGAACCCAGATTTATTTGATAAAGATAGTTTTAGCTCTTTTGAAATTCCGGGGCGTGGTGTTATACTTATTTATGCGTCTTTAAAAAGGAAAGATAAAATGTCAGAATTTAGAACCTCACCTTTTGTTATCAATTTTAGTGAAAAAGCCGCGCCTGAAAAAATACAAATTTTAAGGGCCGGAAAATTCTTTCACGATGGCCAAGAAATAGAAGTTAGTGAAAAAGACTTGTTAAACATGGTTAAAAACTTTTCGGAAAAAGTGAGAGGTATAGATCTAATGATCGATTTTTCTCATAATAGTGAAGGCGAGGCCGCGGGTTGGATAAAAGAGCTAGTGCTAAGTGAAGATAAAAAAGAATTGTGGGCCAATGTTGAGTGGACACCTACAGGTAAATCTCGTTTAGATAATAAAGCCTTTAAATATATCAGTGCCGATTTTTCTTTTGCCTATAAAGATAATGAAACACTTAAAAATTATGGACCTACTCTTTTCGGTGCGGGTTTAACAAATAGACCTGTAGTAAAATCAATGGAACCAATAGTTCTAAGTGAAGAAAGAATTATAAACCCTAACAAGGATAATTTAATGTACGGAGACGCGAAAGAATTAGAAGAAGAAAAGAAAATGCAAGAAGAACTATCTTTAGAAGACGCCATGAGGATGATTAAAGACCTTAAAGACGATCTTCTAAAAAAAGATGAAGAATTGATTTCTATGAGAAAAGAGTTAGAAGAAAAAATGTTGGAAGAAGAGAAAAAACTTTCTGAAATGAAAAAAGAAAAAGCCCTAATGGAAAAGAACCAAGCTTTTGATAAAAAACTTTCAGAAGGTGTCGTAGTCGAAGCTCAAAGACAGTCTTTTATTGATAGTGATATGGAAAAGTTTCTTTCTCTACAGACTGAGATTAAACTCTCCGAGTCTGGTAACAATGTAGTGCCTAAAGAAACAAAACTAACCAAAGAAAATTTTGAAGACAAGATCATCGAGTTAGCCGAAAAAAGAGCTAAAGATGAAAATATTTCTTTAGACTTAGCTATAAGTAGCGAGTTAAAGAAACACAGCGAAGAATCAAAACTGTATTTATAATTTTAAAAAATTATTTTTAAAAAGGAGTTAAGAAAATGGCAGTAGCAACTCAACCAGTAAACATTACAACTTTTAAAGCAGGTGGGACTATTCGTGCCTATAGAGCGGTTAAACTTTCCGCGGATGGCACTGTAGTTGAATGTACCGCTAACGGAAAAGCAATCGGGATTCATCAAGGCGACGCTTCAGTTTCTAGCGGAGAGTTTTGTGATGTTGCAATGGCCGGTGGTGGCGGTAAACTACAAGTAGGCGAAACAGTAGCACAGTCTAACTTTCTAACTTCAACGGGAGTCGGGAAAGGTGAGATAGCAGACGCGCAACATGAATTCGTTTTTGCCATTGCCATGAATGCGGGCGTTTCGGATGATATTATCGGAGTGAGAATTTGTGCGTTCCAAGCTACTCAATCGGATGCTTAATAATTTTTTTAATTTTAAAAGAAATAAAAAGGAGTTTTTAAAATGAGTCAGTATAAAGCGACGGTAGACAAACTTTTAACTCAGGCTAGTTCAGCGTATATTCCCGAAGGTTTTGCATGTGAAAGTATTTTGCCAGAAGTTAGAGTAAAACAATGGTCTGGTAAATTGGCCAAGTATGGCACTAATCATTTAAGAATCGAAACAAACTTTTCAGGTGGTAAAGGTGCTTATAGAAGAGTTAACCCTATTGTTAGAGAGCAAAGCACATACCAAATTGAAGGGCATGGTTTAGAATCACTTGTCACCGCATCCGATATTGCAAACGCGGATCAACCATACGACGCAATGCGGGATGAAGTTGTCGGACTAACTTCTCAACTAATTTTAGAAAAAGAAAAAACACTTGGAGACGTCCTTGGAGATACCGCAACTTTAACGCAGAACACTACATTGACGGGGACTGCACAATGGTCCGACTTTTCAAATTCTGATCCTATTGGTGACTCTGCTACAGCTAGACAGACTGTAATGGACGGCTGTGGTATGGCGCCTAACGTTGCTATCATGTCTTGGCAAGTTTGGAATAAACTTAGGTTTTCTTCTAAACTTTTAGACGCGCTAGGGTATAAGTATAACCAAACTGGTGGCCTTAACAACGATGAACTCGCGGTAGCTCTAGGTGTTAAGAAAATCATTCGTTCAGACGCTATGTATGAGAGCGCGGCAGAAGGTCAGTCTTCCGACCTTGAGCCATGCTTTGGTAAAAATACCATTTTCGCTGTAGTACCTGAAAGAGCAAACCCATATCAGGTTTCTCTAGGTTATAGAATTCAACAATCAGCTCCAAGAAGAGTTTACAAATATGCACAAAGCAATCCTCCGGGATCTTTCTGCGTTCTAGTTGAAGACAACTATGATCTATTCCTTTCTAATGTAAAAGCGGCTTATCTAGTTAAAAATTGCGTGGCTTAATTTTAAAATGTTTGGGGGTGAGTTTATGCTCACCCCTTTCTTTTAAAAGGGGTTAAAATGTATAAAGCTATTAAAAATTTTAAATGTAATTCAATTTCAAAACTTGAAGGCGAAGAATTAAGCTCTTTTGACGAAGAAGAAATAGGCTCTCTGCTTTTAAGTAAATTAGTAAACGAAGAATTAATAAAGTTTGAAGGCCTAGAAGAAAAACCTAAACCAGTTAGAAAAAAAAGAGCTACCAAAAAAAAGGTGATCTAAATGGCGTATTGTACTAATTCAGACATACAAAGCGAGTTTAAAAACTTAACTTATACTAGTGGCGGGATTACTAGTGCAGAAGTTGACGGTTTTATAGAACAGGAAGACGCTTTTATAGATGGAATTATTGGTAGGAAGTATGTAGTCCCCGCTACAGGCACCTATACTTTGAGAATTTTAAAAACTATTAGTATCCAACTAGTTTCTTCTAGAGTTAAGCGGATTCTAGCGGTTAAGACTGGACGTCCTGAACTTGACCAAGACAGTTCTTCAAACTTATTTGCAATGGCCAAAACCAAACTTGATGATATAGCAGAAGGTAGGTTGATTTTAAGTGACGCCACTTTAGCGGAATCTAACGATGGCGTAGACAGTTTCGCGGTTAGTGACGATATAAAGCACGTTGTTAAGAGAGACGAACAACAATGGTAACAAAGAGTAAATTTATAGATTTTAGAGTAGACCCTAAAGGCTCTTTTAGAAAGGCTTTATTAAGAGCCGGTAAAAAAGTCGATAATTTAAAAACGCCTTTTAAACTCATTACAATGTCGTTTTATAAAACAAATATGGCTTTATTTCCAGGGGAAGGGACGAACGGTCCAGACGTTTTCACGGACTTGTCTGAAAATTATAAAAGACATAAAGATAAAAAATTTGGTTTTATTTATCCTATTTTGAGAGCTAGTGGCGACTTAATGAATAGCTTAACAAGACCAGAAGACCAAAATACGGTGGCCACTGTAATTAATAAAAAAACTCTATTGCTAGGGACGAAAATACCGTATGCGGGGTATTTACAATTTGGAACTAAAGTTATGCCCGCTAGACCTTATTTAGTAGTTGGGACCGAAAGGGGTTTGTGGGCCAAAAGTCAACATATACAAAGAAGGAAAAGGGCCTGGATGGAAATCCTAGAAAAATACTGCGTTGACTCATTAAAAAAAAGGAAGTAATAAATGGCCTATGATTTAGAAAATTTAATGAGTGATGTAAAAGCTATAATGGTTAATAATTTAAACACAAAAATAGCTTCAATAAACGATGAAAAAGCCGACTCCATAACCCTTCTAACAGTAGATAACAACGCCTATTTTTTACAAGAACTAGATAGCACTACTGTAAACTATAACCCATTTATTTTTTATAGCTGTGAAGAAATAGAAGGCGCTGGGACCGCTACCACAGTACCAGAACAATTTTTAATTAATTGTATTTTAGTTTTAGCTGATCAATCAGCATATACCGATATACCTTCGAGAATGTTTAGATATTTAAGGGCCATGAAAGAAATTTTTGAAGAAAATTTTTTTATAAAAGCCAACTCTAATTATGTTTCTATTAATCAGATAACACCTATACCCTTAACAGGGTTAAACGAACAACAAGAATTTAGAGCAACTGGAATTCAAATTACAACTAGTTTAGGATAACTAACAAGGAGAGTTTATAATGGCATTGTCAGCACCCCGAAGTCTATTCGGGATACATTCAGTCAGCCCCTATTCAAGGACCGATGGCTCATTTTATGGGGAGCTTCGCGTTTTAGAAAATTCAAGTTTAAGTTTAGCGGGCGAAACTATTGACCTCTTAGGCGGTTCAAATAAATTTCCATGGGAAGCAGCGGATGGCGCCATTACTGCGGAAATGAGTTTGTCTTTTAGTGAATACCCAGATTTTGTTTTTGAATTATTTTTAGGGAATGCCCCCACAACAAACTCAGCTGAAACTGGTGGATCAGTTTCTGGTTTTGGGAATGTTAAAGGGACCACCGTTAAAGATGGCGCCAATGGTATTGATGCCGTTGAGTTAACAGGTGGCGATACTGCGGATTTAAAATTTGGAAAATATATT
>TARA_R100000655_G_scaffold59946_1_pt1 | contig 11427 bp, 3 predicted proteins | sample TARA_R100000655 | Tara Oceans TARA_R100000655 (sample SAMEA2622497) | marine metagenome | biome: marine biome (ENVO:00000447); feature: deep chlorophyll maximum layer (ENVO:xxxxxxxx); material: "saline water (ENVO:00002010), including plankton (ENVO:xxxxxxxx)" | depth 90 m
TCTACTGATAAAGATATTCCTTATAAATCTAAATATAAACATAATCTTTATGGAGCTAGCGTAGATGTGGACAAGAGCGAGCTTAGTGATAAATAATAAAAAAAAATTAGTACATTTGTAAAAATTCAAAATTATGGCATATTACCCCAAGTATAATAAAAAGAAGAAACCTAAGAAAGCCTTTGCTGGTGCTGCAACTGCAGCTATGGGTTTAGGTAAGATGGCTTATGGAGCTGTTCAAGCTAGTAGAGCTAGAAAGGCTGAGAGAGCTTTCGATAAGGATAGATTAAAAATGGGAGTAAGTCAAGCCACTCAACAAATGGTTGATGAACCTATAGATCAGAGTCTTATAGAGAAATCAGACGATATATCTTCATCTGATTATGCTACCTCTATAAGTGCTTTAAGTAAAGACCCTAGAAATCTTTTGTCAGTTGTTAATATTTTAGATCGTCAAAAGAAAAAAAAGGATATAGATCTATTAAATCTTCGTGAAGATGCCAGACGTAGAGGTTTATATAATTTAGCTCAAGAGCAGAAACTTGTAGAACAACAAAGGTTAGGTGTAGCAGGACAGGAGATTGAGGGTATAAGAGGTGAAAAGGCTGCTGGGACTCAGAATATATTTGGAGGAGCTGAAGATGTTTTAAGTGGTGTAGCCTCTATGGGTACAGGAATGCCAATGGGTAAAGATGGTGCTAAGATAGAATCTGAAGAGGGTGGAGTTACTCCTGGCGAATTTGATCACAGCACTAATAAAATTGATATGGTGCAAGATGGTGAGAAGATTGGTGAAGCTACAGGAGGAGAACTTATATTACCTCCTGATGATGTTCAGGATATTAGAATGGCTTTAAGGGATGGTGATAAAGATGTTGCTTTTAAACTTATGGAAGATTTAGTTGCTAAGTATGACCAGAATGTTATAGGAGATGATGAAAATCAAGATATGGCTCAAGAGGGTGCTAAGGTTACAGAACCAACTACACCTCCACTAGATATGGATAGAGCTCAAGAGATTGAGAAGGCTATGAAGGCTAGCTCTAAAGAGGTTAGAAACTTAGGAGAGCTTCCATTTGATGAAGATCCAACAAACCCTGCAGGCTTAGTAAACTTTATAAATAATAAATTGTCCTTTGATATAGACTCAACAAATAAAGCTGAGATAGACTTTATAAGAAAGTATAGAGATTTTATGATTAAAGAACAAGGTCGAACAGACGCACCAAAGATGATGGGTGGTGGTTACTTAGCTAAGGTAAAAGCTAGAATGGGTGCTTACATGAAATCTAAATACTAAAACATGGCTGGAGAAGGATTATTTTTTACAGGTCAAGTTCTTAAAAACAATCGTAATCTTTTACAGGAAGAGGCTGTTAGAGAACAGCTTCGATTAAGGAGAGAACAGCTTGATCTTCAAAAACAAAGAATAGCTGATCAAAGAGCAGAGGCTAGGAGAAGAAGAGAAAAACCAAAAGATTACAGTTTTGAATCTATAGAAAATAGATTTGTTCCTTCTTTTAGTAATAGAATTTTAAATCTTAGAAATTTAGCAGGTGAAAATCCAGACAATTCTAATTTAATAAATACAGAAACTTTAAATATTGACACTGAACAACAAGTTCTAAAAGGTATAACTTCACAATATCAATCTTTAGTTGAGTTGTCTAGACAAGGAAAAGATAAAAACTTTATTAGAAACGATCAAGGTGGTTATGTTTACGAAGATAATTTAAATGCAATATCTGAAGGTTATGCTAATGGTCAGAACTTAAATGATTTAATGTTAATGTATCCTTTAAATTATGATGATATAGCTGATGTAACTATATTTCAAAATCCTATAGGTTCAAGAGTAAGTGACTTTATTAAAGATCAAAAAGTTCTTCCAGAGGTAAATAATTTTAAAGTTCCTTTTTCTAGTGGTATTCAAGAAAAAACAAAAAGTTATATACTACAAAACTCTACTCCTAATCCTGATGGTTCATTTGATGATCCTAATTTTGAGATGATGATGGTGGGAGGTCAAAATGTTGACTTTATTAATTCAGGTCCTGCAGATCCAAGGTTTATGTTTGGTATAAGTAAAGGTTATTCAGATGTTGGAAAGCCTTTTTATAATAAGATAAACCCTAAATCTGGAGAGGGTGTATATGATCCTGAGCTTTACAAAGAATATCAAGACTTTTTTGTTGATGAAATGATAAAACTTGAAAAAGCTAAAAATCCATTAGTTCCTATTTACAGAGCAAGTTCAGATGACAAATCAGAAAAAATTTCAGAAAGATTTATTAACATATTTAATACTCCTGCTGAAACTGAAAATATAGGTGGTGTAAATGTAAAGATTGGTTCTGATTTTAGAGTAGCTGGTCCAGCATCAACTCGTCCAGAAGGAGGGCAATTTATCCCTGTATCATTCAATCAAGTTATGGGTGTTGAATCTAAAGGTAGAGTTAAAGATGCTACAGCAGATTTAAAAGAAAATCCTGAAGCTACAATTGATGGTAGAATTGTTGGTGTAGGTCAAGATGAAAATAACAGAGGTATTGTAATATTACAATCTGGACCAGAAGACGATTCTTTTAGATTTGTTGTGCCTATACAAGTAGCAGAACAAGCTATTGTAAAAAATTATAAGGATGGAAGTTTCGCAAGAGAATTATTAAAGTACGACATAGGTTTACAAAATCCTGGCATTGGCGAGGGAGATATATTATTTCAAGATTAATAATGGATAAATTAGAACAACTTTATAACCTTTACGTTGATAAAGGTATATTGACATCGCAAACAACTTTAGATCAATTTAAGCAATCAGATCTTGAAATTCAAGGCAAGCTTTATGATTTAGGAAAAAACAAAGGTTTGTTTAACGAAACAGATCTTGATACATTTCAAGGTGCTTGGAGTGATGTAAAAAAAAAAGACTCTTTTCTATTGCAAGATGCTCTTGCTCCAAAGGATACAAAGGATTCTCAATTTGTTTCGCAGGACACTCAATCTTCATTGGAGGAAAAAGTTCAACAAAGCGTAGATAATAGAATAGGTAAAACTACTGAATCTAAAATAAACCCATTAGAATTTAAAAGATCTTTTTATGAAGCTAAGGGAATTGACTTTGATAGTTTTTTAGATTTAAAATCTCAAGAATCTGCGATAGAAGAGAAACTAAAAACTACTGATTTTTCTAAAGATGTAGTAGTAAATCCTTTTGCTAAAACAGAATCTTTATTTCAAAAAAGTTTTGTATCAAAAGAACAATCAAGTCTTAGATCTCAATTAGATTCTATAAAAAATAAAATAGATCTTGATAGCGATAAAATATCTTCTGCTGAAGTTGATTATTCCAACTCTGTTTTTCAAGATATAGCAAGAAAAGCCAAGTCTACTGCTGAGTTTGATAAAATGATGGATGATGCAGGTATAGATTTTAATGATATAAGATTAGGAAATTTATCTATAAATATAGATCAAGAACCTGGTCAGCTAAAAAATGTTTCTCCAAATGAGTTTCAAAAAATATGGAGAAGTAAGGAAAACATAAATAACTACAACAATAATGACGAGTTAGTAGAGGGTTATACTAAAGCTATATCTGAAGGTGTTAAACCTGAAGATGCTAGAAAACAGTTTCCATTTATTGAAGTTCGTATGGGTGAGCCTGGTGTAAAAGACCCTATGGCTGATTCTATGAATAAATATTTTCAAAGACAGGTTAATTCTGGAGGTGCTTTTGGTGATCTTGCTGAAACTTTATTAGCTGAAACTATTGGTATAGGTACTGGTATAACTGAACAGTTAGAAGCAGCTCCTGCAGCTTTAGGATTAAAACCAACACCTTTAAAAGATGATGATGACTACGCAGATATGTCTGCTTGGGATTTATACATGAATGAAGGTGGGTATTACTCTAAAAAATTTCAAGATTACGCAAATACTATAAGAGAAAAAACTCGTATACCTGAATATGATTCTATAGCTGAAGCTATTGCTAATGGAGATGTTGATGACGCTTTCTTTCAGTTAGGTCTTGGAATAGCGTCTACCATACCTATAACTGCAGCAATGTTTGCGTCTGGACCAGTAGCAGGATTTGGTATAGCAACAATGTCGAGTGCTGGTAGAAAATCTTTAGAATTAAAAGATAATAGAAAAGCTGGTGAAGATTTAGATAACTGGCAAATACTAACAAGCTCAAATCTTTCTGGTTTATATGAAGGAACATTTGAATTAGTTACTCAAAGAATACTTTCAAACGCTATAAAAGTTGGAGGTAAGGCTGGAATAAGAAGTGCAAAAGATCTTACTGATAGTTATAAAATGGGTATAACAAAAGCAGCTTTTAGAGAGACAGCATCAGAGGAGGCTACTTTTGGTTTTACATATTTAACAGATGTAGCTTTAGATGTTCAAGATCCAGAAAGTATTTCTGAACTTGCAGTTAAGGCTTTTGATATTGGTGTTATATCAAGTGTTTTTGGTGGAGCTATGCATCTTGGTCCAAGAGCTATTTCAGAATTAAGCAATAACTTTAAAAACTTCGATAAGGGTACAACAGTAAGGTTTACTGATGAAGATGGTTCAGTAAAAAATATGTCTAGATCTGAATTTTTGACAATGTCAAGAGATCCTAAAATTGCTAAAAAAATAAATGACAAGGTTGTATTTGTTGACGTGTCATTAGATTCTAATGCTAAAAAATCTCTTGATAACATAGTAAATGGTTTTGGTGCACCTGATGCTTTACAGAAAAGAAAGGTTATGTTTAGAAAAGAGGCTGATGTTGTATCTTTATCTAGAAAAATTAGAGAGTCTGTTAAAGATCCAGATGTAGGTTTAGTTAACGAAGATGTTTCTGAACTAGCTAATAAACTTGTTGACTTAAAACTAGAGACTAAAAAATCTAAATATAATGAAACTGATAAAACTAGATATGCTAATAATGAGGCTAACAAAGTTTTAAGAGACAACAACATAAATATAGTAGACGCAGTTGATTCTCAAGATATATCAATGTCTGATATAGAAACAACAGTTGACATAAAAAAAATAAAATTAACAGAAGACCAATATAATTCTTTAAATAATCAATTTAAAAGAGTTAGATTTAAAAAAGTTAAAGATAAAGATGGTAAAACTATAGGTAGAGCAAAGACTCTTAAATCAAAACCATTTGTAGTTTTATCTCAAGACAAACCAGGTATAAAAATTGATGGTAACACAATTCAAAAGTCTAAAGTTACTATAGGTGAGTTCTCATCTGTAAAGACAGCAAAAAATGCTATTAGAGAATTTGAAGCAAGAAAAAAAGCTTTTGAAAATAATAAAATGATAGAAAGTGATTTGCTTGTTCAAAACAATAAATTATTTTCTAAAACAAGTAAATCTAATTTAGATCCAATACCAAGAGATCTTATTGAAGGTGATGATTATTTTATGCTTACATCAGACCTTAATAACATAACAGATCAACAGCAAGAAAAAAGAATGTCTAGTCTTATGAATAGGTTAGATAATATGGGTGCTACTTATTATAAAGTAAAAGATGTATACAATGCACTGTCAAAAAATAGTCTTGTAGTAAGTGGAATAGATACACAGCAAGCATTAAGTTTAGGTAGAAGTTTTGAACAAGAATCTATTTTTTCAGCAAAAGATGGTTTAATGTATAGTGATGGAAGTGTAGCACCATTAAATGGATCATTTATAGAGGGTGTTGATTCTAGAAGTAAAGATGCATTAACAATACTTAATATAGATGGAGAAAAAACATCTATATATACAGGTTTAGATTTTAAACAAATGAGTTATGGTAAAAGCTTTAACTCTGATAATTTACATAGACTTGATGAAGATGATCCAAATTATGATTCAGAACTATTAGATGGTATAACTGAAGATAGAAAAAAGATGCTTGGTGTTGCTTTAAATCTTATAACAAATGTTAAAGGAGTTAATGTAACTGTTATAAGAAACAACACAGCTTTTAAATCTCAATTAATGGCTTTAGGAGAAACAGAAACTGACGCTCAGTCTTTTTCTAACTCTAAAGGTTTTTATCATGGTAAAGATGGTAAAATATATATTAACCTTCAAAATCTTGAGGGTAATACATTATTTCACGAAGTAGCACATCCTATGATAGACTTTATAAGAAAAAATAATCCTGAAGTTTATAAAAGAATAGAGTCAATAATAATGGATCCATCTTACATAAAAAGATGGAGAGAAGATGGTCAAAGAAAAAGTGCTTCATATTTAGATTGGGCTAAAGAAAATTATAGAGAAGAAGATGGATTTAATATAGATCAACAAATTCAAGAGGCTTTTGCTGAAATGATAGGTGACTCATCTTATGGTAAATACAGAAATAAAGATAGGGGTGCTATAGTAAGAATTAGGGAGTTAACAAGGTTGATGTTATCAAATATATATTCCAACCCTTTTAATATAAACCCTGAGTCAATATCTTTAGATGATCTATCTAAAAATAAAATTAGAGATGCTGTATCTGATGCTTTAGTTGAGGGTAGAGCTATAAAGATAGGAGGAGTTGAATTTGATGTTGGTAAAATTGATAGCTCTGATCCTAGTATAAAGTATCAGTCTAGCTATTCAGACAGAATAACTGGACTTACATTTGAATATGCTAAAGACACAGAAGTTTTTAAAGAAAAAGTTTCAGATGGCATAATAACAAAAGGAAAATCATTTAGTGAATTTTCTGATAATTTTATGGCCTTACATATACCTGACAACGCAATGTTTGGTAAAATATCTAAAGATGGAAACACTTTAGTTAATGGTAAAGGTGGTGTATATGCTGCAGCTAATGAAGAAGGTAAGGTTTGGTTATCTACAAGAGGTGGAGCCTCTTCACTTAGAAATAGGTTAAATCAATCATCTAACAACAATAATAATGGTAAAGGTTATTTAGCACTTATAACATCAAATCAAAAAAAGGTTTTGACAAATACAATATCCTCATCTGGTATTGTTGAGATGTTTGTTGAAAAATCTAAAGATGGTTTCTTTAATGTTAAAATAAAGGATATAAATAGAGCTTTAGTAAAAGCCTCAAATAAAACTAAATTAAATCAACAGGGTAAAAAAGTAGGATTAAAAACAAAGTTAAAGTTATCTGAAAGTATAGACGATGTATCAAGAAAAATAAACAATATTCTTGGTCCTGAAAAATCTACATTTCAAGATAGAGAGTTTTTTGTAGAGTCACTTCTTAATGAGATTGCATTAATAGCTCAAAAAAATAAGTCTTTTAATGATCAACTTATTAATTTAATACAGCAAGGTGGTATGTATGAAAACTTTGTTGGAGCAAGAACAAATAAAATATCTAAATCAAACCTTATTGATGGTATGTCATTTTTGTTTTCTGAACCAACCCTTAGATCAAAAAATGATTTAACTCCTGAAGATAAAAATTTAGTATATGCAATCGTAGAAATTGACGCAAATCCTGATGGAGGAGATATAGTAAAGACAGTTGAAACAGGTGATTATCATGAGTCATACCCAATGTCTATAGATGTTGTTAATCCAAAACAAAAAGTTAGATTACATATTCTTGGAGAAAGACCTTTGTGGACTAAAGTTTTTAAAGATCCTAATACAGGTAAAGAAATATTACAGGAAAGAACTGTTACAAATAAAATACTAGCACCAAGTGCAGGTTTATCTGGAAAGCCTTTACAGGCTATGAATATAAGTCCAGATGCTATAAAAGAACAAAGAGCTCTTAGAGAAAATGTAAAGTTTCAAAGATCTAGAGTTAAATTACCATTAAAGGATGTTGAAAATGTTTATAATTCTGATTTAGTAAATATAAGTCTTGATGCTACTGAACCATTCTTAAAAAGAATGTATGATAATAGTGATTCTTTTGCTAATGCTTTTAATAAAACAAAAAATTATAGCAAATTTTTAGTAGACTTTTTTACTAAACCTAAAGGTGTTCATTCAAATCAAGAGATAAAAGAAGCTTTTATTCAGTCAAAAGGTAATGTTAGAAAAGAAATAATAAATGCTAATCAAGATCTAAATAAAATAAAAGAATTAGCAGATGAATCTCCTTACACAGATCAAGAAATTCAAGCTTTGTTGTCAGATATAGAAGCTATACAATCTATGGAGGAGTCTGATCTTAAGCATGCACTTGAGGACGCTAGACATACTATAGATAATCTTTCTAGAATTTTAGTTGAAGAGGATTTAGTTACTCCAGCAACAGCATTTACCATAGATTCTAATTATGGTGTTTATCTTAAAAAATCTTACAAACAATTTGAAGACAATAAGTTTACTCAAACAAATGAAGAAATAAAGAAGAGAGCTTTAGATTTACTTATAAGAGAAAATAAAAAATTATTTCCTATTGGAACACCTATAGGAGATGAAGGAGCTGTTGTTGATAATGAATTTATAAATAAAACTTCAGAGGAGAATTTAAAGACTTTAATGGATCCTAAACTTCTTCAACAGTATGCTTCATCCAGCAACAGTGCTGACCCTGATAAAACTTTAATAACTAATATATATAGACAAAGAAATGAAAACATTCCCCAAGAAATAAAAGACTTGTGGGAAGAAATTGACGAACCATATTATAATTATCTTCAGACAATATCTTTGTTGTCACACAACGTTTCAACACAAAGACTTTACAAAAAGTTAATTGATATTGGTATGAATAAGTTTATAGCTGATCCAATAGAAAGCACTGGGGAAGATGGTAAAACAAAAGTTGTTTCATCTATACCTGAAATAAAAAATAGGTTGTTAGGAAAAAAATATGGATTACTCGAAGGTAAATTTGTAGATGACGAAATATTTGATGTATTAACATCTAGTGATTTTAGCTTTGATAATAGTTCATTACAAAAAGCTTATAACACTTATATGAAGATTGTATTACTTAATAAAGAGTTTAACACTGTTTTAAGTACTTCAACTCAAGTAATAAACTTTGTAGGTAATATAAATTTTGCTGTTCAAAATGGTCATATTAGTATGTCTAGTCTTAATGATATGTATAAGGCTGGTAGAGCATCTATAGGTGCGATAAGAGGTTTTAATGATCAGCAATCTAAAGAACTTTATAGTGAACTTTTAGAAATGGGAGTTGTTCAATCATCAGCGTCACTAGAGTTAATGAAGGAACTTTCAAATGATCTTTATAATTCTGATTATGATTTAGATAAATATTTAGATCAGACTAGAAATAAAGTTGAAAAAGGTATAGGTAAAGTAGCATCTATTGGTTCAAAAACTAGAGCTAAATTTCAAAAATCATATCAACTTGCTGATGATGTATGGAAAGTTTTTGGTTATTTAAACGAAAAAGCTAGATACAAAAGAGCTGGACTGACTGAAGATCAAGCTAAATTAAAAGCTGCTAGATTGACTAGAGCAACCTACCCTAATTATGACGAAATTCCTAGAGCTGTTAGGTTGATAGGTAGGTCTCCATTACTTGGAACGTTTGTATCTTTTCAAGCTGAAGTTTTAAGAAATACTAAAAATAGTTTAAAGATTGGTTTAGAAGAGATAGGAGATTCTAATCCTGATATAAAAAATATTGGTAAAAAACGACTAGCCTTTTTACTATCTTCATTTACACTGTTTCAAGGATTTCAATTGTATTTAGCAAATTCATTTTTCAACTATGTTTCTAATGATGATGATGATGAGTTCACAGGTGATGTGGATGAAAGACATCAAAGAGAATTGGTAAGACCTTGGGATGGAATAGGAAATATTGCTAATGTAGACAAAGGTTTTACTTCTAAAGGTGAACCATACTTTGATTACTATAATGTAAGTCGACAGTCTGGTACAGCTTACTTGGGTGACTTATTAAATTTAGCGTTTACTGAAATGGAAGATCCAGAAAATGACGATAAAGTTTTTGCTATAATAAAAAGACTTTACGAACCATTTATAGGAGAGGAGATGACGTTATCTATGCTTGTAGACATATATAATAATAAGTCTGGTAAATATTACAACCCAGAGGATGATCCTGCAGAAAAAGCTTTTTCTATTGCTCTTGGATTAGCTGAAGAAATACCTCCTGGTGCTATAAAATCTGCTATGAGAGTATATGATGCTTATATGGATGATGAAGATCAAACAGAATTTGGATACGAGTTGTTAGCTGCATTTGGATTCAGAGCAACAAGAGTTATAGTTCCTAAACAGGCTAATTATAAATTTAGAAATATAAGTTATAACTTAAAGAGTAGAGCTAAAGGAAGTCTTGTAAAAGGACTTGGTGTTGGTAGAGAAGGATTTGACTATAGAGACTTAAACAAGTTGAATGAAGTGTTAAACCCTTTAAGCGATGTTTATGATGAAAAGTTTGATGGATATATAGATGAGTTAGCTAGAGTTGCTAGATCTTGTAGGTTAAATCACATGAATAGATTTGAAATAGAGCAAGCTATGTCTAAAGCTGGTATACCTCAAAGTGTAATTATTAAGTCTATTCAAAGATATAGGTCTCTTTATAGCAATCAAATAAGAAATAAAACACAATAAGATATTGATAGATAAATTTATTTACTATCTTTATAGCACTTCAAGACTTTCTATAGTTTTGGTTTTTTTGGTTAGATAGGAAGGAGGGGTGGTTCCCTCCTTTTACTTTATATAAATATATGCAGGTAGGAGTACAATTGATACATGGTTTTGTGTTTGGAATAAGAGTTTTTAATCCTACAGAAAAGATTCCATATGATGAACTTCAAATATTCTTTGGTCCAGTCTGTCTTTATATAATTTGGAGTTAGTAACTAGATAGAAGCTCTAGTACGTCATCTATAGCCTTATGCCTATGGTTATCCTCTAAGACAACCTTAAACACAAACTCGCTATCTTTTATCTTTGACACGTCTTGTATCGCTGAATAGTTCTGATCTTTAAGATCTATCTGTTGATTGTCTCCACAGAATATCATTATAGAGTCCCTTCCTAATCTACCTAGAGCCATACGAAGTTGAGATTTAGTTAAGTTCTGAAACTCATCTATGATTACTACAGAATCATCAAAGGTTCTACCTCTAAAGTGAGATAAAGAAACAAGCTCTATATCTCCATCATCTACCATCTTCTGAATCTTATCAGCTTTGTTATATACCTTTCTCATGTTAGACATAATAGGAACAAGCCAAGGTTCTAACTTTTCTTTTTCAGTCCCTGGAAGAAAGCCATTATCTTCAGTAGCTATAGTAGGTCTAGTAATAATTATCTTACTATACTGTCTCTTAAAGAACATATCTAAAGATACCTGAACAGCAAGTAGGGTCTTACCAGAACCTGCTTTACCTATAATAAAGCTAAACGCATGATTTATAATATTCTCTTTAGCCCTCTTTTGTTCTTCAGATAAGGTTATGTTAAATTTTA
>TARA_R100000655_G_scaffold101275_2_pt1 | contig 11416 bp, 27 predicted proteins | sample TARA_R100000655 | Tara Oceans TARA_R100000655 (sample SAMEA2622497) | marine metagenome | biome: marine biome (ENVO:00000447); feature: deep chlorophyll maximum layer (ENVO:xxxxxxxx); material: "saline water (ENVO:00002010), including plankton (ENVO:xxxxxxxx)" | depth 90 m
TACTTCTGATTTACTGTTAAATGGTATTAGAAATGTATTATTTAAAGAGTTAGGTTTCTTACCTGAAGATTTAGTGATTCACTACGAACCACCAATTAGTTTTGCTACTCAGATTAGTCCTAAAGAAGTTCTTACTATTAATGAACAAAGAAGAATGTTAGATGAGGATTTACCAATGCTAGAAGAAGGTAATATGTTTATTACAGATAGAGAACAAATTATTGTAACTAGAGATGATGATGCAGATGGAGTTGGTGATGATGAAGCAGGAGATTTACAAGTAACTGAAATTGAAAAACAATAACTATGGCAAATGTAAACCAATATATACCTTTAGTAACAGCAGCAGAAGTTATAAGTAATAGTTTCACTAATGCTAATACTGATACTGCTTTAATTTCTAACAACACTATTCTTCTTTCTGAATTAGCACACTTAAAAGAGGCTATTGGTAAGAAGTTTTACGAAGAATTAAAAACACAACATAATAATGGAACTTTAAGTACTGCTAACCAAACTTTAATGGATGATTTCTTAACGAGATGTCTATGTTGGTTTGTAAGATTTGAGGTTATTAATGAAGTGCAAAGCAATAGTAGTAGTGCAGGTATAGTTCATAATGTAGATGAATTTGCTACTATTATAGACCCTTCTGAGTTAAATGCTTATAAGCAGGACACTTACAGAAAGGCTGAGATATATTTAAAGGATATGATAGATTACATCAATGATGATGACCAAAGTGGTTTATATCCAACTTATGATTCTAATAAACCTTGTAATAATGATGTTTATAAGAATCACGGAATAATAATGTATGACAGTATATATTCAAGACCTACTAGAAATTATGATAGTTGGAAGAATAACTGTCCTTGTGATGACTGTTAAAATAAAAATATAAATGGCTGCAAACGAACATAAAAATTTAAGTAGTGCAAATAGACACAATCCAAAAGCATTTGAAACTGCTATAAACGATACTGTTTTAAGTAAAACTGTTGGTACATCTGCAACAGGTACTGATGGTAGTTTAGAGTGGAAAGGGAAGTCTTTTATGGGTGTTACTAATTATAAGATGCAAGGATATGCCACAGGTGCTGCAAATTACTTTTATGGAGAAGATATAGCAGATGCTAATGCACCTTATGAGATGGCGTTAGATTATGGTAATAGTGCTGTTTCTGCAGGAAATCTAAGTGTTAGTAATCTTTTTAGAATAGGTCAAGGAGTAATTGTACCTGAGGCTGCTACAGTTACATCTGTAAAAGGATGGATAACAAGTAGTGGTAGTAATGGTGTTGTTGTGGCTATATGTAAAGCAACTCCTACTGCAAATGATTCTTCTGCAGTTGTTCCTGTTGTAGTTGATGAGATTACTGTAACAGGATTAAGTAGTAATGATAAGATGGTTGCAATAAGTGAAACTACAATAAGCACTGCAGCAATAGCAGCAGGTGATATTATATTTCCAATGATTAAAGAATCAGGAGGTACAGGTTCTACTATTTATATGAATTTAACTATACAAACAACTACATTCTAATGACCACTAAAGAAGAAATAGTATCAATGAAAAAAGACATTAGTTCAATAAACGAAAAGATTGACAATTTAGATGGTAAATTAGATATGCTAACAGAAAGGTTGTTAAATCCTGATAAAGGAGTTGCTGCAAGAGTAAACAGAAACACAGCAATGAGAAAAGTTTTAGTTAGAGCAATGTGGGTTATTTATACTATTACTATAGGTGCGATAATAAAAATATTTACAGAATAAAAATAAAATAATAACAATTTAAAAAAATAAAATAAAATGAGTAGATTTGATACAGACAATACATTACTATTTGAAATGCTTGGTAAAGGTGGTGGAACTGAGGTTTTTACTACTGCAGCACAAACAAATAAAGATTTCTATTGTGTATATTTCCCTGTAGAGTCAGTAGTTGCTTCAATAGCAGCAGATGGTGTAACAGGTGAAACAGCATTACAGACTACACTTCCTGCAGGAACGACTTTGTTTATGAGAATTACAGCAATTACTTTGACAAGTGGTATTGCAATAGGATATACAGAACACGATGGTGATGCTAATGCATAAAAATATATAATATGTTAAGTTTAAAACAAAGTTTAGGGTTAAATACAATTAAGAATATGGCTTCTTTTCCAAATAAATATTCTTTAGATTTTGATGGTGTAGATGATTATGTTACTTTTGGTGATGCAGATGTTTTTACACCAAACAGTTCAGGTGCTGATAGAGGTTTTACTATGTCATATTGGGTTAATTTGTCAGCATCAGGTAACCAAGAATTTGGTTCAAAGAGGCGTTTTGCAGGTGGTGGTCAAAGGTATGAATGGAGGACACAAGTTGATTTCCAAAGCAAACCTGTAGTTACATTTTATGGTAATGACAATCAAAATATTTATCAACAATTAATACTAGACACAGCACTATCAACTAGTAGATGGTATCACATTGCTTTTACATTTGACTTGGCTGATGCCAATACTTCTATAGTAGGGTATTTAGATGGAGTTAAAGCAACTCACGGTAGTGGTGCGACTTATTCTAGTGTAGGTACTTGGTCAGCAGTAAGTAATACAGCAGCACCAATGGATTGGGGTAGAATAGGAAACAGTTATGGAAACCAATTATTAGATGAAATTTCTTTATTTGATGATGCATTATCAGAAGCACAAGTACAAGCAATTTACAACTCAGGAACTCCTACTGATTTAAGTGGTGAAACTTATTTGTTAGGGTATTGGAGAAATGGAGACACAGCAGGTCCTTCAGTTTTCCCTACAATAGAAGATTACAGTTCTAATAGCAATGATGGAACGATGACTAATATGGCTTCAGGTGATATAGTAACAAATGTTCCTTAAAAATATAATAAAATGATATATGTAATATATAATATGAGTGAAGTGGATAAGATTGATTTTTCTTTAGTAGAACAAACAAGTATAGAAACTTTAAGAATATCAATAGATGGAACTTTAACAGTATTAAAATTTCAAGGAGATAAACCTAGTTTTTTAGAAGGTGTAAAACAATACAACCATTCAGAGATTTATGCAATTATGCGAACTCCTGAGTGGACTGAACAAGAAAATTAAGAATAAAATAAAAATATAATATGGCAACAACAGTAACAGCAGCAGATTTAACAGTAACAATAACAGAATCATACACTCTAAATGATGTCGCTTACGGAAATACAATGAGTAAAACCTTTACAAGTAATGGAGAGGTTTATCAAAGGGTAATGGCTATTGCAGCAGGTTCAAGAGGTTCATCTTGGACAAGTATTATAAACTTTGGTGCTGCAGACTCTGCAGGTACAGCAGATATTACTAATTACAAATACTTTAGAATTAAAAATTTAGATGATACTAATTTCTTAGAATTAAGAGTTACAGGTACAGCAGACTCTTTCTTTGTTAAGATAAAAGCAGGTGAATCTTTCTTATTAATGGATAATGAAATGGATGCAGTTGCTTCAAGTTCAACTATAGGTACTCTAACAGATATAACTGAAATTGCTGCAAATGCAAATACAGATGGGGTGGATATTGAATTTATTGTAGTAACAGCATAGTATGCCTTGTTACGAATGTGAAAATGGAAAGTGGAGGTTTGGTGAAACAGGCAATTGTCAGTACGACACTAAATCATCTTGTGAAAATGCAAATAAGGATTATTATGCAGAAGAAACTTATAATGACTATCCTCAAGCAGCAACTAATAATGCTAAAAGAGCATTAAAATGGTTAGAAGAAAATGGTAATCCAAATGACTGTCTGACTCCTGTAGGATTTGCAAGAGCCAATCAACTTAAAAACAGAGAAAATTTAAGTAGAGATACGATTGCTCGTATGGCTTCATTTAAAAGACATCAGCAACACAAAGATGTGCCTTACGATGAAGGTTGTGGCGGGATTGCTTGGGATTGTTGGGGAGGAGATGCAGGTATAAATTGGGCAATAAAAAAGTTAGAACAAATTGATTCAGAAAATAAAATTAAAGAAGATTTTGAAAGTTTTTTTCAAGATATTATTAAATCTATTAAAGAAAAAAAATAAAATGACTTTAAAGTATTTTACTAGAAGTGAGTTCAACTGTAAATGTGGTTGTAATACAAACTACATTGATAGTGATTTCTTAGATATGATGGATAGAGCAAGAAGAATTGCAGGAGTACCATTTAAAGTAAATAGTGGTTATAGATGTAAAAAACATCCACTATCAATAAGTAATCCAACAAGTTCACACATTAAAGGTATTGCTGCTGATATTAAGTTTATGGATAGTAAAAATTTAGCACTAATAATGGGTGGACTAGGAGGTGCAGGATTTGAAAGATTTGGTATAGATTTTAAAAATAAATTTGTACACGCTGATTCTGACCAAACAAAAACAACTCCTTGTATTTGGGGTTATTAAACAGAATATTAACTAATTATATATATTATGAATTTTATTACAGAAAATTGGATTGAATTATTAATAGGTGTAATGGCTTTTGCTAAAGTTATTACTAATTTAACTCCAACAGAAAAAGACAACAAAATATTTGGATGGCTAGATACTATAATTGATGCCTTAGTTCCTAATTATAAAAAGAAAAAGTAATGATGATACAGAAATGGATAGGCGAAGCATTGCTAAAAGGTGGTATAAAACCAATAACAGAATTGTTAAAAGCAGTAAAAGAATTGTTTACAGATACAAAAGGAAAGTGGAGTAGTAAAAGAACGATTAGTGGAGTAATAGTAGTTGCTGCTAGTTTATATATAGAGAAAAATGGAATAGATACTAATGCTTTAATATTAACAGGCATAGGTGTAGTCCCATTATGTTTTTCTGTATTTGAAAAAAATAAAGGTAATTGTATTGATGGTTGTAAAAAATAATTACCTTTGCATAACTTAGGTAGGGTTGTGCCTATCTTTGTTTTCATTGTTTATAGTTTTCAAGAGTGGGGTGTTAACAAACATCTCACTTTTGTTTTATTAGGGGATTTTTTTTTGTATAATTGCATAAAACCAATAAATAAATTATGAAAAAATATGGAAAAAGACTTAGACTATCAGAAGAAGAAGTTGAGATGGTTTACGAAAACAGAGCAGAAAACACAACAAACATTAATGGTAATACAGCATTAGATGTACATCTTCAAGAAAGGGGTATAAAGAAAGATGATATTGTAAGCGTAAAGCATTGGCAATCTGCTAATGGTGATTATAGATTTAGCATTGTAACTAAAGAAGATATAACTGCTAATGAAAATGATATGCTAGAAAAGATTAGCAACTTCATTGAAAATCATTCACCTTACTATCCTTCAGTAAAAAGAAAAAATAAATTCGCTAACCATCACTTATTAATAATAAATCCTGCAGATATACATATAGGTAAATATGCTAATGGACTTGAAACAGGAGAAGGATATGATGTAGAAACAGCCTGTTTACGTGTTTTAGAAGGCATACAAGGACTTTTATTTAAGGCAGATGGGTTTGAGATAGAAAAGATTTTATTTTGCATTGGTAACGATGTTTTACACATTGATAATGTTTACAATAAAACAACAGCAGGAACAGGTCAAGATGTAGATGGTAAATGGTGGGAACATTTTGAGGTTGCTTTAGCATTATATGTTAAGTGTGTAGAAATATTAAGAGAAGTTGCACCTGTTGATGTAGTGCATAGTATGAGTAACCACGATTACCAAAGTGGATTTCATTTAGCACACGCATTAAGAAGTTGGTTTAAAAATGATAAAGACATTACTTTTGATATTAGTGTTGCTCATAGAAAGTATTATCAGTATGGTAGTAATTTAATTGGATTAGAACATGGAGATGGTGCTAAGATGAATGACTTACCTTTAGTGATGGCTCAAGAGAAACCAAAAATGTGGAGTGATACTACACATAGGTATTGGTACTTACATCACTTACACCACAAAATAAAACATAAATGGAGAGATGCTAAAGACTTTATAGGAGTTACTGTAGAGTATATGCGTAGTCCATCAGGAACTGATAGTTGGCACTCAAGAAAAGGATATGTTGGAGTTCCTAAAGCAGTTGAAGGATTTTTGCACGAAAAAGAGAGTGGTCAAGTGGCTCGTTTAGTGCATTATTTCTAAAACATCACACAATTTTAATATAATTTTACTCTAGTAGGTAAACATTTTTCAAAAAATTGTTAAAAGTAATATTGTAGTTAATTCCAATTTTATATATTTGCAAAGTCAAAACAATTTAATAATTAAAACTAATAACAAAATGACAAAAAAAACAATGCAAGAAAAACTAAGAAAACAACCTGAACCAATCGTTGAAACAAGAAAAGAGGCTTTAAGAAGGCTTTATAAACAGAATGGTTTAACTGAAGAAGATATTTACAAAGACAAGAGAGGATTTGTAATTATTACTAGAACAGGAATCGATAAGATTGTATCAAGAAACAATATTACAGTTGCTTATGAAGTAATTAATATGGATACTGAAAAAGGTATATGTGTATTAAGAGCAGCAGCAAGTATGAAAGTTGGTAATGAGGTTAAGAACGCTATGAGTTTTGGTGAAGCATCTGATGCTAATTTAATGGGAGGTGGTAAGAAGTTTCCTGTTGCTATGGCAGAAAAGAGAGCAATGTCAAGAGTAGTTCTTAAAATTGCAGGATTCTATGAGCAAGGAGTATTTGGACAAGATGAGATTGTTGACTAATGAATGATGAATGGTTAGATAATATTCTTGATGGTGAGCCTAGTGGTATTACAGATACCCAATGGCTTATCATTGAGAGTAACATTAACCAAACATCTTTAACAACATCAATGAAGTCTAATATTATTAATAGAATAAATGAATTAACAGAACTAGAAGCAGAAGAAATAATAACTATAATAAATGAAAACAGATATGAAAAAGACACTAGAAAACAATGGGAAAAAATGCTCAGGGATGGAGTGTTTAGTTATACAGATTTATAGTCATTTCTCTAAAGTTTTTACTTATGTAGCGTGGAATGGAGATATGTTATTAGGTGAGATTGTAGAAGATGACATAATGAATGTGCTTGACAAAGAGCAGGTAATAGATTTCTATCATAGAGATAAACATAGGTTTAAAGTACATAAAGATATTCTTTTTAAGTATGTTAAAAAACTACAAGTAAATGACTAATAAATATTCGTTAGTACAAATACGAGAATCAAGAAATGAATTTGAGGCTTTGTTAAGAATATATGGTATATCTAATTTAAAACTTTGCAAGATACTTGGAGTTAATTATGCAACAAGTAGAAAGTTTATAGAAAATCCCCCATCTCTTAGATTTATACACGCTAAGACCTTAGCAGATTTCATTGGATTAAAAACACAAGACATAGTTGATACAATAGTGTACGACTTGAATTAAATTAAAATTACAAAAAATGAGAAGAAGAAGATTAGAATTTAGTGATTACTATCATAAAATAATCACAGAAGAAATAGCAGATATTTACAATATAGATAAAGAAAGAATGTTTAAAGGAAGTAGAAAGAAAAACATTATATTTGCTAAGAGAATGTATATCTACATTTTAAAAGAAATGTTTTCATTAACTCTTAGTGAGATAGGTCAGGTTACTAACTTACATCACGCATCTATTATACATCACTCAAGAAAGTTTGAGTTCTTTTACAATAACTATACTAAAGATTCGGATGCTTTTAAGAGAGTTGAAGATAAGGTAATAGAGGTAGAGGTAGATGAAGAAATATTAGGACTTGAAACTAAATTAAATAAAATCAATAAATCATTAACTAAATTATATAAAATTAAAAAATTAAAAAATGACAGACAAAAAAGAGAAGGTTTATCTACCAAGTAGTATCAAAAATATTGATACGAAGTATGGTACAATGATGGTGGCTAATTTTAAAATGGATGAATTACAGGCAAACTCTAAGAATGGTTGGGTTTCTATGGTGATTTCAGAAAGGAGAGAACCATCTGAAAAAGGTGCAACTCATTATGCTTATGTGAATACTTACGAACCACCAACAGATAAAAAAACTTCACCTAAAAAAGTTAAAGCAACAACAGGTGATGATGATATGCCATTTTAATGATTAAATGGAAAAATACAACTTATCCTAGCACTTTCATTGGATTATCTGATGAACTTGCTAAGGTAAGAAGTATGCTATCTTCTAGTGTTTATAATAAAAACACAGAAAAATATAGAGGAGAGCAAGAACACTCTATACAAAGATTAGGAATATTTGCAGAACTTATTGCAAGACACCTAATGGAGAATAATAGAGGGATAAAATATAAGGCAGCACCATTGCTTGAAGAAAGACCTGTTGTTGAAGCAGATATAGTTATGGAAGGTATTGGTGAATTAAATTATATTGATGTTAAAGGCGTAAGAAGTGGTGGAAACACGCTTAGAGTTAATTTTAAAGCCCATAACAACCCTCAAAAGAAAATTACACACTATCTATTCATACAGCCATTGAACGCCTTATACGCAAGATTTTGCTGGTTTACTCATAAAGATGTAGATGAATGGGATGTAGTAATGTCAACATATACAGATTGCTATGAATTGAAAATACAAAAACACAACTAACAATGAAAGAAAAACCAAACTACTATGCTGTTATACCTTCTGAAGTAAGGTATGCAGACATCACACCAAATGCTAAATTATTATATGCTGAAATAACTGCTTTAACAAGTATGAATGGGAAGTGCAATGCTTCAACTAATTACTTTGCTGAGTTATATAAAGTAAGCAAAACATCTATCCAAAATTGGCTTAAATGTTTGGAAGATAATAAGTTTATCACACGTAAAAACATATACAAAGAGGGTAGTAAAGAAATCTTGTCTAGGTACATAAAATTATTTGAGTACCCTACACAAAATAAGTTGAGAGATAATAATAATATTACATATAGTAATAATAATATTACATATAGTAAGGGAAGATTTAAAAAACCAACAATTAATGATATTAAAAAATATTGTTTAGAAAGAAAAAATCAAGTTGATGCTGAAACTTTTTTTGATTTCTATGAAAGTAAAAATTGGAAAGTTGGTAAAAACAAAATGAAAGATTGGAAAGCCTGTGTAAGGACTTGGGAAAAAAGAAACTATAAAACTAATAATAACACTACATCACACAGACATCAAGCAGGTCAAGATTATGGTGATGGTAAATTTTAAACTATGAGAACAATAGAAGATACATTTAAAAATGCAGACTTCCTGCAACCAAAAGTTTACAACAGATATAAACTTGGAACAAGAGAAGAAATAAAAGAAATGTTTATTAAGTCTTTTGATTATTATGATAAAACAGTAGAAAAGTACAAGCATTTACCTGCTTATGATGAGGTGATAGATTGGATGGTAGATACAAAAGGTAGAGGTTTAATGTTGATGGGAGAGTGTGGTTTGGGTAAGTCAACTATATTAAATTATGTTATTCCTGCAATATTTAGAACAAGAGTAAATAAGGTGCTAAGAAGTATTCCTGCAAAAGAATTAAGTCAAGTAGAAAGAAACAAAGCACCATTTATTATTATTGATGATTTAGGAACTGAGAGTATTAAAAATGATTATGGTACTAAGATAGATGCAGTTGCTGATGCAATATCTTATGCTGAAGATAGTTCTAAAACATTATTAATTACTACAAATTTAACACCTTTAGCACTAAAAGAAAGATATGATGAAAGGACTTTAGATAGGTTAAGAAAGTGTAAAGTGGTGATTATCAAGGGGAAAAGTTTTAGAAACTAATTTGTATAAAATTGGAATATTTTTATATATTTGTGATATGAAAACATTAATGATAATATGGGGTATGATTTCTCTTGTTTGTATTTTAGAAGCATACTTCTGTACAATATCTATAGAAAATAAGTGTAGTGAGGGTTAAAACAATATTAATTTTAGGTTAAAATTCTTGCTTTTATTTCTGCCCTTGCTATGCTTATTAAATTTAAAATATGAAAAAAAGAAAATTAAACAGTAAAAATCCTAAGTATCATAAAGATGATAAAGATATTAAGAAAGTAAAAAAAACAATATTATTAAACACAACAAAAGATGGTGTAAAAATATATGGTATTTGGTATGAAGATTAAAAAGAAAATGAAAAAAATAAATTATAAAACAATTAAGTGGGTTTTGAGAGGTCATATTAAAAATAGTGTGAAAAGTTTATGGGTTTGGGAAGATGACAACTTTACTTGTATATTTAAAAATTATAGTGGAGATAGTAGAATATACACACCTCATCAACTTTTAAAAATATTAAACAATGAATAATATAGTTTTAGGAGTATTAATTATTTTAATTTTTTTAGCACTATATACAGTTGCTTTGTTGTATGTTGAGAAAAGGATTGCAAAACAAGAAAATGAAAATTTAAAAAACAATATAGATAAACTAAATGAAAAAGCACAATAAATATTATTGGGAGAAAGGAAGAAACGGATGGACACCAAATAATACTTGGGAAAAAAAAGAACAATCATTAAAAATAAATCCTAAAATGCTATTAAAAAAAGAAGAACTTAAAATAGATTACAGTAAAGACAAGACACCAAACTATTACATAGGTAGAGTTTATGGATATGAGGCTAGGAAAGTTGTAGAGGATTTTGATTTATCTTACAATATTGGGACTGCCACCACATATCTCCTCAGAGCAAATCGTAAGCACGAAACAAGTATTGATTGCATACAGAAAGCAATTAATCACCTAGAGTTTGAGTTAGATAAAATTAAAAATGAAAAAACCAATCTTTAGAGTATTTGTATCTTACGAGATAAAGAATAAAAAAACTGTAACTAGAAAAGCGATTACAGGGATTTTAGACACATTTGTTCTCACCTCTGATATTAAAGAAATAAAGAAAGACAAAGAAATAATAGATAGAATTTGTTATATAAATAAAAAGAAACCTGAAAGTGTAGATATTATAATCAAAGATGTTGATATTGAAAATGAATATGGTGAAACTACAGATAGGTTTGATGATGAATATTAGATTATGCCAAAGATTAGAAAGATAAGATTAGAAGATAGAAAAGATAGTAGAGGTGGAGGTTACTCAAGAAGAAAGTTTAGTGTGGAAGAAGCCGATGCTATTAGAAAAGAATATACTACTGCAACTCAGAAGATAACTATATCATCTCTTGCTAGGAAGTACAAAGTATCTCAACCTTTAATGTATCAACTTATTAAGGGGACTACCTATACAGATGGGGGCATAGGGGGCATAGGGGGTAAGCATAGGGGGGCATAGGGGGTATGGCTATGAAGAAAGAAGCCCAAGTCCAATCATACTTCTGTATATATATGCAGTATACATATCCTGA
>TARA_R100000655_G_scaffold34180_2_pt1 | contig 11412 bp, 15 predicted proteins | sample TARA_R100000655 | Tara Oceans TARA_R100000655 (sample SAMEA2622497) | marine metagenome | biome: marine biome (ENVO:00000447); feature: deep chlorophyll maximum layer (ENVO:xxxxxxxx); material: "saline water (ENVO:00002010), including plankton (ENVO:xxxxxxxx)" | depth 90 m
TTTGCTTACATCACCTATCATTTGTATATCAGCGTCTACACTATGGTCTATTTTACTTGTCCAATCTCTTACTTCTCCAGTATCTACAAAATCGCTATAAGGCTCTATCTTTAAATTCTTGGGGTTATCTTTGTCTGGTTCAACAACAAGATTGAACATCTTAATCAAACTGCTAAAAAACTCCCATTGTGTATAGTTCTTTGTATTTTCTAATATCTCGCTTGGCTTAATATAAGAAAACCCTACGTCATAATAAAATTTTGATTTATCAGCAAGAGCAGTACCACTGCCAGCGTCAACAACGGTTCTTTCGTTACCAGCATTTGAAAATTGAGGGTAGCCAGAACCACTAAATTTTAAAGTAACAGTATCTCCGTCATCTAAAACAAGGTTACCAAAATCAAAGTGAAAGTCAAAATGGTTCCAAGTATTAGTATATCCTTGTGTAACAGTTCTAACAATAGGGCTTGGTTGATATGGGCTTGTATGGTGTAATTCTGCATGTATCGTTCCACCATATAAAGTATGACATCTAAACCAGCCGTAGCAGTGTGTTACTAATCCGTCTATATTAGAGGTAAAAACTTCGGTAGTGTCATTATAAGAAAAATCAGTAGTAGTAGGGAAGTTGTTCACATAAGCGTTAAAATAAAAAAGAGTAGGAGAAGCACCAGAACCAGAACCACCAGCACTACCGTTCCAAGTAGCTGTATGACTTCCGTGTGTAGCGTATAAATTATAATTTTGACCAAAAGTGTTATACAATATAGCTACGTTATCACTTTCTAAAGCTGTATAAAAACTTTCGTCAGTTGGGAAGTTTAGATCCATATACATTTTGCCAAAAGTATCACTGTTAAAAAAATCACTGGTATAAGTATAGCCAGATTCGTTAAACATTCTATTTACTAATTCTTTAATTTTTATCCAAGGTCTAAAAGTGCCATTTAAATCATTTATTTTAAATTTATTTGCAGGTAAACTTGATAGGGTATTTTGATAATATACCATAGGGTAAAGAATTTTATCACCCATAGGGTTTGTGTTACCATAAGTACCACTACCAACTGCACTTGCACCAGCACTATTCCAGCTATTCATAATAGTAGTAAAATCTAAAGTATGTTCTAAATCACTTAAAGGTAGCTCATGTAATTTTCTATTGCCTAAAAATTCACTAAAAGTTTGACTTTCGTTAAATAAACTTACTGTGTATATTATTTCACCTGTTGGTTTTTTCTTGATTTTCATTAACTGCAAATTACCGTCAAATATAACTGTACCTTGTTGCTTTAATATTGCCCTTGCTTTTCTATATGGGTTAAAAGTTGTATCTGCTGTAATTTCGTAAATATGATTAAAATATTTATTATTCTTTTTAGTACCTGGTAAATCAAAATCTTTACTATATGAACTTTTTTTGCTGTCCAGTTCTCTTACATCATTAATAGTATATGTTAAAGGTATAGTTTCATCTTGGTATAAATCTAAAGTATCTTTTTCACCTATTGGGTTAATCATTATATAGTCTATAATAGTTTTACCTACTGGGCTTGTAACATTAGCACCAATAGTATCTAATCTAATTTCTATTAATCCATTAGTTACGTTGCAAATAAATTCGTACTCATGTGTACCTACGTCATCTGCTAAAGTAACATCTGCATTTACAATATTATTACCACCCCCTGTTAGTTTTAATTTATCGTCATTACTTGCATTATTTAAATGTGAGTTATAAGATATGTGATATTTTAATTTATATTTTTGATTAAAAATACAAGCTGTTTGTTGTTTAATACTTTGATTACCATAACCAGTATTACCTAAAAATTGTAAAGCCCCACTGCCTGTTATTAAAGGTGTTGTACTTGAAGAAGCCCCAGAAGGTTCTGTAATTTGCCACCCCCCTGTTATAGCAGTACCAGTAGTATTAGCGTTATCAAACGAACTATTATTTGGTATGACGTTAACATTATCTTGTGTAAATATTATTAGCTGTGTGTTCATTATCCATTTTGTACTTTAATTCCATGTGCTTTTTCTATACTTAATTGGTATTGTATTATTTTGTTATTTGCACTTGTTTTCTTTGTGTAACTTTTATCTAAAACACAAACAGGTATCACTTTAGTACCTTCAAACATATAAACCTCTGGTGAGCTAAATAGATCTTGTAAAGCACTTGCTTCGCTTTCAGTAATTAAATGAGTATTTAAAAACAGTTTTTCAGTAGCAGAAACATTAATAGTAGCTTTACCTCTTTCGTGTATTCTTTGTCTATATGTATTTATGTTCCATTGTCCATGTTGTCTACCATAATAAGTTTTTATATTATTTACTTCTGTAACATTTTTTTGTCTAAACGTAAAATAATCAAAACCCCCTAAAGTATTTAGCCAAGCTAACCTTACTTGGTTATATCCTTTGCTATTGCAATCGTCTATTTCAAAATAGTAAATATCACTTAATTGTGTATCACTATTATTTTTAAAAACTACTGTATAATAAGCTGTATCACTTGGTACAGTTTGTCCGTCATCTATTAAATTTTGAGTACCTACACCTACATATAAAAAATTATCAAAACCAGAAGCTTTGTTACCCATAGCAATAGCGTCACCGTCAAACATTTTTGTAGTATAAGTAACAGCACTGCCAGTAGTAGAACCAGAACTGTCGTAAAAAGTTATAACAGCTTTACCAGAAGTAGAATTTGTACCAGCTAAACTATATCCGTCAAAACCATTACTATCGCCACCCACTCTAGCATACATAATATATAAAGTATGGTAATCATTACTACCTATTTTTTGCTTTATTGTACTACTTGGTGCAAACTGACTTAAAGCCCTCCTGTCAGTACCTCTTAAAAAATATGTTTGCCAGTCATTTCTAAAACCATCGTTGCCTTCTGAACTATCAGACCACTGGTTAACACCGTTCCAAAACCTAAAACCACCACTATTTACATTTGGGTTACCTGTATTACCATTACCGTCATAAACAACAACTGAACCACCTTGCGTTGTAGCGTATTCCTCGCCTACTCTTACAGAAAACATACTTGCGTTATTGTCACTTCTGCTAAAATCTCTTGCTTTATGTATGCTGTAATTTTGACCACGAGCCACTTCTTCTGCTTGTACATAATCTTGTATAATCCTAGAAACATCAAAAACACCTTTGTTTTGTGCATTAGGTTCTACTTTCAATCTTATAACTTTAGTAGTTTGTATATAAACATCTACTAAAAATTTATAATTAAAAACACCTGATATAGTTGTGCTTGTTTTTATTTGAAATATAGCGTCTGAATAAGCTGGTATAAATTTAGCTGTATTAGTACCATCATATATTTGTAAAGGTTTTATATCGTAAGTTACTGCCATAATTAATCTGTTTTAAAAGCTGTTTCCATTGTGTTTAACATATCTTCTCCAAAAGCTTTTACAAACTGGTCAGGCATATTTTTATAAACACTATCAAAAGCGTCTTGAAAAAAGTTAGTAGGTTTTATTCCGTATGATTTTATTTTTCTTGCTATTAAGAAAGTTATGCTTTTTCTAAAACCAACAGAAGATACACTTCTGCCTGTAAATCTACCAGAACTATCTCTTGGTGCTAAATTTTTTCTAACTACCCAACCGTCTAAAGCACTGCTTGGTGGCTGGTGAACTGTATAAGCATGAGGTGTATTATATTTTCTTTTTGTTCCACTTACACCCCTGTCTACATAGGTAGCATAATTTGTACCAACCCAGTCAAAAACAGGTTCACCTTTTTCAAATTTAAGTTCAAAACCTAAACTTTTATGTAAAGTACCACCTGCTACTTTCCCTTTGTCAGTTAAGTTTCTTTTGGACATTTTAACAACTCTTTTGCCAAAATCTTCTAAAAGCTTTCTTGTTCTTTCTTGTTTTTTAGTTGCCATTATTTACTTGCTACAAATATTTCTAAGTCAACTGCTGCCGTATCTGCGATAGCTGTAATATCTACTAAATCTGCTAAAGCCAAAGACAAAGCAGAGCCATTAGCGTCCATAGTGTCTACTACACCACCTGCTAAATCACCATTGTAAATAAATGATTGCCCCTTGTCTAATTTAAGAGCAAATTCACTATTATTTTCGTCTTTAAAAGTTAAGGTAACATGGTTAGCGTCATCTTTATTTGTAATTCTGATATATAGTACATCACTTTCTATAAAAGTACCATTACTGACAGCAGTACCCATAGCAATTACTGTTACTTCTGAAGCTGGTACTGTTACTATTCTTTTTGATATTTCGTCTATGTTAGATATTGTTAATGTATTTGAAGCCCCTTGCTCAGAACCATTTAAAGAAACACTTTCTGTTAAGGTTACTGTTAAAGTTGCATTTGTTATTGTTGTTGCCATTTAAAATTTATATTTAAAAATTGTTATTAAAAATTTTTTATTCTTTATTAGTTTTTTTAGTTTTTTTATCATTTTCTTTTTTTGTAGATTTTGTAAAATATTTTTGTAATCCTAGTTCCTCTACTCTTTCTGGTTTTACAGAATCAAGATTATAAAAAAAACCACCCCTTGATACTATATTGCCTTTAAATTTTGTTTTTAATTTATACATATTATTATTATTTAATTATTAATTATATGGGTTATTGCAAGCGTTATAAGTATTCATAACTGTTACTTCTAAATTAGCTTCCCAGCCACTTACCTCATTATCAAATCTTTCTGTAAAAGGCTCACAGCTAATAGTATCTTGTATTTCGTAATCTTGCATAGTTTCTAAGCCAAAGGTAGCACTGCCGTTTTTAAATTCATTTATAACGTCATTTATTACTTGCAAAGTATCACTTAATACTTCGTTTTCGTTACCTTCATCTTTGTTTACTATATCCATGACATAAAGCCTGAAATTATATGTTAATTCAGAATTATTAAAGGTTGCACTTTCAATAGACAAATGAGCATACATGTACGTTGTTTCTGTTAGATCTATTTCGTATAAATCACCAGCCACAAATGTTTTTATAAATTTATTAGCTGTTATTATATCCTCAAACTTTTTTAATATTTGATTGTATGTTATTGTGTTATGTGTTAATTCTGCCATTTATTTTTTTTTCTTGTTCTTGGTTATAATCACTCATGTAGCTCATATATGTTAAACATTCTTTAAAATTCTTTTTTGTTATTTCTTCAATATCTAAAAAGTTATTGTCAGCTATATTACAAAGTATAGCATACCAGCCCCATTTACTGTTTATGGTTTCTTCTTCAATTTTCTTATCTTCTTCAGTGTCTCCTTGTACCCCTCCTCCGTCAGTTCCTCCGTTAAATTCTCCAAAGAGTGAACTAAATTCTGTACTAACTCCTCTTTTAAAGTCAAAAAAAAAGCAGAAGCACTATGTACTATATCCATGTTTATATTGCGCATAAATTCTAGATCTTCTTCTTTTACTCCAGTATATTCTTCTATTATATATTTTGAGCCTTCTTCTTTAATAACTTTTCTATAAAGTATGCACATTATTTTAGCCATGTTTTGATATGGGTTCTCCATAGCTGTCTCTAAATCTACAAACTCGCCCATAGTCATGTTATTTAAATCTGGGTGAAAACCATAAACCTTGTCTTTACCTTGTAGCTTAAAAACTAAAGCGTTGTTTGGCTTTTTCTCTAAAAGGTGTGCTAAATGTTTATAAACTTCAAACATATATTTATATGGTATTCTGTTTATTTGATATAGTTTTAAATCAGTTAAAGCCTCAATAGTACGCATTATAATTTCTGTGTTATTTTTTTCTCCGTCCATAACATGCATAAAATCACAATACTGGTGTAGTTTAACATCACACCAGTTATCTGGTAATTCGTATTCAGTTAATTTTTTATCTTCGTAAACTTGTATTATTGCCATACACAAATAAATATAAAATTAATATTGCTGGTTTAAAAATAGAAAAAGGGGCAGTACAGAACTACACCCCTTTTCAAACAAATACCAATGAAGTTTTTAAATATAATAAATTTTATCATTGTACAAAATATTTACCAGCATTTTTATCTATCTCGTAAAACATTCTCATCATTATAGCGTCAGCATAATCTGGACTTCTACCTATTGCCTGTTTAATTTTATCTTTTGATATAATACTTAATTTAGTGTCTTTGTCTATTGCGTCTCTACGCACTTGTTCTAATTCTTGTATAATATCATTTTTAATATTTATATTACTACAATTAATATTTATTAATCTATCGTTAATCCTTTTAGCTAAGACATAGTAACATTGTGTTTTTAGGTTTTTATAGTTTTCATTATTTAAAGCTTTTCCTCCATTTTGAAAGCCCTTACAACGAAGTATATCACGACAACCACCGCCAACGCCATCGTCGTCTACGATTATATTATTTAAATTTATATTATGTTCTATTTGTAGTTTCTTTATTTGTTCTGCACATTGTGTTATAGTATTTGTATTCATGGTAATTATTTGTTTTATATTTAAACCACACCAAAGTATTATAACTGTCTTATCTTTACCAAATCTAGCAACGTCACAACTTATATAATAATCACCGTCTGATAGTTCTTTTAAATCACCAGTAAACATATCTATAATAGCGTCATACTCTATTAGTTTATCAAAACTGTCGTCATATTCCCAGTTGCCAAATAACAACCTTTGTTTGCTTATTTCATCTAATTTCTGTAATTGATCTTTATAGTGTTTACTTATATGGGGGTTGTCATCTACAAAACTTTGTATAAACTTTCTGTGTTTAGGTAAGTTGTTTTCTCTACCTGGTTTATAGAACGTATGGTAAACCCAGTTTTTTGAAGGGTTACAAGTTAAAAGCATTTTAGGGATTAAATTGTTTTCATCTAATTTATAACGTAATCTACTATTTACTATTTGCTTTGCCTTTTCACTTATTTGGTTACATTCGTCTATAAAAGCAAATGTTAATTCTAAAGAACCTAAACTGTCAAAGTTAGGATCACTTGGGTACTGAAATAAATCTTTTAAGTATACTTCACTACCATTAAAGAATTTAATAACACTGCTTTGTGCATTATAAGTATAGTGTTTATTCGCTTCTATTTGCCATTGACTACAAACTTCAAAGAAAGTGTTTAAAGTTGTCTTTTTTAAATTATCTAATTTACTACGACCAATTAAACATCTAATACCTTTATGATTTAAACAATGTGCTATGGTAAACGCACAACCTAAATAAGATTTGCCACCACCAGCAGAACCACCGAACAAGACCTCGTTAGTGGTGTCGTCTAATAGGTAATTAAACGCTTCTATTTGTTTGTCAGTTAATTTAGGTGTTATCTCTGCCATTTAAATTTATGTTTATTTTTATAGGTTCGTCATCAGTAGTCATATCTATTTGTTGCTTCTCATAAAACCCTCTTTTTTTGCCTTTACATTTTAAATAAAATATTGTAGCAGAAGTATTACCGTCTTTCATTTGTGAATGTAATTGGCTTTCTGCAAAATCTAAAGCTATGTTTTCTATTTCTTTTACAGCTTTTGCAAACTCTTGATCTTCTTTTAGCCATTTATAAAAAATACTTCTTGATATTCCTGCTAATTTAACAGCTGTTGTTACTACTCCTAAACTTTTTTCTAAAGCGTCTAAAACAGCTTCTTTTTTTATGTGTCTATTTTTGTCCATTTTTATTTCTTTTTGGTTCGTTAGTGAATGGTATATCTTCTTTGTAAGTATCCCATGCTATATTGCTTCTTTCACCTTTAATTATTTTAGGGAACAAATATCTATTATTTATTTTATGGTGTAATCTTGCACCATTTTTTTTTTGTCTTTCAGCATAGCATAAGCTAGGGAATTGAACAGGAATTACTAACGCTTTACTTAATAATTTATTTTGATTATACATTGGCGTCAAACCACCTTTTTGCTTTGCTGAACTTATTTGATTTAAAACTAACCCTGTCGCTATACTACCTGTAAATAAGCCCTCGTTCATTACATTTACAAACAAACTTGTATCACTATCTAAAGTAGATTTTTCGCCTCTATAAATAAATCTTGTATCGTAAAAGGTTGTATTCATAACTTTTTTTCTTAAAATTTTTGTATCTGGAACAGAAAACATATCACCTGTTTGACTTAATCCGAATACGCCTATTTTTTGTTTTTGCATAAATTCCTTAACCGCTCCAAATACATTTATAAAATCATTTAAAACTGCACCTCGAGTATATACTGCAAACGGTCTTACTTGGTATTGTTGTGTATCGTCATCAATAACGATATAAAATTTTATATTTATTTTTTTAGCTATATCAAAAAACATATTGCGACTTTGACCAGCAGATCTCCTTAATTCGCTAACCCTATGTACAAAATCATATTTTATTATAGATTCTTGCATATTAAATATATGTAATTTACAGCCTAGCTTTTCAGTTTCTTCTATATACTGATTAATGTCATCTGCTTCATCATCTATTACAACATGAATTTTATTTGGGTTATAACCAATTTTTTTAATAAAATACTTTGCTGTTTTTATATTATTTGGTCTATGGTAACTTGGTATAAAAATATCTATCATTATATTAAGTATTTATTTCATCATCTGTAAAATTTAATATTTTAATTAAATCGTCTTGTATAAAACCATTTAAACCGTTATCTGTTAAAACTAATCTTAATCTTTCTATTGCTTTTTTTTCTTCTTCACTTGCATTAAAAAAATAATAATTAGCAACACTTTCAAAATCTATTTTAATAAATCTATAAGCAAATAATTTTAAAATGTCTTTTTGTTTATTGCTTAACTTATATTCGTCTAACGCTTTTATTTTTTCATTAAATTTATTTAAATCTACACAATTATTTAATTTTATTTCTGGTTTATTTTTAGGTTCATAATATATTGGCTCATACTTTAAACCAGATAATAATTCTGTGTTTTTTATAGTAGGTACATTTACGCCCCAATCTTTTAAACTTTCATAGTTCCACTGGTTAGCCAAAATATCCCAATCCCAATCGCCAAAACCGATATTATCTTTAATAATAAATTGTTCTTTTTCTTCTTCGTTTAAATCACTTGCTTTTACATACCAAGTTTCTTTTATACCTAAACTTTTTAAAGCTTTTAACCTCATATTGCCACCTAAAACTATATTATTATCATCAATAACAATAGGCCGTAGCTTTAACATTTTAGGGAAGTTTTTGATACTTTTTTTTAGTTTATTAAACTTTTCTTTGCTAATAGTTCTGGGGTTTTCTTTATTAGCTTTTAATTCTGATACTTTAATTTTTTTAATCATACTTTTTATTTAAGTGTATTAAAGATGTCCAAATAGAATTTAAACAACTACTACAATTAGTTGTGTTTCTGTATTTCGTTTTGTATATTTCATTGTACAAATCTATCATTTTAGTTTTATATGAAATATCTGTTGCAGTACCTTTTTTTATATGTGGTATTAATTCTTTTAATCTTTTTAACTGTTCTTTTGTAATTACCATTTATTTAAAGGGCATTTTTCAGTGTCCATTTTAGCTTTGTCAAATACTGGACAACCACATACAGCACACTCGTTAAGAGTAGCCAAATGGTCGCAATTTAAACAAGTGTCTAATCTTTTCATATAAGTATCTACACCAACTTCTTTAAAGCCACTAAAAGCGTATTTAACATAAGCTGTTGTAAAGTTAATCAATTTTCGTAATAAAGTAGGTTTTCGGTTTTCCATGTTCTTTGTATTGTAATACCACCTTTCCGTAGTATTGGTTCTTATCATCATTTAATATTATTATGTCTTTAAAATCTAAATTGTCTAAATTAATTATGTATTCAGTTTCCCCATATTCGTTTAATATTTCTATTATGGGTATTTGATAATCAATTAATCTTTTTAAATCTTTATAAATCATAATACTTCTTTTTAATTATCTGTTTAACATTCTTTATAGTATTAAAAATACTATTTCTGCTAATACCAGTTTTCTTTGCTAAAGAAGTTAAAGAATACTGCCTACCGTCTTTTTCACCAAAAAAATAAAGTCTAAATAATTCTCTATCATACCAATATAAAGTTTTTAAAGTGCTATCTATAAACTCTAGTTTTTTTTCTATTAACTCTTTACCCTCTTTATTATTAAATATAAATTTATCACCATTAATACTATCTCGGTCTTTACCTATTACTATATGTTTGTAAAACTTTCTGTATTTATAATAATACCTACTTGTATTACTATGGTACATATTAACCATGATTCTACTAACAAAAAACAATATGCTTTTAGTATTAAGATCTTTTAGTTTATCAGCTTTACCTTTTTCTTTATACTCTAATACAACTAATAACGCTTCATGTAATAACTCGTTTGCGTCTTTTTCGTTTGATACTTGCAAAGCCACATTATAAAGTTTATCATACGTTTTTGTTATAAGTTTGTTAATATTCACATAAAAAGTTAGTAATTTTAAAAAGTATTTTTTTAGATCAAGCTAAAAAGTTATTAACACTTAATTATTGATAATGCAGACGTTGCCTTTTTCAGACCATGACTTTACAGCTTTAACGCTATAAATATAACTATCTTCTTCAGCCAAGCTATCTAATACAGATTTTATTAAATTGTCTATGTCTGGTTTTTGTTGATGTGGTTGCTTGTTCATTTGTTTTTTCTTTTTCTTACTCCAGCTTTTCGGCATAGCTATACTAAAATAAATTGTAATATCTTTTGACAGATCCCAATTTTTTTGTTCTGCTTTTTCTTTTAGTGAATCTTTAAATTTCCAGTATTTAAGTACAACTGTTCTTTTTCTCCACCTATCGCTTCTTGTCATTCTAGGTTTAGCCACTGGCTGTATATTTATTGAAATATTACTTTTGTTTAATTTAAAGCCCATTAAAATATTTTGCCTATTTGATTAGTGCCACTGCCTTTACTGTATTTATTTCTTTTTTGATATTGGTTATGTTGTTGTAACCCTATTGGTTTGCCAGTAAATTTAGATGTATTTTTAATCCATGTTTTTAAACGTCTTTTTACATCATAGGTTTTTTCAAGTTCAAACCTCATTTTAGTACCACTTTTATTTGTTTCCGTCCAATAGTTAAAAAATTCTGTTAAAATATGCTTTGGCACTTCTTGTATATATTCTTTTATTTGCTCTTTAAATTTATTCTTTCTTTTATCAATAGTTTCAGTAGGTGCTTTTTCATTTTCTATTTGGTAGTGGTTATAGTTGCAAACATTAACTAAAGTAAATTTTTTATTAGCTTCTAGTTTTATATACCCTCTTTTTTGTAATTGATTTAATTTTTTATAAAATGTACTGGGTTTCATATTTAGTTCTTCACTACCAGTTATTCTACCAGTTGCAAAACTACCTATATCTATTTTAGT